>Ga0265297_10005092_pt1 | contig 20554 bp, 21 predicted proteins | sample Munlanlwell13791_FD_192502 | JGI IMG/M metagenome (GOLD analysis project Ga0265297, IMG submission 192502) | Leachate microbial communities from a municipal landfill in Southern Ontario, Canada - Leachate well 137-91 | ecosystem: Engineered > Solid waste > Landfill > Unclassified | place...
GAACATAGCGGTATTCTTCGATCTTCACCCCTTTATCCACAACCGCTGACTGAAGATAAAACTGCATATACGGTGTAATCGTCGTTCCGACCATCGTAATGAAGAGAAGAAAATAATCCTTATCAAATTTGATGTTGGGAATGGCAACCTCTTTTACCACATCGTGCCATGGCGGATTCGCCATAATCCCGGAAAACACATAGGTTAGATAAATCAAACTAATGCCGATCAAGAACCGCTCCACCTGCTTGAAATTCCCTTTGACCACAACAAACCAGACAATGAACGCGGAAATGGGAACAGAGATGTATTTACTGATCCCAAAGAGCTCCATGCTGGCTGCAATCCCGGCAAACTCTGCAATTATCACCGTAAGATTTGCAAAAATAAAAAGGGTCATGATCGCCAACGTCACTTTGACGCCGAAGCGTTCCCGGACCAGGTCACCGAATCCTTTTCCGGTCACCACTCCCATACGCGAAGACATTTCCTGGATCACGGCAAGCGCAAACAGCATGAGAATAAGCGCCCATAACAGTCCGTACCCCTCCCGTGCTCCCACAATGGAGTACGTTGCTATGCCGCCTGCATCATTACCGGCATTTCCGATAATGAATCCCGGACCAATGATGCTCAGGATGAAGAAAATTCTTGCGTTTTTCATATTGCGTATGCGTTCGAGAAAATTCAAATCACAACTCTCCTTACCATGCTTCAAAACCAACAAAGACACCTAGAGCATGCGTATGCTTTCAGCATACGGACGGTATTACAATTTTCTTCGCTTTTTTCGCGAGGCCGTCGGAAGCAGGAAATCCAGAACATCGTCCACGGTCACAATTCCCCGCAAAACCATGTTCTCATCCACTACCGGGGCGGCAAGAAGGTTGTACTTCGAAATGAATTCAGCCACATCGTTTCTTCCGGCGTCGAGTGGAAGCGTCTTGGGCGGAGTTATCATAATATCGCTTAATAAGGTTGAGGCCGTTGCAAGAATAAGATGCTTGAGCGATAACACCCCGATAATCTTTTCCTCATAATCTACGATATATAAATAGTAAATCGTTTCAACATCCGGGGCTTCAAGCCGTAATTCCTTGATCGCCTCTTCAACGGTCATATCCGGAGGAAACGCAAGATATTCCGTGGTCATGAGTCCGCCTGCCGTGTCTTCTTCGTGCTCCAAAAGCTCCTGGACGTCTTCTGCCTCTTCTTTCTCCATGAGGTTGATCAGTTCCTGTGCTTTTTCTTCCGGGAGATCACCCAGAACGTCTGCTGCCTCATCAGGCGGCATGCGTTCCAGAATGTCGGATGCGCGTTCCTTTGACATATCGTCAATAATGTCAACCTGAACACGGGGTTCCAACTCATGCAATGCCTCGGCTGCCGTGTCAACATCAAGGCTTCCGAAAATTGCCGAGCGTTCCCGTTGCGACACTTCGCTGATAAGCGCTGCAAGGTCCGCCGGGTGAAGGCTCGATACCTTTTGGCGGGAAACCGTCAGTGCAAGATGCCGTACTTTTGGTTCAATGGTTTGAACATAGTGCCAGGAAAGCAGTTTATGGGGGAGTGTATATTTGAATAAAGAAGCGATTCGCTCGCCCCGTTTTTCAAGACCCAGCCTGCGCAAGATACCTCGGAAACCGATATCTGCAGCAACCAGACACAGTTTTCCTTTTACATCGCCCAATTCAAGATCGTTTACGCGAACCAGTTTAGCACCGTTCATGTCAACGATCTGCTTGTCAAGCAGATCACGGACAATAAGAATATCCGTATCAGAAATGGATGCGGGTTTTAATTCGGATAAACGGGGTGCGACCGTGATGACCCGGCGGTTAAAAAGACTTACTTCTTCCCAGGGGAATAGGTAGGTCTTGATTCCGGAGATAACAACTAATGCTGAAACAGCAGGAAACGGGTCTCCTGCATTCACCAGGATATCATGCAATTTCCCGATTTCCTCCCCAGTCTGACTGAGGACCGGTTTGTTATGAATTTCACTGACAAATATCTCTCCGGCGAAAAAAGTCATTCTGGCTCCTGGAAAGCATCGTTTGAAAATGGTTATACCAGCGGTATGGAGTGAAGTCAAGTGAAAACCAGGAAAGATACAACGCTCTATGAAAGTATGCAAGAGATCGGTAGAGAAATAGTCACAGATCATCCCAAAAAGAGAACTTTATTGGCGGATATTGTTGAGAATTTCCATCATCTCTGTTGATGCCTGGTAAATGTCTGGCATCGCACAAATTGCAGAGATCACCGCAACACCATCCGCTCCAGCGCGCATGACCTCGGGTAGATTTTGGGAAGTAATCCCGCCGATGGCTATCACAGGAATCGAAACAGTTTTTTTTACCAAGCGTATCATATCCGTACCCAGCGCAGGTCCTGCATCCTTGGTTCCAGTCTTGAATATCGGCCCAAAACCAATATAATCCGCGCCAGCTGCTCCAGCTTCTTTCGCTTGTTCAATCGTATGGGTTGAAATACCGATGTGCTTTCCGGGAAGAAGTTTTCGCGCGCATGCAATGGGAAGATCATCCTGCCCGAGATGAACACCATCCGCGGATACCGCAGCTGCTATGTCAGCATGATCATTAACAATAAACAATGCTTTTTCCTGATGGGCAATTTCGGCAAGCTGAAGGCACATATCATAAATCTGTCTTCGGGAACCACGCTTGTTGCGGTACTGAAAACAACGGATTCCGCCAGAAAGTGCCTGAAGCATGGCACTGTCCGGCGGAATCGTGAGCATGTCCTGATCAAGAATGAGGAAAAAAAGATTGGGGTACTTACTTGGATGCAGTATGATAACGCTCCATAAACTTCGTTGAAATAGTGCCAGCATGGAAATCCGGATCGTCAAGAATCTTCTTGTGAATCGGGATCGTCGTCTTTATCCCTTCGATAATAAACTCGTCCAGCGCCCGGCGCATCCTGACAATGGCAGCCTCGCGCGTTTCTGCATGAACAATAAGTTTTGCAATCATGGAATCATAATACGGTGGAATAATGTACTGAGTATACGCGGCGGTATCCACCCGGACTCCGGGACCTCCCGGAGGATTGAATGCGGTCACCGTTCCCGGACAGGGCGTGAATTTGTCAGGACATTCCGCATTAATACGACATTCAATGCTGTGCCCTTTTATTGCGACTTGATCCTGAGAAAATGAAAGTGGCAATCCTGCTGCGACTCGGATCTGTTCCTGCACCAAATCAAAACCAGTTACCATTTCAGTCACCGGATGTTCTACCTGAATCCGGGTATTCATCTCCATGAAGTAGAATCGTTTGTTTTCATCCATGAGAAACTCGATGGTGCCGGCATTGCGGTATTTGACGCTTCGTGCGACCGCAACGGCCATTTCTCCCATCTCTTTCCTGAGCGCTGCATCAATCAGGATGGAAGGCGCTTCTTCAAGAAGTTTCTGATGTCTGCGCTGGATGGAGCATTCGCGTTCTCCCAGATAAACAATGTTCCCTTTTTCATCCGCGATGAGCTGAATCTCGATATGCCGCGGTTGAAGAATATATTTTTCGATATATACATCCGCATTTCCAAATGCTGCAAGCGCTTCTGTCTGGGCCATGACGAACGCATTTGCAAAATCGGCCTCATCCATCACCACCCGCATTCCTTTTCCGCCGCCTCCGGCCGCAGCCTTGACAATCACGGGAAACCCAAGTTCGCGGGCAATCTCAAGAGCGCTGCTTTCCTCGCTCACAATACCGTCGCTTCCCGGAAGGACCGGCACATTCGCCTTTTTTGCGGTTTCTCGCGCTTTTGCCTTGTCTCCCATGAGCCGGATGCTTTCCGGACTCGGGCCGATAAAACGGATTCCCGTGGAGCTGCAGATTTCCGCAAAACTCGCATTTTCAGCCAGAAAACCATAACCCGGGTGAATCGCTTCTGCGTCGGAGACTTCTGCCGCGCTGATAATGCTCGGAACGTTGAGATAACTGTCCGTGCTTTTGGCAGGACCAATACAAAGGCTTTCATCCGCAAACCGGACATGCAGGGAATTCGCATCCGCAGTCGAATGCACGGCAACGGTCCTGATTCCCATATCCTTGCAGGCGCGGATAATCCGGAGCGCAATCTCGCCTCGATTTGCTATTAATATTTTTTTAAACACGCATTCACCTCGATACCGAATAGTTTCGAATTACTTGATTGTCATACGGGTTCGATAACAAAGAGCGGTTGTCCATACTCCACGGGTTGCCCGTTTTCAACCAGAATTTTAACGATCTTTCCGGAAGCTTCAGATTCTATTTCATTCATAAGCTTCATTGCCTCCACAATGCACAGCACCTGGCCGGCTTTCACCACATCACCTGCCTGCACATACGGCGGTTTGTCAGGAGCAGGAGCACGGTAAAAAGTACCCACGATCGGCGACGTGATTTTGATCTGGTTTGAAGAAGCCGGTTCAGCCTGTTTTGCTGTTGCAGCTGGTACATCAGTGCGGGGGACCGAGATAAGATGGGGATGCGGGTACTCCATCCGGGGCAGTGAGGATTGAATCGTCGTGTCACTGCCTTTTCGCAATCGTACTTTCACTCCTGCACGTTCAACTTCCAGTTCCGAAATGTCGGTTCCTTTCAACATTTCAATCAGTTCTTTGATCTCTTTCAGGTTCATAACCACTCCTTTTTTATCATTCCCGGATTTTCGGCGAACTGGGCTCATTTTTTCACCCGCTCAATAAATGTTCCGGTTCTGGTATCAACCTTGATAACATCGCCTTCGTTCAGATAAAAAGGCACCTTGACTACCGCGCCTGTCTCGAGCGTTGCGGGTTTTGATCCGCCGGACGCCGTGTCGCCCCGGACACCTGGGTCCGTTCGAGCAATCGCAAGCTCAACAAACATGGGGATTTCAATATTGATCGGCTGGCCCTTATGGTACAGCACCTTGATTTCCATGTTCTCTTTTAAATAATCAACGTTGTCTCCGAGCTGTTTTTCATTCAGCGAAATTTGTTCGTAACTCGTGGTATCCATGAAAATCCGATCTTTATCTGCTGCATACAAATACTGCATGGTTTTTTCTTCCAGTTCCGGGACATCGACTTTTTCACCTGATCGATAGGTACGGTCAATGACATTCCCCGTCCTCAGGCTTTTCATTTTTGTTCTGACGAATGCTCCACCCTTACCGGGTTTCACATGCTGAAATTCCACAATAAGAAACGGCTCACCATCAATTTCTAATTTTAATCCATTCCGAAACTCTGCTGTAGATACCGGCACCTGATGCTACCTCCCTTTCATGCTCACCATAAGAATATATTTATTTCAACAATCGATCATGCATACCGCACGTCAAGTTCCCGCGGCAGTGTGGTTAGTCGTTTTGTTCCTGTCTCCGTTACCAGGATCATGTCCTCGATCCGCACGCCTCCAAACCCGGGAACATAAATCCCCGGTTCGATTGTACACACCATGCCTTGCTCCAAAACGTCATCCGAACGGAACGAAACTGATGGGCTTTCATGAACCATCAATCCAATTCCATGACCGGTTCCATGCCCGAAGTGTTCGGCATGGCCTGCATTCCTGATGACCTCGCGCGCAGCTTGGTCAACAGCTTTGCAAGAAATGCCTGGCCCTGCTTTCTGTATTGCTGCCGCTTGCGCCTGGAGAACCAGTTCGTAGAGTTGCCTGTGTCGTGGCAAGGGTTTGCCCACGCATACGGTCCGCGTCATATCGCTGTAATAGCCGTCTGCCTCGGCTCCAAAATCAATGGTGACCAGATCGCCCTGCCTGATCCGCCGGTTGGTAACACCTGCATGAGGCATAGCGGAATGGCTCCCCGAAGCAACGATGAACTCAAAGGCTCCTTTTCGAGAACCTTTTTCCCGGATTAAATACTCGAGCCGTAAACTGATTTCTCGTTCGGTGATTCCTGGTTTGATATACGGCTTTAATTCCTGGAACGATTCCTCTGCTCGCCGTATTGCAAGCCGTATGGAGGAAAGCTCTTTTTCATCCTTCCTTGATCTGAGCGTTCCCACCAGATCCTTATGCGCCTTGAGAGACAACCCTTTTTTTCTCAGTTTGTTGAATGTCTGGACGGTAAGCGCAGCTTCATCAAACCAGAGTTTTTTGATCTTGAGGCGTTGTACCTCGTCTACGATATCTGAAACAAGGTCTTTTTTCTGTATCAGAATTCTGATGCCTTCGACTTCAATCCCTGCCTGCACGTGATAGCGAAAATCAGTCACCAGGCAGGGTTTTCCCGAGGCTACAAGAAGCGCTCCGGCAGAACCGGTAAATCCGGTAAGGTAACGAATATTTTCAAGCCGGGTTACCAGAAGCGCTGAAATACCCTGCGCTTTCATCAGCCGCTTGAGCAGTATTATCCGTTTTCTCGAAGACCCGGTCATCGATTGTTTTGTTTCTGTTCCCGGCACAGTTCAACAGCGGCTCTGAGCGCGAGCAGATAGCTGTTGATTCCAAAACCGGTTACCTGCCCCACGGCTATATCCGAGAGAAAGGAATGTCTCCGGAATTCCTCTCGCCGGTAAATGTTCGAAAGATGCGTCTCGACAGTTGGAATTCCTGCAGCTGCTATCGCATCCCGAAGAGCAACACTGGTATGCGTGTACGCCCCCGGATTGATGACCAGAGCATGATACACACCCATGGCATCCTGTATTTTCTGAACAAGCTCACCCTCATGGTTTGATTGGAAAAAAGAAACCTGCACGCCAAGGTCTTTGGCAAGCTCGGCAAGCCGGTTGTTGATATCATCGAGCGTATCAGAGCCGTAGATATCGGGCTCTCGTTTTCCCAGCAGATTTAAATTCGGGCCATGCACTATCAGAATGTTCATATAAGTACTCCCAATAAAAAAAACTGCCCATGGCAGTTTTCAAACACATTCACTACAACGAGCCGATGCTCAGAATTCCTTTAACAGTTTTGGAACTGACATGCGAAGCAGAAATCTGCCTTTTCCAAAATTCCCTTCAGGTTTCAGAACCAGTACAAAAAAATAGTCATCATTCAATTTACGAAGCATGGTCATCGCCCGTTCGGTAATAACGGTAACTTCCTTGGTGTATCCCATCTGTGAGGCCTGTGAGCCTTTTTCTATTTCCTTGAACAGCGCGGAATATTCAACGGTCATGGACTGTATATCAAACTCATTATCGAGCAGATACTCCTGAACCGGAATCCCGTCGCGCCCGATCACCAGAGCACCAATAGCTCCGTCCGTACCCCGCACCACTTGTTTTATAATTTCGGAAAAGGACACCTAACGCTCCTTCTTGATGTTCTTGAGCCATGATTCCAGCCGGGTAATGGTTTCCTTTCGGATGGCGTGCGGAAGTGTAACCGTTTCCTGTGCCTTCTCGGGCACTGGTTCCGGCTCCCGTTTGATTTCTATGGGCTCTGCATCGGGTGGAACATATTCCCGTGGTTCAAAATCCGTGTACGGCGGTTGTGTTCGCGAAAATTCCGGACCATCTGGTATAATTTGTATCTCGTCTTCCTGATTTTCTAATGACACGGGAGAAGGTTCCGAAACGGAAACATCAGAATGTTCCGGTCGTTCTTCCGAGGCTCGATACGCCTGCGGTTCCGAAAAGATATCCGTTTGCTTTGTTTGTTCTCCAAACGCTGGTTGCGGGGAAGAAGCCGCAGCAGCCCGGACTGCTTCAAGCTTGCTTTTCAATCCCTGGCTGTTTGGCTTGTCAGCAAGCATCCGTTCATAAATATCGATCGCTTTTTCGTAAAACCCCTGGGCAATATACAATTCCGCAAGCGTATCTGTGGTGAAGTCATCCGAAGAATCGGAAATCTCCGAAGAAGCCCCTTGCATGGTCTCCGTTTCGGAGAATGGATCCGCGATTTCAGCATCCTTGCCAACAACAGCATCGGCTTCTTTCAAGAGTTCCTGAAAACCCATTCTCAAATCATCCGTTGATGAATCCGGCTGTTGCTTGTCTTCTATCGATTCGGCAGCGACTGGTTCAGTATCGTTCGGTTCTGTTTTCAGAAAATCCAGGGTTACCGCTTCGTGACTTGAGTCCGTTTTTTCCTGGTCAAGTGGTTCTACGAGAAAAATTTCTTCCGGTTCTTCGTTTGTTTTTATATCCGACGGTTGCTCATCGAGCGCCGGAACAGCTGCGGCCTCAGTCTGCTTTTCCGATGATACTTCTGATACTTCAGCTTTCGGTTTTTCCGGCGGAACTTCGGCCACCTTTGATTTTGGATCAGCCGGTGCTGTTTGTACGGGTACTGCCGGAGAAACCGGTTTCTCTTCTGGTTTTGTTGCGGGTTTTGGTTCCGGTGAAACCGGTCGTTTGACAGGAAGCGGTTTCTGTTCGGAAACAGGTGAGCCGGTATCTTTGCCCGCTTCAAGATTAGAGACAAGAGCAGTAAGTTCAGGGTCAAGCGGATTCAGCAAGAGCGCTGATTTGTAATGTTTCAATGCCTCATCGGGTCTGTGTTGAAGAATACAGATATCTCCGAGTTTTCTTTGAGCAAGCAGATTGTCCGGAATTGCCTTGACAACTTCTTCGAGCTCTTTTTGAGACCCTTCCAGATCACCCTTCTCGAATAAAAGTCTCCCCAGAATAGATCGTGCAGTGATATATCCGGGATTGTTCTTGAGCCCTTCGCTCAGAACATGGATAGCCATCTCAAGATCCCCCGTCTTTTTGTACTCTTCTGCAAGCGGTACAAAAAGTTTGGATTTGGGATCTTTCGAGATACGCTCCGTCAACTTGCCTATTTCGGAGAACTCTTTTTCCATGGAATGTTGTGGAATATCAAACTGATAAAAAATATTACCAAAAAGAACTGTGAAAAGTCAAGGTAATACTTCCCTAAGCTCAAAAGCGCGCTCGTTCAAAGCAAAAAAAGAAATCAAGACAGAAGGTCCGAAAATTATTTTTTAACCAGCTCCATTCCCCGTTGCAGCGCATTAATGTTTATCGGTATCAGGGAGCGTCTTCGTTCAGGTAAGGTTTTTTCCAGAGCAGTGCGAATGGAGTCGAGTGAAACCACGTTGGTTTGAGCCAAAAAAGCACCCAACATGACCATATTGGCAGTCCGTATATCGCCTAGTTCGTTCGCAATATCATTTGCCTTTACGTTGACATACGTAACGTCCGAGCGGGTTGGTTGATCCTGGACAAGCGATGTGTTTACAAACAATTGACCGCCCGGTCTGACCTTATTCTCGAATTTCTGAAATGATGCTGAATTAAAAATCAGCAGAGACCCGGGATGCTGCATAACCGGAGAACCGATTTCATCCTGAGAAATGATAACCGTGCAGTTTGCGGTACCCCCCCGGATTTCCGCGCCATACGAAGGAAACCAGGTTACATGCCTTCCTTCTATCATTCCTGCGTAGGCAAGAAGTTTGCCGGTGAGCAGAACTCCCTGTCCGCCGAATCCTGCTATCATCACATCCTGATACATAATCGCTCCCTGTTCACTCCATCAGAAATATACTGCGTAACAATCCGGCTCAATAGTGATTGTTTACGACCGGGAATTTGCAATCATGCTGTCTTTATATACGCCCAGAGGATAATACGGCATCATGTGATCCCGAACCCAGTCAAGGGCTTTGATCGGAGTCAGGCCCCAGTCCGTGGGACAAAGAGAGAGCACCTCCACAAAGGAGAACCCAGTGCCATTGATCTGATTCGCAAAAGCCTTTTGAACCGCCTTTTTGGTCTTTAAAACATTTCTCGGGCTGTCGACTGCGACACGCTCGATATAAACAGGACCATCAAGCGTGGCAAGCATTTCGCAAATCCGGAGCGGATGGCCTGCTTCCTGTACATCTCTTCCTTTTGGTGTCGTCGTCGTTTTCTGACCGGGAAGCGTAGTCGGCGCCATCTGGCCTCCGGTCATGCCGTAATTTCCATTGTTAATAAATATGGCGGTGATATTCTCACCGCGTGCTGCTGCATGGATGATCTCAGCCGTTCCGATGGCCGCAAGGTCACCGTCACCCTGATAACTGAATACAATGCATTCAGGCCGAGAACGTTTCATCCCGGTCGCGACCGCCGGGGGTCTCCCGTGAGGGACTTCAACCATATCTATGTCGAAATAATCGTATGCAAAAACTGCACATCCGACCGGGGCAATGCCGATCGTCCGTTCACGGATTCCCAGGGAATCGATGCTTTCAGCGACAATCCGATGCAATACCCCGTGGCTGCATCCCGGACAATAACGGAGCGGCTTGTCTTTTAAACTGGTGGGTCGGGAAAAAACTTTTTTCATGGCCCCTCTCCTGCTTCACGGAAAATTCGCTTGACAATGAACCCTGCTCTCTGTTATTTTAACGTCCTGTCAAGCGGCTCACCCATATGCCGAGGTAGCTCAGTTGGCAGAGCAGAGGCCTGAAAAGCCTCGTGTCCGCAGTTCGATTCTGCGCCTCGGCACCACTTTTCATTGCATGTGAATCAAAAAAACCAATTTCTCAATTCCAAAACTCAAATAAATTTCAAATCACAAAAAACAAATTTCAGATTTATATTTTGGTGCTTATTTGTTATTGATGCTTGCAGTTTATAATTTTCTGCAGTGCTATTCTTTTTCAAACAATCCCAGCTGAAGCATTTTTTCTTCCGGAAACGGCACTGGATAGCATCCGTCGAAACAGGCGGCGCAAAAATTCATGCGCTGCGGCACAACCTGATAAAGTCCATCCAGGCTTACATATCCCAGCGTGTCAGCAGTAAGGTATTTTCTGATCTCTTCAACCGTATGGGATGAAGCGATCAGTTCCTGCCTGGTTGGAATATCGATTCCATAAAAACAAGGGTACGGAATAGGCGGAGAACTAATCCGCATGTGCACTTCTTTTGCTCCTGCGTGCCGGATCATTTTTACAATCTTTTTACTGGTGGTTCCCCGCACAATGGAATCATCCACAACAACAACCCGCTTGCCTTTCAGTACATCGCGGACCGGATTGAGTTTGATTTTCACGCCAAAATGCCTGATGCTTTGACGCGGTTCAATAAATGTACGCCCCACATAATGATTTCTGATCAATCCGCTATCGAAGGGAATGCCTGATTCTTCCGCATATCCGAGTGCCGCCGGCACACCCGAATCCGGCACAGGGATAACAACATCTGCCTCAACACCGGTTTCGCGGGCAAGCTGTCTGCCGAATTCTTTTCGAATGGAATACACATTCTGGCCGAACACCATGCTGTCCGGCCTTGCAAAGTAGATAAATTCAAAAATGCAGTGCGAAGGTTCTACCTGTTTAAAGGGGAATGAAGAATGGATACCCGAGCTGTTAATAACGATCATCTCCCCGGGTTCAATATCCCGTATATAGGTTGCTTCGATGAGATCGAATGCGCACGTCTCGGAAGCCACAACGTAGGATCCGCTCAGCTCACCCAGCGAAAATGGACGGAAGCCATACGGATCGCGCACGGCAATCAGTTCTTTTTCCGTCAGCAGGAGCAAACTGTACGATCCCTGGATCATGCTGAGCGCATCCACAACACGTTCATGCAGGGTGGCACGTCGTGATTGGGCAATGAGATGCGTGATCACCTCGCTGTCCATGGTTGATTGAAAGATCGAGCCGTATGCCTCGAGCTCGTCCTTCAGGATGCGTGCATTCACCAGATTCCCGTTATGAGCGATAGCAAGCCCGCCGAACGCAAAATTGACGAGAATAGGTTGTATATTGATTGAAATGCTTTCACCGGTCGTTGAATACCGGTTATGACCGATTGCGGCATGGCCGGGAAGTTTTTTTATCCGGTCTTCCGTGAAGATATCCGCGACAAGCCCCATGGATTTTTCCTGATACAGCCGCTTGCTATCGCTCGACACAATTCCGGCGGATTCCTGACCGCGATGTTGGAGCGCATACAGTCCCAGATAGGTCAGGTTGGCTGCATCGGGATGGCCATAAATGCCAAAAACGCCGCATTCTTCATGAAGCTTGTCGAACATGCTTAAAGACCTCTCATGATCCATGATGCGCGATCCAGGATGCCTGAAAAATCCTGTATCATGCATCAGACATCAGTTTTTTCTTTTTTTATTAAAAACTCTCTTAAAAATGTAGTCCACTTTTTTCAACGTTCGGGAAAGATCAAAACAATCAGCGATCTCCTCACAGCACATGTGCTTCAGAATGTCCTTGTCAGCCTTCAGCCGTTTTTCGAAATCTCCGCCCTGTTTCCAGACTTCCATGGCGTTTTTCTGCACCAGGGCGTAGGCTTCTTCTCGGGAAAGTCCTTTCCCAACCAATGCCAGCATAACCGGTTCTGAATGATACAAGCCGCGCGAAAGCGCGAGGTTCCGCTTCATGTTCTCCGGATATACGACCAGGCCTTCGATCAGGGTATTAAACCGCGCAAGCATATAGTCGAGAAGAATCGTACTGTCAGGAATAATGATCCGTTCGACTGAAGAATGGCTGATATCCCGTTCATGCCACAAGGCAATATTCTCCATGGCAGCAAGTGAATTTGACCGGACAACGCGCGCAAGCCCGCTCAGGTTTTCAGCCGAAATCGGGTTCCGTTTGTGCGGCATGGCAGATGAACCTTTTTGCCCTTTGGTAAAGCATTCTTCTGCTTCCAAAACTTCCGTCCGTTGAAGATGCCGTAACTCAACACAGAATTTTTCAATGGATGAAGCAATAAGCGCAAGCGTTGAAAGGAATTCTGCATGACGGTCGCGCTGGACAACCTGGGTCGCAACCGGTTCCGGTATGAGCCCGAGTTTCTTGCACACATACGATTCCACAAATGGGTCAATGTTTGCAAACGTTCCCACGGCCCCGGACACCTTGCCCACGCTGATCACATCCTTTGCGCGCTGCATCCGATCAAGCGCCCGGTTCATCTCTTCATACCAAAAAGCCATTTTAAGTCCGAATGTGGTCGGTTCCGCATGAACACCATGCGACCGGCCGATCATTACGGTATGCTGATGCTCAAGCGCCTTCTTCTGCAGCGTCTTGAGGACCATGCGAATATCCTGAATCAGGATATCGGATGCTCGCCGCAAAAGGACGGCAAGGGACGTATCGAGTACATCAGATGATGTGAGACCGAGATGAATAAACCGGGAAGATGTCCCCACGTTTTCACCAACTGCCGTTAAAAAAGCAATGATGTCATGTTTAACAATCTTTTCAAGTTCGTCAATTCGGGAAACGGTAAAATTCGCTTTTTTCTTGATTCGAGCGAGATCAGCAGCTGGGATTATCCCGAGTTTTGCATTCGCTTCACAAGCAAGCATTTCTACGTCAAGCCATGCCCGGTATCTGTTTTCCGGTTCCCAGAGGCTGCTCATCTCAGGTCTACTGTATCGTGCTATCATTTTTTCCTCTCGCTACTCGCGGTATGCTTTTTATCCTATCATGCCTTGTTGCAGCAACCGGCCAATTCCATCATACACCTGTCTGTTGGGAGCAAGAAGTGATACGGAAATCATCCGTCCATCTGCTCCCTCTTTTAATCCCTTTAAAAATGCCGTCACCATGCGGTCTGAAGTTTCTTGAACAGGCGCAAAATATTCAATTGCAGCATTCGCACTGCCTGCCTTTAACGCAATCATAACTGCAGTTTTCGCAGCACTCTGCATGGCCTGTTCGGTAAAATCTGATTTCTTTCCAAGCCCGATCATAAATATCTTTTGCGCAGGTAGTTTCCCCTGGGTGGTAAGCAAGGCGCTTTCTCCCTTTGCGCCTTTCACCTTATGTTGAAGAATAAGTTTGGAAAGCGCGCCGCATAATACCCAGTCAAGCTCCCCGGCAAATCCCTTCAGCGGACGAACGTCTTCGAAAAAACCGACGATAAGCGCGTCAGTCTCAATTTTTTTTATATCTGGAAGCACTACGTTTACGGTTATATCAGGCATAATATGATTCACAGAGCGGTGGTGCTCAGGAACACAGCTACTGATGCTATTCTTCCAATTTGACTTCATCAAGTTTGCCGGTTATCCTGGCTGCTCGGTCAAGGATGCCGTTTACAAAGGAACCGGACTCATCCGTGCCGTATTTTTTTGCTATTTCAATTGCTTCATTGATGGTTACACTGGTGGGAATGTCCATGCGATAGAGAATTTCATAGACTGCCATACGAAGCACATTCCGATCAACAACAGCCATGCGGTCAAGGCTCCAATTCTTTGCGCATTGCCGGATAAGAGCATCTGTTTCATCAAGATGCTTGTAAGTTCCCTTTACGATCTCCTCAGCGAACTCTTTTACTTCGTCATCCGCTTCATATTCCCGCCAGAATTGTTTGAGAATGGCGGCCGATGGTTTGGTCTTTCTTACATCAAGCTGAAATAGTATTTGGAGCGCATGCTCCCTGGCCTTTCGTCTTTTCATGTCTCAATGCCGCCTGGTCCCGGATGCGTTTTTTTCATGAGGCCAGCTGTTTTAAAAGATTCGCCATTTCAATTGCAGACAGGGCCGCGTCCCAGCCTTTATTCCCTGATTTTGTGCCTGCACGTTCAACTGCCTGTTCAATGGTATCGGTCGTAAGTACACCGAAGATTACCGGTATCCCGGTTTCGAGCGAAACTGCCGCAATCCCTTTGCTTACTTCTGCGCTGATATATTCAAAATGAGGTGTGGCTCCGCGAATAACCGCACCCAGACAGATCACTGCATCATATTTTCGGGATTGTGCTAGTTTCCGTGCTGCAAGCGGTATTTCATAGGCTCCGGGAACCTTGATCACTTCAATATTTCCGTCCTGCGCACCATGCCGCTGAAGCGCATCAAGCGCTCCCTCAACCAGTCTGGCTGTAATAAAATCATTGAATCGGGCCGCAACGATTCCAAATTTGAGCCCTACTGCGGACAAGTCTCCCTGAATTATTTTTGCCATCAAACCCTCCTTGGGTCCAAAAATCAAATTTCAAATGACAAATCCCGGATAATAACCAATCATCGAAATTAAATATCCAAACGTTTGAACCCGGCTCTTTGGTTATTGGCATTTATCTGGAGTTGATGCTTTGAGATTTGTAATTTGTCTCATCACACATTCTCCAACAAATGTCCAAGTTTGTTCTTTTTCGCTTTCAGATAATGAATGTTTTTTGCGTGTGGGTTCATTTCGATAGGAACCCGTCCGGTCACTGTAAGACCATATCCTTCAAGACCGATAATTTTCTTAGGATTGTTTGTGAGCAACCGTATTTTTCTGATCCCAATGTCTCGAAGTATCTGGGCTCCGACTCCATAATCCCGGAGATCCGCTTTGTAACCAAGCGCAAGATTCGCCTCAACGGTATCTTTGCCTTGATCCTGAAGTTCATAGGCCTTGAGTTTCCCTTCAAGCCCGATTCCGCGGCCTTCCTGTCGCATGTAAAGGATCACGCCTTTGCCTTCTTTATCAATAATTTGCATCGCGTTATGCAGCTGCTCTCCACAGTCGCATCGAAGAGAACCGAAAACGTCGCCGGTAAGACACTCGGAATGCACCCGGACAAGCACCTCATCTTCAGGATTGATGGTTCCCTTCACAAGCGCAATATGGTTGAGGCGATCAATATCATTGGCGTACAGAATAACGGTGAATTCTTTTCCAACACTCGTCGGAAGTTTTGTAAGCGCGACTCTGCGAACCAGGGATTCCTTTTTCACGCGATAGGCGATCAGGTCTTTGACGGTGATGATCTTGAGCCCGAATTTTTTTGCAAATTCCAACAGCTGTGGAAACCGTGCCATGGACCCGTCATCATTCATGATCTCGCAGATCACACCGGCAGGATACAGTCCTGCAAGCCGTGCAAGATCGACTGATCCTTCGGTTTGGCCGGCACGCTGCAGCACTCCACCCTGTCTTGCGCGAAGCGGAAATACATGCCCCGGTCTTGCAAGATCGCCCGGACCGAAATGCGGATCAATGGCTGTCTTGATTGTTCTAGCCCGGTCAGCAGCTGAAATCCCCGTGGTAACTCCTTTTTTTGCTTCAATAGAAATGGTAAATGCGGTTCCGAATGATGAGGTGTTGTCGGTCGTCATGGGAGGGAGTTGCAGCTCCTCTACTCGTTCGGGCGTAAGAGACAGGCATATCAATCCCCGCCCGTGTTTCGCCATAAAATTGATGGATTCGGGCGTAACCATTTGAGCGGCCATTGTAAGGTCGCCTTCGTTCTCCCGATCTTCATCATCGACGAGAATGACCATCTTCCCGTCTTTAATATCTTTGATGGCCTCTTCAATGATATTACATTTCATGAATAACACCTCATAAAAACCGATGCATAATCCCTGATTCCTGATAAAACAATCCCTGCATCAGGAATCAGGGATCCGGCATCATGCCTCTTTATGCAAATCCCTTCTTTCTCAGTACATCCAGACTGAGTCCTTCTTCAGATCCCCCCCCGAGGAGCCGTTCGACATATTTTGCAATGATGTCGCTTTCCAGGTTTACTCTCTGTCCCGCATTTTTTGTTCCAAGCGTTGTTGCCGCAAGCGTATGAGGAATCACCGCAACCTGAAAGCTGCTGTAATCCACATCCGCTACGGTTAGACTGATTCCATCAACAGCGATTGATCCTTTTCGCATAATGTAGCGAAGCACATTTTTCGGCGGTTCGATGAAAATGCGCCAGGAATTACCCTCCTGGCGCTTCTCGCGAATACGGCCAATCGCATCCACATGTCCGGTAACCAGATGCCCGCCAAGCCGCCCGGACATTTGGAGGGCCCGTTCAAGATTTACACGATCCCCCCCCTGAATATCTTCCAGGTTTGACATTCTGAGGGTTTCACCCATAACGTCAACGGTAAACTCAGCAGCACGTTTCTCGGTTACCGTGAGACAGACACCGTTGACATTAATACTATCACCTACTGAAGTCCCGTCTAAAACAACAGAACCGGAAATCGTAAGCCGGGCTCCCCGACCATCACGATAAAATGCTTTAACAATTCCTATCTCTTCAACAATACCGGTGAACATCTTCCTTATTTCGTAAGCGGCAGAAGAACAATCTCGATTCTTCGATTTTTGCGTTTGCCTTCTTCGGTATCATTTGAAGCAACCGGCTGGTATTCTGAAAAACCCGTTGCCGAAAGAAAAACCGGGTCGATTCCACCCTTGTCCTGAAGATATCTGACAACCTGCGTTGCCCGCGCTGTTGAAAGTTCCCAATTGGTCGGGAATCGTTTTTTTAGAGCGCTCACGATCTGAACGTTATCCGTATGTCCTTCAATCTGGATCCGCTTGTCTTTCACATCCTTTAAAATACTGACAACCTTATCGAGAACCTGCTTCCCTTCAGCACTAATCATCGCGCTTCCGGACGGGAATATAATTTTATCCACCATAGTCATGGTCAACCGATTCTTCATTTCGGTGATCTGTACCTGGCCTTCTTGAATCTCTTTTTCGAGCTTTTTGGTCAAATCCTGATACGTTTGGGTTGCTTTCTCAAGCTGCTCGGCCTTCTCGGCTTTTTGTGACAGCTCTTTAATCTCGGCCTGTAGTGTTTCCTTTTCTTTTTCGAGATTCACTTTATCCTGTTTTAAAACCTCGACATCGCTCGAAAGTTTCTTGCTCTGAGCTGAAAGAGCCTCCACTTCCTTTGTCTTGCTGTCATATTGCTCGAGGGGAACGGTCTTTGCGCATCCAAAAAACAAAAATGTTGCAACTATCGGAAAAAGTATCGTTTTTTTCATATCTCCTCCTGTTGTAAATGGTTGAACATAAGACCGCTAAAGACTGCTCATAATAGCTTCAGCGGTGTTTCTTGTCAAGACTATTATAGAAAACCGCGCTGGAAAAGGGAAGAAGAGGCCCTCAAATATGCAAACAAACATGTGTGGAGAAAAAATCAGCCGAACAGTGAACAGGTGTATGTTCGATCTGAAAATAGGTTGTTATTTACGAGTCAGGGGATGAAATGCTTGTATGAGTTTTCGGGTGATCGGCCCGATAGCGCCCTGAGCTATCTGCCGATCATCAATTTTCACGACCGGCATGATCTCCTTGCTTGTACTCGTAAGAAAAGCCTCGTCGCTGGCAAGAAGATCCGTAAGCGTAACCCCTGCTCCCTGAGCACAATCTGCAATGATTCGCACAGTTCAAAAACAACTCCCCGGGTAATCCCGAGCAGGATGTCCTTCCCTGGAGTTATGATACCTCCATCTTTGACGCAGAATATGTTGGTTGTGGTACCCTCGAATACGTTCCCTGAAAGAGTATCTACATACAATGCTTCTATTGCACCAACCCGCTTTGCCGCCCGTTGCGCCAGAACTGCCGTAAGATAACTAAGCGATTTTGCGCGTGGAAGGTGCCGCATCGTCGGCGTGGTGATAATATGAGCGCCTTGTTCATACAGCTTTGGATCAGGATTAACGCAGGGATAAAATCCGACAATAAGAGAAGAGTTGGCAGGTGTCATAAAATCGGGACTCACTCCGCCGGTCAAGGTCATCCTGATTGCGGCATCAGATAAATCGTTTATCGATAATCCCTTTTCAACAATGGAAAATAATTCTGTTTTTGAAACCGGGATCTGCAGTTCAAGATAATCCGCTGACCGATAAAATCGGTCAATATGTTCCTTGAGCCGGAAGGGTTTTTTCTGATAGGTCCGAAGAAAATCAAATATCCCGAATCCTCTGGCCACACTCAAGTCTCGGGCAGAAATAAGAAGTTCGGACTCAGGAACCCAGCGGCTGTTGAAGTAATGAAGATGATTCATGATTGCTCCTTTTTAATAGTATAGCTCATCAAGCGTTCATGGTTCACGGTTTATCAAAGCACGGAATGCAAACGAGCTGAACGGCTTACCCGGCGTCGTTGAGAGCTGCATCGGCGTCGAGTACGCAGGACCGGTCAGTTCACCCTTCACCTGGTAGTCCTTCGGCATCTGATCCAGGATCGATTGCGGCAAGGTGATGCTCGGAAAAACATAGTTCGTTTTCAGAACCCAGGCGTAGACGGAGCATTTCCCGTCGGTGACGTTCTGTTCGAGGCGCTCCAGAAAACACGCCTTGTCTTCATTCTTGTCGAATATGTTGGCTTTGTTTATTCCCCGTACCATGATATAGTACAGGGGCCCGGGAATATCCAATCGTGCTTGGCGTGGCATGTCGTAATTGTATTAGATTTAGCGATAGCTCTCAATATTAATATTGCTCACGTATCAACGTCCGTAAAGTTGCGAAAATCAGTCCCGGCAATATAGTCTCAACGCCGTGTCGTTCAATCCTGAAGACAACCTGCTGGCCATCGCATGCAATGACGAGACAGCGACACTTTGGGACATAAAAAACGATGAGCGCTACAAGAAATTAAAAAATCGTCAAGGGGAGCCCATGTGCATTGCATTCAGCCCGGATGGAACGCGTGTGGCGACCAGCACCCGGGAGAATGAAGTAAACATCTGGGACGTAGCGAGCGGAGAGAAAATAAAAGCGCTGAAGGGCCATTTGGAAAACGTAGAACAGGTCACGTACAGTCCTGATGGAAAACAGATTGCTTCCGGCAGCACGGACGGGATCGTCATGCTTTGGAACGCACAAACAGGCGATGTCCTCAAATTTCCCTCAGGTTTTTCCAAGAGGGTTTGCGCTCTCGCATACGTTCCAAACAGCAGTATTTTAATGTCAGCGGATTGCATAATATTTCAGGCAGACCCACTCATGAAATTGTCTGGAGAGGGTTGCAAGATCGTTTTCTGGGACACGAAGGCCGCCAAGCCAATGAAGACCGTGGATAGCGATTGCGGGCTCAGTAGCGCGACATTCAGTCTTGACGGGAGGTTTTTCGTCACGAGCCACGCAAAACACGCATCTGGGCGGAGCATTATTACGATCTACGAACGAAAACGAAATAAGCAATTTTCAACGCAAACGAGCTATAAGCTAAAAGGAGGAAAGGATTATGCGAGGTTGTTCTTGCTTCAAATTTGCTGCAGTTGTTGTTATCACGGCCATGCTCTCGGGGTGCGGGGCCCTTATGAACGGCCGTTACCAGGATTTGCCGATCAATACGACGCCGAAGGGACTTACGGTTAAAATAGACGACCAAAAGTGCACGACACCATGCACGCTCTCGAATGTGAGCAAAAGAAAGGAAGATATCATAATTGTTCTACAAGACGGACGTGAAGGGCAATTCAAGATAAACCGCAATAAAACAGCCTGGATAATTGCGGACATCATCTTAAGTGGTCCTCTTTTTGTGATTATGGACAAAGTTTCTGGCGGACTATACGAGTTGAAACCGGTCGATATAAATTTGGCCGAGGAGAAGGACACGGTTTGGCTTCCGGCGACTGTCTCTTTAGAAAACGCGCAACAAGCAGTGTCGGTGCCGACAACAACAGCCCCGCAACACCTGTCCGGGGGACTCTAATATTGTCTCGGTGCCAAGTGGATAAAGATAAAAACTTGAGGACGTAGATGTGGGGCGCGCATTTTTTTTGGCTACAGCGCAACTCTCAATTGAGATCTTTCTCTCTTCATGATACTCTTACCACATACAATATTACACAGCACCAACGAGGTGATTGCTCAGCGACAGATAGCCGC
>Ga0265297_10005094_pt1 | contig 20550 bp, 21 predicted proteins | sample Munlanlwell13791_FD_192502 | JGI IMG/M metagenome (GOLD analysis project Ga0265297, IMG submission 192502) | Leachate microbial communities from a municipal landfill in Southern Ontario, Canada - Leachate well 137-91 | ecosystem: Engineered > Solid waste > Landfill > Unclassified | place...
AATCAACATAATTCCAAAGTAAATCTTCCGCCTCCAATTCTTGTAGTTTGGGATAGTTAGCTAAAGCAGCGTTAAATTTATCTAAATAAGTTTGGTGATGTTTATCATGATGCAAACGCATAGTTGCAGCATCAATGTGGGGTTCTAAAGCTTCATAAGCGTAGGGTAATTTTGGTAGTTCATACATATAAATCCTTTTTTAAACTTATTAATACATATAGATAGTAATCTATATATAAAAGAAAAGCAAGCTTTAATAATTGACAGTGATCAGTATTTAACTTTTATCTACAAAAGCTTTAATTTGAGACCAAAGTTCAGGATGATCTTTGGCAATTGTTAAGTTAGCCATTAACCAACCAAGCGGATAGCCACCATCTAAATATTCACCATGCGGCACGTGCACTAACACTTTTTCTGTTTTAGCTAAATCCTGTAAACTATCTGTAATATAAAATTCTCCAGATTGGGGATTAACTTGTTGCTTCGCTAAAATTGGCCAAATTTTTTTACTTAGAATATATTTACTGATGTTAACTAAGTTTGAAGGAGCTGCTTCAATGCTCGGTTTTTCTACAATTTCTTCTAGAAATTGCAGATTACCTTCCATATGGCTCTTAATTACTCCGTATTTATTTAACAATTCAGTTGGTTTTTCAACACAAGTTAATAAAGCTTTAGCTCCAGAATTTTCTAGTGAACTAATCATATCTACAACAGAGCTTTTTTCTCCAAACTGATAAATAAAGTCATCGCCCATTAAGACTAAAAAAGCTTCTTCGTCTTTGACATAATCTTTAGCTAAAATTACTGGAATTGCTGTTCCGTATGGATCGTTATCTTTTTGTTTTACAAAATGAAATTTGGCTTTACTATGAATCTGTTTAATCTGATCATACAAATATGGTTTATTGGCTTTTTTCAAGTATTCATATAAGCGCTGGTTATCACTATAAAAATGTAGCACTTGATAATTATGCTCATTAACTACAAAAATAATTTCTTCGATACCTGCCTTAACACAATCTTCCACCACGTAATCTATCAGTGGTCTATCTAAAATAGGTAACATTTCCTTTTGAATTGTTTTAGTAATTGGTAAAAAACGAGTCCCAAAACCAGCGCAGGTAATAATCGCTTTTTTGATTTTCATAATTGCGAGTCTAATCTATCTTTCAAAATTTATAAAGCCTCAGCTAATCGCTAGACTTTCTGAAGCAATACGATTAAGTTCTACCAAACGATCTCTAACAGTGGTATTTAAATATTTCTGAATACCTTCTAAATCTAAGCTTTGATTTTCTTGACGATAGGTTCCTATCTCTTTCCATAGTATCTGTGACAAACAATAACCTTTAGCCCCATTTTCCATCGCCATACGAAATTTTTCTTTAAACTGCTCGTAATCATCTTGTTCATTAGCCATGATTAAACAAGGTATGTCTAGCTCACTGATAATAGTTGCCATCGCTAATGGATCAGACGGATTTTGGATGACTAGAATGTCTGCTAGCGACCTTAATTCTTGAATTGTTGATAGTTGGTCGTTGTCAAAATTAAAACTAAAATACTCATTTTTTTGTAAATCAAATTGGAGTGGATCGTAGATTTTTAATTTAAGTAAAAAGTCGATATTCAAAATCTTGGAATATTCTCTGATCTCAGCTAACAACTGTTTCTTCTCAATCGCTTTCTGTTCTCTTGGATGAAAACTTAGCTCCAATTTAGCTAAAGCGTAATTATTACTAATTTCTTCTAAGCTAAAGTTTGGAAACAGCAAAGGTGGATTATATGGTAAGTTTTCTTTGTCTTGCTCAAAACGAATCAGAGCACCAGTCTGTTTAGCTTTTTTGTCTAAAAATTTAAAGGTATAGATAGGATCAAAAACTACTCCGCTAACTTCTTTACTTAACTTTAATATTTGGCTATTAATTTCATCCAATATTTCAATGTTGTCTGACAAAGTTAAATCTAAACCTAAGCTTTCAGCTAGTTGGCGATTGTTGTCCAGTTCGAGAATAGCGATAAAGCCAGCAGAATTAAATAAGTGATTGACACGCATGGATATTAGTATAACGGAAATTCATCTTCCAAGCCAATAAAAAAAGCCCCAAGTAAAATTGGGGCTTTTCAAATTTTCTTTTACAAAAGATTAATATCTTCTACCACCGGCGTTGCCACGACCTCCAAAGGAAGGACGTCTTTCATAACGATCTCCGCCTCTGTCGCCATCACGACGATTACTGAAGGAAGATCTTCCACCATTGTAACCACCGTTACCACGACCATTGTCATCGCTTTCGCCACGAGCAGCCTTAGCAGCTTTTTGAGCATCTTCTTGCTCTTTGGTTAGCATGGTCAAAGCAATTTTACCCTCTGGGTTATATTCTTTAACACGCACGTGAACACTGTCGCCCACTTTATAAAGCTCATTAGCATCTTTGACATATTCAGAAGACATATTAGAAACATGGACTAAACCTTCACGTCCTGGTAAAAATTCGACAAAAGCGCCGTAACCCTCAACACGAGTAACAGTTCCATCGAACTCATCGTCAACATTAATTTCTCTGGTAATGTCTTCAATCATTTTAACTGCTTTATCGATCGCAGCTTGATCTGGAGAAGATACATTGATGATGCCAGTTTTGTTTTCTTTGTCTTCTTCGACATTGACTTCTGCACCAGATTTCTCAATGATATCTTTGATCACTGAGCCACCGGAACCAATCACTGCACCAATCTTTTCAGCTGGAATAGTGACTTGAGCAACCTTTGGAGCGTAAACACTTAGAGATTTTCTTGGCTCAGCAATACATTTGAGCATTTCACCCATAATGTGCATACGACCCTCACGAGCCTGACCAAGAGCTTTGACCAAAATTTCTTTTGGAATACCTTTAAGTTTAATGTCCATTTGAATAGCAGTTATACCTTCTTTGGTACCAGCTACTTTAAAGTCCATGTCACCCACGTGATCTTCTAAACCTTGAATATCTGATAGAACGACAAATTTCTCGCCATCAGACATTAAACCCATAGCGATACCTGCTACTGGTTTTTTGATTGGGACACCAGCGGCCATTAAAGCCATGGTGGAACCACAAACTGAAGCCTGAGAAGTTGAGCCATTTGAAGACATAATTTCACTAACCACGTGAATGGTGTAAGGGAAAGTTTCTTGACTTGGGATCATTGGCATCAAAGCACGTTGTGCGAGAGCACCATGCCCAATTTCGCGTCTCTTTGGATAACCAACGCGTCCAGCTTCACCAGAAGCATATGGAGGCATATCGTAGTGGTGGAAATAGTGATGAGTTTGTTCACCAGCCATATCTTCCACTAATTGTCCAAGAGAAGGATCACCAAGAGTCACAACTGTGAGAGCTTGAGTGGCGCCACGTTTGAACATAGCACTACCGTGAACTCTAGGTAGTAAATCAACTTCACACCAGATTGGTCTGATCTGCGTGGTGCTTCGGCCATCTGGACGAATACCATCTTCGAGAATCATACGACGAGCCTCAGCTTTCATTAAATCGTGGAAAATGCCATTCAGCATACCTTCACTTAATTCACTGACTTCGCCCTCAGCTAATTTAGCCTTATCTTCCTCTAAAATTTGAGCGATTAGTTCTTTCAAACCAGTTAGCTCTAAACGACCTTCTTTGTTGACCATGTCGTTAATTTCTTTTTTGTAAGTACTAGCCATACGATCGACGATAGCTTGCTTAGCAGCGACTTTTTCTGGATCTTCTGCGTCTAATAAAACGAGTTTTTCCTTGCCAACTTCAGCAACAATACTTTCAACTTGTTCACAAATCTTAGTAGCTTCGTCTTGAGCTTTCAAAAGTGCTTCGATCATGACTTCTTCAGCGACTTCATTAGCGCCAGCTTCAACCATCACAATGGAATTTTTTGAAGCAGAGACGATTAAATCTAAATCGTTTTTCTCGATCTGACTACGCAAAGGGTTAATAATAAATTGTTTATTTTCATCTAAACCAAGACGCATACCAGCCACTGGACCGTCAAAAGGAATGTCGGAAATTTGTAGTGCCAAACCAGCACTTAAAAGACCAATCATATCTGGTTCATTTTCACCATCATAGGATAAAACGGTGCTAATAACCTGCACTTCATTAGTAATTCCATCTGGGAAAAGTGGACGCATAGTGCGATCGATCACACGAGCACGAAGCACGCTGTCATCAGTAGGACGACCATCACGTTTAACCCAACGAGAACCTTTAATAATGCCACCAGCAAAAAGTTTTTCAACAAATTCAACTGATAATGGGAAATAGCCTAAATTGACTTTTCTACCCAAGGCAACAGTGGTATGAACAATTGTTTCACCACAAGTGGCTAAGACAGCAGCACTGACTTGTTCACTAAACTTGCCAATTTCTAAATGAATGACTTTGTCACCCACTAGAAGATCTTTCTTATAAGTATTTCCATACTTTGGATAAGACATATTTTTTCTTTCTTGCTCTTTCATTAAGAGTGTTTTTTGGAAATTCAAAGGGAGCGAGTATTCTGAAAAGAGGAGAAGTTATTCTCGTCTTTTTTGAATCCTCAAGAACTCTCCTTGAGTTTCCTAATTAATATAGGGCTATTATAACATGAAATGAGTAAAAACCCGGCTTAAGAGCCGGGTTTTAAGATTTCGATTATATTTGCCTAAATAATTTACTTCTTGGAGAATAATTTAGAAAAAGTTGTCTTTAACCAACTTTCTTTTTCTGCGACTTGGCTAAAGTCACCTTCTTTGGCTTGTTCTGCAATTGTCTGTGCAGTAAAGATATTCTCAGACACTGAAGTTACAGAGCTATCAAGTTGATAATCAGCCATATGCTTAGATTCATCTAATTTGGCTTGCAACTTAGTAAAACGTTGCTCCAATTTCGCAATAAATTTATTTAAACCTTCAGAGGATTTATTGATGCTCTTTTCTGCTTTTTTGACTTCTCCTCCCAAACTTGAAAGCAAAGAGACTAATTCGATAGCGCTAGCTCCTTCTCTCAATTGCTCTGCAGAAGTAGATCGAGCTTTTTCAATGGCTTCGGCAAATGGTTCATTCAACTCTTTAACCAAGTCATTGTGTGATTTTTCTTTTTCACCCTTCAAACCATCTTTTTCTGCGGTCAATTTATCCATTTGATCATAATAAGAATTAGTATTAGCATTTTCAGCTAATTGTCTGGCTTCATCTAAAGCCTTCTCTAATTCATTAGCGCCATTAAGAATGGTGTCTAACTGACCTTCAAAATTTCCTTTATCAGCAGATAAAGACTCCATGCTTAAAGTATTAGCAGATCTATTCTCTAAATCAGCCATAATTTCTTGACCGTCGGCAAAACTAAATTCACGTAGCTCATCTTTTAAAAGATCCACTGAATTTTGTAGACGCTGTTTATCTTCAATTTGTGCTTCTAGATCGGTAAATTCTTGTTCAGCTTGATCACGTTCTTGTTCAATTTGTGATAATTGTTGTTTAAGCTCACTTAATTCGGTTAAAGTAGAACCTTTAAGCTGACTAAGCTCACGTTTAGTGCCCTGTTCTATGTTTGCCAATTCAGTTAATAATTGTTGTTTTCTCTCTTGTAATTTTTCATCTAAATCACTACGCTCAGCACTGATTTGATCAATTAAATTACTTACACTAGAATCTTCTTTGACTTCATCTCTTTTACCAGCAATACCCTTGCTCATCTCTTCACTTCTTTGAAAACCAAAATAACCACCCAGAGAATTTAATTCTTGAGTTTTACCTCTAAATTCTTTAACAGAAGAATCTTTCTTCAACTTACTAGCTAATTTACGAATTTTGCCCTTGGATTTGTTTTTGATTTTTTCGCTATCTTTTTCATATTTTTCAGTAGCTTTTAAGGCTTGTTCTTCGTGAGTAGCTTCTATCGCAGCTTTTTTATTTTTAAAAGCTTCCATTTTTTGCTGAAGTTCTTGTTCAGTTTTGCTATAAGCCATGGCTAACTTAAATAATTGACCCTCTTTTTTATTTTTCTGTAACTCCAACACAAACATGGGACTTTTTTCTTTAGCTAAAGATTGCAATTCAGCCAAAAAATTCTTTTTGTCTTCCACACTCATGGCTTGAAATTCTCGTTCTGTGTATTGATTGTTATTTTTCTCATCCTCTGTCAACACTCCCTCAGCTTGAATCTCTTGAGTTGCTTTATCTATACCATAGAGATTGGTGGCTACATCTTTGCTTTGATCAGTTAAGTTTTCACTACGACGAGCAACAGTATCAACTGCACCCATATCACTAGTAACCTGAGGAGATAATTCTTCTGACATTTGTTCCTTTACTTTTTATACAAATAAAAACACTACCGAGAACTAATACTATGTTCCAGTTTAAAAGAATTGTTTCTGCTTTGCAATGAGAATTTGAATTATTTATTCAAACCTAATTTACCAATCAATTTACGATATCTATCTTCACTTCTTGAAAGCAAGAAATTTAATAAACGACGTCTCTTAGAAACTTGTTTGAGCAAGCCTTTGCGAGAGTGGTTATCTTTCTTGTGTAATTTTAAGTGTTCAGTTAACTGCTCAATAGAAGCAGTTAAAAGAGCCACCTGTACCTCTGGAGATCCAGTGTCGCCTTCAAAAAGAGCGAAGTCTTTGATGATTGAAGCTTTACTTTGTTTTGCTAATGCCATGATTTCCTTTCGCCTTTGAATTCCTAGTCAGCTTAAAACCAAGAATTAAAGTAAGCATTGATTAATAAGAAGAGTATTGTAAATCCTACCAGAGAAAAAGTCTAGCTCTCTTTTTTATAGGCTACGATAATGTCACCAATTTGAAAATTAAGTTTTTTATTTTTGAAAGTTAAACCACCTTCATTTTTAGTACCAATACGATCAATTTCATCTTTACCATGTTTCATGGTTTTAAGCACTGGATTAGCAACAATTTCTTCACCTCTTTTAAGATGTAAAAGGTCGCTTTTTTTAAGTTCACCAGTTTTGACTCTGACACCAGCAATAGTTTCGCCCTTCATATCAAAGATTTGTAAAACTTCTGCTTCACCAGTCACAACTTCGTCAAATGTAGCATCCATCAATTTGAGCATACTTTGTTGAAGATCTTCGATGAGGTGATAGATAATATTGTATTCTTTAATTTTTACACCTAAAATTTTAGCCATTTTTTTCTGGGTATTATTTACTTTAATATTAAAAGCGATTAGTAAAACTTTGCTATCACGAGCTAATTCCATATCTTGCTCAGTAATCTGGCCAACTCCACAAGAAATCACTTCTACAGTTTCTTTATCTAAACTTTGTAAAATTGCTTCCAGTGTTCCTTTAACATCAGCCTTGATCACTAATTTAATTTTTTCCTTGTCACCAAGCATAAAATCCAAATCCATGTTTTCCCAATTAACTTCATCACTTAAACGAAAAGATTTTTCCAATTCGCCGGTTTTACTAAACTCAGCAGTTAGATCTGCATCATAACTAGCATTAGCATCTCTGATTACACTACCTACCTCAGGCACATCACTTAAACCAATAATTTCAGCTGGTTCACCCGGTAAAACTTGGTTCATTGCTTGACCAGCTTCATTTTCAAGTAAACGCACACGACCAGTAACCTCATCCACGACGAGATCTTGGCGAGTTTGTAAAGTTCCAGAACGCACAATAACACGAGCAACTGGACCTTTATTTTTTTCCATAGTTGATTCGATCACCACAGCTTCAAGAGGAGCAGATGGATCAGCTTTTAACTCTAATAAATCAGCCATGACCGCAATGGTTTCTAACAATTTATCAACACCAAGGCCAGTTTTGGCAGAAATTTCAACAGCTTCAATGTCGCCACCGTATTCCTGTAACAGAACACCGGCTTCAGCTAATTGACCTTTGACTACTTCCAAATGTAAATCTGGTAAATCAATTTTATTAATCGCCACGATGAAAGGGACTTTGCTTTCTTTAATAAAACGAATCGACTCTAAAGTCTGAGGTTTGACGCCATCATTAGCAGCTACTACTAAAATTACCAAGTCAGTGACTTGAGCACCGCGCTCACGCATCTTGTTAAAGGCAGCGTGGCCAGGGGTATCAATAAAAGTAATTTTTTGATCAGCAAAAGCAATTTGGTAAGCACCGATGTGCTGAGTAATGCCACCAGCCTCACGAGCAGTAAGATTGGAGTGACGAATAAAATCCAAGAGCGAAGTCTTGCCGTGATCGACATGACCCATGATGGTGATGATTGGTGCTCTTTTCTGTAACATAATTTATTCGCTACAAACTAATTATTCGCGTTTAGATTCTTCTTCCAAATATTCTGCTACTTTGGCTAAAAGAATTTTCTGATCAACCTCGGTGACTTCATTCATATTAACCCATTTGTCTCTAAATCTAACTAAGTCAGCTAAAGTAGTTAATTTATGTTGGATAAGAACTTCTCTAGTTTCTGCCTGCAAACCAAAAGTATCAATTTCGTAATCTTCTTTACCAGTAACAGATGATTGCACCTGACCAGAGGCAGATTTAATAGTAATTTGGTAACCAGTTAACTTAGCGGCTAAACGAACGTTTTGACCACCGCGACCAATAACTAAAGATAATTGATCATCTGGAGCAGTTACTGTCACTAATCTGATTTTGTCATCAATTTCAATCTGCAATCCTTCGGCTGGAGCGAGAGCAGCTTGTAACAAAAGACGTGAATCGGCAGAGTAAGGAATAATATCAACTTTTTCGTTATTTAATTCTTCAATAACTTTCTGTACACGAACGCCACGCTGACCGACACATGAGCCAACTGGGTCGACTCCTTCTTGAGTAGATTTAACAGTTAATTTGGTACGCACGCCAGCTTCACGAGCGATGGCAACAATCTCAACTGCGCCAGAAGAAACTTCAGGCACTTCACGTTCAAAAAGTTTGCTGACCAATTCGGCACTAGCACGAGTAACGATAATTTGTTCACCGCGCACAGTTTCACTAATTTCTTTAATTAAAACAGCTAAACGTTGATTCAAACGATAAAATTCACCACGCATCTGCTCTTCTGGTGGCATGAAAGCTTGACCACGACCAATGTCTAAGATAACACTGCGACCTTGCATACGCAAAACTTGACCAGTGACCACTTCACCAATTCGATCACGATAGGCAGCGATGATGGTGTCTTTTTCACTTCTTCTAATGCGTTGTAAGATCACCTGTTTGGCAGTTTGAGCGGCAATGCGACCAAAACCTGCTGGAGTAACATCTTCAGATTTTTTCTCATCCCATTCCAATGGCTCAAGAGTTTCTTCATCCATCTTGGTTACTGGAGCTTTGAGAATTTGAGCAGAACCATTACTTTCATCGAGATTGACATAATAATAAAAACTTTCATCAAGATCGCCAATTTGCTTACGATAAGCAGATACCAAAGCTTGACGAATCGCTTCATAAATATCTTCTGGATCAATTTTGCGCTCTGTAGCAATTTGGGTAATTGCAGCGGCAAATTCTGTTCTAACTAAGTTGGCGTTCTGTAATGTAGACATACACTCATAATTTAATCTTCCTCCTCAATGATCTCTTGAAAGGATACATCCTTTCAGGTGATCAAATGCATCGTCAGATTAAATTATTCCTTTCTATATTTTTTTAATTTTTTTCAAAATAGTTGCTGATAAGAAAAAAGGACTTGTCTTTCAACAGTCCTCCTCTTAAACACAAGCTATATGGCATTATAGCAAAAAAGGGTGCTAATGTCATTAGCGAGGATTTTAATAAACTTCCTCATGAGAACCAATTCTCAGCAAAAAAATATTAGCTCCATATTGACGAAAAATAATTCTAATACTCATGTTAACTGAAACAGAGTAATCGCCATGATTAGAAAGTTTGTGCAAACGCAAAGAAGGATAAGTTGGAGAATCAAGCAATAATTCTAGGGTTTTACTGATTTGTTTTTTTAATTTAGTATTTTTACTGGCTAGTTTAGCTAAGTCTTTATGAAAACGAGAAGAAATAATCAACTTCATTCTTTTTCACTTTCGTCAAAAACCTTCTTCAAATAGCTATCAATGCTCTTTTTGTCTCTTAAAACTAAAGTTTTCCCATCTTGTTGTTCCCCGATCGCTTCACTAGCCCAAGATTCATAACGAGAGTCTGCCAGGGTTTGTCGAAGAGCAGTTCTCACTAAATCACTAAAAGAAGCAAAATAACCAGCTTGAATTAAATTATCAGCCTGAGATTTCAACTGAGCGGGTAAAGATATGTTTATTGTATGCATATTGTATGAATTATAGCATAAACTCACTTAATTCTTCAATCGCTCTTTTTTGCTCTCTACTGAGTTTCTCTGGTACATCAACTATTAACCTCACATACAAGTCACCCTTACCACGACCCTGCAGATGTTTAATACCTTCATCACGTAAACGCACTAAAGAATGAGATGGAGTTCCTGGTCTAACTTTTAATTTTATTTTTCCTTGTAGAGTTTCTACTTCAATTTGTCCACCTAAAGCAGCTGTGCTAAAACTAATTTTTTCATCTATAAAAACATCGTAACCATCGCGCTTAAATCTTTGATGAGTGCCAACATCTATAGACACATCAAAATCTGCAAAACGAATTCTAGTACCGTTATTAGCACCTGCTGGCACCTTAATTTTCTGTCTTTTACCTTCAATCTCCACGTCTTTAGTTACACCATTTACAGCTTCCATAAAGTCTATCTGCAATGAATAATGGGGACGACGACGTCTGGTACCACCGCTTCCAAAGCCACCGCCAAAAAATTGTTCAAAAATTTCAAAAGGATCGCCAAAATCAAATTCAGCGCCACTCTGCCCACCACTAGAATAAGAAGACCAATTAAAACCACCAGCTTGACCTCCACCAAAACCACCAAATGGACCTTGTCCACCACCCATACCAGATGAAGGATCAAAAGCTGCGTGACCAAACTGGTCATAAGTCTGTTTTTTCTTGGGATCGGATAAAACTTGATAAGCCTCGTTTATTTCTTTAAATTTGGCCTCAGCCCCTGCTTCTTTATTGCGATCTGGATGATTTTTGAGGGCCAACTTGCGGTAAGCAGACTTAATTTCTGCTGCGCTCGCAGTCTTACTCACTCCCAAAACTTCATAATAATCGCGTTTAGCTGACATAATTTTTCAATAAATATTAGAGGCGCTGGCTACAGCCAGCGCCTCTTCAAGCTTCTAATTTTATTCCTTAACTACTTCACCTTCTTCTGCATCTTTTTTATCAGCATCAGCAGTTTCTTCACCATCTTTTTTGTCTTCGCTGCTAGCTTCACCTGACTTAGCATCAGTTTGAGCTTTAGCAGCTTGGGCTTTTTGCATGGCTTCACCAATTTTCTGACTAGAGGCCATTGTTGCTTCAATTGCTTTGTCCAAGTCTTCTTTAGAAACATCTTCCTTGGCAGCTAATTCTTGAAGTTTTTTGAGATCTTCCTCGATTTTTTCTTTATCGGCGGCTTGCAAATTCTCACCATATTCTTTGAGCTGTTTTTCCATTTCAAAAACAATGCTGTTAGCTTTGTTTTTGGTCTCAATTAGCTCTTTTTTAGCTTTGTCAGCATCGGCATATTTTTCTGCCTCTGCCTTCATTTTTTCCACTTCTTCTTCAGATAAGTTGGTGCTACTTTGGATAGTGATTTTTTGTTCTTTGCCAGAGGTCTTATCTTTGGCAGTGACGTGCAAGATACCGTTACTATCAATGTCAAAAGTGACTTCAATTTGTGGAGTACCACGCATAGCTGCTGGAATTCCATCAAGAATGAAACGACCTAGACTTTTGTTGTCGACAGCCATTTGACGTTCACCCTGCAACACATTAATTTCCACCTGAGTCTGATTGTCAGCAGCAGTAGAGAAAATCTGAGATTTGCTGGTTGGGATCGTGGTATTTCTGTCAATCAAAGGAGTACGAATGCCACCCAAGGTCTCAATACCTAAAGTCAAAGGTGTGACATCTAGCAAAACCACATCGTTGACATCTCCAGAAATGACACCAGCCTGCACAGCGGCGCCAATGGCAACTACTTCATCTGGGTTAACACCTTTGTGAGGTTCTTTGCCAAAAAATTCTTCAACAACTTTTTGTACTTTGGGCATTCTAGTCATCCCACCCACTAAAACCACTTCATCGATGTCTTTGGCTGTTAATTTAGCGTCACTGAGGGCTTTTTTAACTGGTTCAATAGATTTTTTGATCAAGTCATCAACCAATTCTTCCAACTTCGACCTGGTTAGAGTCAAAGTTAAATGTAAAGGCTGTCCATCATCACCCTGAGTGATGAATGGCTGATTGATTTCAGTGCTTGCGGAAGCAGACAATTCAATCTTAGCTTTTTCGGCAGCATCTTTAATACGCTGCATAGCTTGAGGATCTTTGTTTAAATCTTTGCCCTGATCTTTCTTAAACTCACTGACAATCCACTCAATGATGACGCTATCAAAGTCGTCACCACCAAGGAAAGTATCACCATTGGTAGACTTGACTTCAAAAACTCCATCACCAATTTCCAAAATGGAAATATCAAAAGTACCTCCACCAAGATCATAAACAGCAATGGTTTGAGAACCTTTTTTATCAAGACCATAAGCTAAAGCAGCGGCAGTTGGTTCGTTAACAATTCTTTCAACTTTCAAACCAGCAATTTCGCCAGCTTGTTTAGTAGCTTGACGTTGTGCATCATTAAAATACGCTGGTACGGTAATGACAGCGCGATCCACTTTTTCACCCAAGAAACTCTCGGCATCAGCTTTAGCCTTAGCTAGAATTTTGGCAGAAATTTCCTGAGGAGTATATTTTTTACCATCAATATTAACGACAGCCATGCCATCTTTGCCCTCAACGACTTCGTAAGAAACATGCTTAATGGCTTGCTTAACTGCATCATCATTAAGCTTACGACCCATAAATCTTTTGACTGAGTTGACGGTCTTCTTAGCATTTAAAACTACCTGACGTTTAGCTGGATCACCAACAATGACATCATTATTTTTAAAAGCCACTATCGAAGGGAAAGTATTACGACCTTCACTTGTGGGGATAATAACTGAGCTGCCACCTTGCATGACTGCGATCGCAGAGTTAGTGGTTCCTAAATCAATTCCGATTATTTTGGACATAATTATTTCCTTTTCTATTTTTTATTTCCTAATATTTTGGGCAAAAAGTATTGCCTTTTTTATCAATTATAGACCTATTTTAGCAGACGAGAGTGCAGACTGCTAGTAGTAATTTTAGGCTAAAATTACTTGAGCGTGTTGAATAACCTCACCATTTAATTTATAACCTTTGCGTACTATTTTAGTAACTTTCTCACCATCACCTTGCTTATCCACTACTTCCATGGTGTTTAAATCAAATTTTTGTCCCACAACTTCTAATTCCTCTAAACCAAATTCATGAAGCTCTTTCCAAAATTGATCTACGACCATATTTAAACCCTGATCTTTGAGATTAGCTGCAGCCATAGATAAATGTTCTAGAGGTTGAAGCAACACTTGGCAAAAATCTTTATTAGCCATTTTAATAAAAGCCACTCTTTCTTCCATTGATCTACGTTGTAAGTTTTGATAATCAGCCAAAGCCCTTTTTTCTCTTTCCAAAGATGCATTAAGCAAAAGCTGTAGTTCTTGAATTTTCCTCTGCTCCTCACTAATAACTTCTTCAATCGATGTATTCTTTTTCATTTTTTGTTTCTATTTTTTAATTATTTTTAATTTTATGTAAACTTTTGTAATTTGCGCTTTAATAAAAGTCCACTCCGCGAACTGATTAACGAACATAAAAAAAGAATTTATGTGCATAAACAGCGAGCTCACTGAGCAAAACAAAGATCGTCAACTAAACTAAAGCAAAAGTTTTAGTGAAGCGTGACTTGTTTAAAGTGCAAATTACAAAAGTTTAGTCCGCCATACTCTCAATCAAACCCTTGAAATATTTCATGATTGGCAAAACATATGAATAATCAAATCTAGTAGAACCCAATACTCCAAAGCGACAATTAGTACCAGGTAGCTCCACAAACATGATACTAATTTGGTCCAAATCGCGATTACCTAAATCCTGACCAAAAATTACCTTAACTGCATTTTCACTGTGATTGCTCTCAAAAATTTGATCCATCACCTGTTCTTCTTCGATCATGTGCAAAACTTGTCTGGTTAGGTTAATATCATAAAACTCTGGCATTTGTAATAAATTAGAATAACCAGAATGGTACATTCTGCCTTCGGCAGTCATGGCAAGACCAAGGGCATGAGATTTGTCCGCTAATACTCTAGAAGTTTCATAAAGCAAATCTTCCATTTGATTGCGATAGCGCCAAATTTTTTCTTTAACACCGACCTCATCTGCCACAGACAATTCTTTTTCTTTGACTATTTCATTGATATAAAGGCGCATGGCTAAAGCAGTTGGTACGCGACCAGCACTGATATGTGATTTGATTAAATAACCTTGTTTGGTGAGATAGACCATTTCGTTACGAATGGTAGCTGGAGAAACACCGATATTGTATTTCTTATCAATTTTTTCTGAACCAACAGGCACACCTGTTTCGATAAATTCCTCGATAATGGCACGTAGAATTTGGATTTGGCGGGCAACTAAATCAATCATATTAGCAATCATACTGAGAGTTTGCTAAAGTGTCAATTGGAAAATTTGAATTAAGCTTTTTTGCGTTTATTAGCGATTTGCAATTCCCAGAAAAGTTGTTTGAGCGAGGTTTCAATCATTAAAAGCTCGCGCTTGTCTTTAGTAACTTTGAAAGCTTCTTTTGCTTTAGCGATGGCTGCCTTGATTTTTTCATCATTTAATTCACGCGCGCTAAAAGCAGCATCAACTATGACTAAAACTTGGTTATCTGGTTTTTTATTAACAAAACCTTGAGTCAAAAACATCTCATGTTTTTTACCGTCTATTTGGTAAACTAATTCGCCAACTGTTAATTTACTAATTAAAGGTTGATGATCTTTAAGAATGGTAATTAATCCATTGGCAGTAGGCAATGTCACCGCATCAACTTCCTGATCGAAAAGTTTTTCTTCCTGAGAGACGATAGTGAGTCTTAATTTATTACTCATTTTCTTTTAGTGTTTTTGCCTTAGCAATGACGTCATCGATCGTACCTACCATATAAAAAGCTTGTTCTGGTAAATGATCATAACGTCCCTCCAAGATTTCTCTAAAACCACGAATATTTTCTTCAACTGGTACATAAGCACCTTTAATGTTAGTAAATTGCTCAGCTACAAACATTGGCTGAGATAAAAATTTCTGAATTCTTCTCGCTCTAGCCACCACACTTTTGTCATCATCGCTTAATTCATCAATACCCAAAATAGCAATGATATCTTGCAATTCTTTATAACGTTGCAAAATTTTCTGCACGTCGCGAGCCACTTTGTAGTGCTCTTCGCCAACAATATTTTTTTCTAGAATTTTGGAATCAGAATTTAATGGATCGACAGCTGGATAAATAGCCTGCTCGGATAGACGACGATCCAAAGAGACAGTAGAGTCCAAATGGGCAAAAGTTGTCGCTGGAGCTGGATCGGTGTAATCATCAGCTGGTACATAAACTGCCTGCATGGAAGTGATGGAACCATCTTTGGTAGAAGTAATTCTTTCCTGAAGAGCTGCCATGTCAGTGGCTAAAGTTGGTTGGTAACCAACTGCGGATGGGATACGACCAAGTAAAGCTGAAACTTCACTACCAGCCTGAGAAAATCTAAAAATATTATCGATAAAAAGCAAGACATCTTCCTTTTTCTCATCACGGAAATACTCTGCCATAGTTAAAGCAGTTAAAGCGACACGAGCACGATTTCCTGGTGGTTCATTCATCTGACCAAAACACATCACTGTGCTAGCTAATACACCAGAATCTTTCATTTCGTGATAAAGATCATTGCCTTCACGCGATCTTTCGCCAACACCGGCAAAAACTGAATGGCCTTTGTGTTCTTCGGCAATGTTACGAATTAATTCTTGGATAATCACAGTTTTACCCACACCCGCTCCGCCAAAGATACCTATCTTTCCACCTCTCTTAAATGGACAGATTAGATCAATGACTTTGATACCAGTTTCCAAAACCGAAGGAGTGGTTTCCAAATCAATGAGAGGAGGCGCGGCTCTATGAATAGGCGCAGTTTTTTTAGTTTTAACCGGACCTTTATTATCAATTGGTTCGCCAACCACATTAAACATGCGTCCCAAAGTTTCCTCACCGATTGGTACGGAAATTGGCGCACCAGTATCAATAATTTCCTCACCTCTAGCCAAACCATCGGTTGGACCAAGGGCTAAACAACGCACAGTTTTTTCGTCAATTTGTTGCTCAACTTCAAAAGTTAAATCACTTGTTCCGTGTTTAAGAGCGTTATAAATAGCGGGTAAATTTTCATTAAATCTAACGTCGACAATAGCACCGATGATGCTGATTATCTTACCAATCGATTTTTTATTTTCTTTCATAAAATTTAATTCCTTAGCGCATCTTAGCACTACTAATATCTAACAATTCATTGGTGATCATAGTTTGGCGTGATTTATTAAAATCTAATTTCAAAACCTCGACTAAATCTTTAGCATTGTCGCTGGCACTCTTCATGGCAATCATGCGCGCACTATGTTCGCTAGCCAATGATTCTAAAACTAAATGATAAAAACTTAACTCTAAATAATAAGTGAGTAAAAAATCCAACAATTCTCCTGAACTTGGTTCTAGTAAATAATTTGCCCTAGGTTTTTCTGCGACGGACATTTCTTCTGATTTGTTGGTTTTGTTTTTATACTCAAGCTCTAATTGTTGAATTTGTAAATCATTAAGTGGCAAAAGACTAAAAACTAAGCTACGTTGCTTGAGTACATTGACAAAATCTGTAAATAGAACGTCTACCTGACGAATTTCTCCAGATAAGTATTTATTTTTAAGTAAATCCAATAAGGGCAGAACATCTCCCAATTTAGTTTTTTCTGGCCAATCAGTAAATTGAGCTACAAGATTGAAGCCATGATTTCTTAAAAAATTAACTGCTTTCTGTCCAACAGCTATAAACTGTGCATCTGGGCGCTTCTCAACCCAAATTAATAATTGCTTAAAAAGATTAGTGTTTAGAGATCCACATAAGCCTTTGTTGGTAGATAAAACAATCATTAAATCTACACCTGTTCTTTTTTTATCTAAAAATGGATGAAGCTTGGGATCAGTAAAGTGGGCGATTGTTTCTAGTGAATCCAATAATGACTGCATGTAAGGCAAAGAATTAGTGGCGACTTTTTGAGAATATTTGGTTTTACTCGCAGAAACCAACTGCATCGCATTGGTAATTTTGGCGATATTTTGTACAGAATTGACGCGGCGTTTGATAATTCTTGCGTTAGCCATAAACTCACGCTTCTTTCTTATAAAAACGAGGATGAGCTATTTCGAAATCTTTAATCAATTTTCTTAAAGCTTCATCTTGAGGACCTTCTATTTTTGCACCAGTTAAAAGAGTCTTGATTAAAGCGGGTTGTTTATTTCTAGCAAAAGCTAAATATTCAGCTTCCCACTCTACTAAATCAGCAATTTCAATACCATCAAGTAAACCGTTAACAGCTGCATAAATCATTAAAACTTGTTCTGCGACTGACATTTGCAAATCCCAAGGTTGCTTTAGGATTTCGCTAACTCTTTTGCCTCTGTCTAATTGTTTTTTTGTAACTGCATCTAAATCAGAACTAAACTGAGCAAAAGCTTCCAATTCTCTAAATTGTGCCAAATCTAATTTCAAACTACCAGCTACTTGTTTCATCGCTTTAAGCTGAGCGGCTGAACCGACACGAGAAACTGATAGACCAATGTTGATAGCTGGCCTCATACCAGAGTTAAACAGATCGGTTTCCAAATAAATTTGGCCATCAGTGATAGAGATCACGTTGGTAGGAATATAAGCCGAGACGTCATTAGCCTGAGTTTCAATGATTGGCAAAGCGGTAATCGAACCACCGCCATTTTCCTTATTTAATTTGCAAGCTCTTTCAAGTAAACGAGAATGTAAATAAAAAACATCTCCTGGATAAGCTTCACGACCAGAAGGTCTCTTTAGAAGCAACGAAATTTCGCGATAAGCTTGAGCATGTTTACTCAAATCATCAAAAACAATCAAAACGTCCTTGCCTTTATCTAAAAAGTATTCTGCCACTGCTTGACCAGCGTAGGGAGCTAGAAACTGCAAGGAAGCAGGCTCACTAGCAGAGGCAGAAACCACTGTGGTATAAGACAAAGCTCCTTTATCATCCAAGACTTGAATAAATTGAGCTAGCGTAGATTTCTTTTGTCCAATGGCTACATAGACACAAATTACATCTTGGCCTTTTTGGTTAAGAATGCTGGCCAAAGCAATGGAAGATTTACCAGTATTGCGATCGCCAATGATCAATTCTCGCTGTCCTCGACCAATTGGAATCAAGGCATCGATTGCTTTAATACCAGTTTGTAGTGGTTGATTAACTGCTTCACGAACAATCACTCCTGGAGCAATTTTTTCGAGCAACATTGATTTATCTTTTTTAATAGCTGCTTTGCCATCTTCTGCTTGACCAAGCGGATTGACCACTCTACCAATAATTTCATCTGAAACATCAATCGATAAAATTTTGTTAGTACGATAAACTAAATCACCAGTTTTAATATTATCGGCTCCTGAAAGAACAATAATGCCAACTTTTTCTTTTTCTAAATTAAGAGCTAGACCATAAGCATCGGCACCAAAACTCACTAGCTCTCCAGCTTGAACATCACCTAGCTCATCAGCAAATACAATGCCATCGGCATAGGCAATTACTTTTCCAACGGAAACCTTCTTGATATTTAAATCACTGTTTTTAATTGAATCTAGATTGGCAAAAATATCTGATTTTGACATAATTAAATCTTGTTAGCTAATTGATTAAGCCGAGCTTTGAGACTGGCATCATATAATTTGCCAGCAACGCTAATGTTCAAACCAGCTATTAATTCTTCTTTGACTTGATAGTTAAAAACCAATTCGTCTTTAGAATATTTTTTTTGTAGTGCTGTTTCTAGTTTCTTTTTTTGCGAATCACTTAGAATAATGGCACTAGTAACATTAACTTGTAACATATTTACAAACTTTCAATAATTTCATCGATTTGTTGATCAATTAACTTTTGATGTTTTTTAGCATCAATCGACTCTCCCAAAACTTTTTCTGCCATAAGTACAGCTGCCTGCTTAAACTCTTTTTCCATTGATTTAAATTTCTCTTGTTTAAGTTCTGCCAGCTCCTTGGTAAATTTAGCTTCCTTAAGAGATAATTCTTCTTTGCTTTTTTCAACTAAAGTCTTAGCTTCTTTTTTAGCCTCATCCTTAATCTCAGTCTCCATCTTTTTAGCTTTTTGATTAGCTTCAGACAGAACATCAGCTTTCACTTTTTCTAAATTCTCTTTCTCTTTTAAAATTTTATTGGAAGCTTCCGCAGCCGCTAAAACTTTTTCTTTACGATCATTAAGCAATTTGATAACTGGTTTATAGATAAAGCGAGTCAAAACAAACAAAACTAAACCAAAGTTAATAATTTGAAAAATAATTTGTGCTAATTGTATATCCATAGGTTAAATTCCTTTGCTAAATAGCACTAAACAAATTTAATAATCAAGGCCACCACTAAGGCGTAAATAGCAATTGCTTCTGCAAAAGCCATACCTAAAATCATATTTGTCTGAATCTTATTACTAGCATCTGGATTTCTACCAATTGCTTCCAGTGCTTTGGAAACCAAAAGACCAATGCCAATACCAGGACCTAATGCTCCCAAACCCATTGCTAAACCAACTGCTAAATCTTGCATACGAACTCCTTTTATATTTTTTATATTTTTAATTACTAATTTGTTGCTGCTTCGTGACTTTCTTCATGATGACCTTTGGTAGCCAAATTGAAGAAAATCAAAGATAACATCGAAAAAACTAAAGCTTGAATGAAACCGACAAAAAGCTCCAAAGCATAAAATGGTGCCGGCACAGCGATGGCAAGTAAATAAGTCATTACTACCAACAAAACTTCACCAGCAAAAATATTACCAAATAATCTGAAGGCAAAGGAAACAATTTTAGCAAATTCTAACACTGTTTCTAAAATACCTACAATAAAATTAATTGGACTAGAAAATCTAAGAATTTTTTAAAGTAAGCAAGTCCTAGATGGGAAATGCCAAAAGCTTGAGTTAAGGTGACTGAAATAATCGCCAAAGCCAAGGTAGTATTTAAATCAGCAGTAGCAGCTCTAAATAGAGGAACCATTTTTTCATGAAGAGGCTCTGCTGTGGTCGCTGCTTCTTCGCTCGCCATTGCTTGTGCTGGCACCATAGATACTACCTCTGCCTCATGGGTCATAATTGACCCAACGCCTGGCAATAAACCAACGTAGTTATTCAAAATAATAAAAATGAAAAAAGTGGCAATGATGGGAAAAAATAAAAGAGTCTTCTTAGTATTTTCAGTA
>Ga0265297_10005095_pt1 | contig 20549 bp, 25 predicted proteins | sample Munlanlwell13791_FD_192502 | JGI IMG/M metagenome (GOLD analysis project Ga0265297, IMG submission 192502) | Leachate microbial communities from a municipal landfill in Southern Ontario, Canada - Leachate well 137-91 | ecosystem: Engineered > Solid waste > Landfill > Unclassified | place...
TCGACATCGTAACTGATATTGAAAATCGCAGGGGCTGTTTTACGGTCGTTCGTATCCTCCGGGGTGGGTTCTTCTGTTTGTTTGGGGAGGTTCACAAAGATAAGGACCACGATAGAAAGTATAATGGCAATTGCGACAACCGCTCCAATGATTTTATTGGTATTCCCTGGCATGGGGGGCCCTAAAGGACATGCTGTTTTTATATTTTTTCTGACCGCTTCGACTCTTGCATGGTCCGTGCCGTCAGGTAAATCCCAACCAAGATGATACTTCCCCCAAGGATGGTGTACGCCGATGGTTGTTGATGGATCCAGGGGATGGCGTACGCCAGAAGGGAGGATCCAATGGGTTCCCCCAGCAGTGCCACAGACATGACTGACGCGCGGATGTACCCTAAGGACCAGTTATACAGGGTGTGACCGAGGAGACCTGAGACGACTGCCATGAGCAGGATGATTGCGTAATCAGAGAAGGCGAGATCAGACACGGGAGCGGCCATTGCGATGCAGATGAAGAAGAGAACGATCGTCCCGACTGCGTACACTACGAATGCATAGGTGACGGTGGAAACTGTTTTTCGGAGGATTCGTCCCCCCAGGATGTACAATCCCGCTGCCATCCCGCCTAGCAAGGCAAGGATGTTTCCTTCGAGGGTGTCCAGACCGAACGCGGCGAACCCATAATTTCCAAAAACCAGCACACCGACCCCTGCTAGAGAGATCGCGATCCCTGCCGCGTTGACCCAGGAGAGTTTTTCTTTGAGGAAAAAAAACGAGACCGGTGCGACAAGAACTGGATGGGCGGTGACAAGGATCACGGAGCTTGCCACCGACGTCATCGTTAACGAGGTAATCCAGAGTGCAAAATGCGCAGCGAGAATCACCCCGATCACGATCATCAGAATCATGGTTCTGCGGGGTAGGCTACGGAGCTCATCTCTGGTTTTTTTCCTCAGGGCAATAAGTGGAACGAGCAGAAGTGTGGTGAAAAACAGTCGATAGAACGCGATGCTTAAGGGAGGTGCTTGACAGGAGAGGATGAAGACGGATGCAAAGGAAACCGCGATAATGGAGATGAGAAGCCCCAGAGCGTGTTTTTGCATGGTGAGACGGTAATCCGCTGCCGTGCTATTTGGTTTTCTCTTTATGATTTGGTTTGCGCAAATGGTTTTTGATAATGCGCAAGGAGGATGAGACATAGAAGGAGAGATAACGCCCCTAGTAACGCGAATGGCATCCAGATTCCGAACAGGTCCGAGAGCACGCCCCCGAGGAACAGCAGGATGGTTCCCCCACCGGTCTGAAACGTAAACGTCAACCCAAATGTCCATCCCTCCACCGACTCATGGGTCACCTCGGAGACAAAGGAAAATAACGCAGGATAGGTGAGAAACACGGCGATTCCAAGCAGGATCATCGCCACGGTCAGCAGAATGATATGGGTGAGGAACACGAGAGACACGCTGAGGATTCCAATGGTGATGTAGGATGCGACGAGGAGTTTTTTCCGTCGGATATGGGCACGGATCCGCCCATAGGAAAGAGAAGTGATGCTTCCGACCCCGGCCCATAGCGCAACCAAAACCCCTATTACGGGTAGGGATAACGTCGTGCGCTCCGTGAGCAGCAAGGGAAAATAGGTGATGATGACGCCCCAGGCTGCCCCGCTGATCATAAACGCAGGGATGAGCAAGCGAATCGCGCTCATCCGATCCCTGGCGTCCCGCGCGAGTTCTTTGAACGAGTGCTTCTTTGGTTCTTTGGGGACAATCATCAATCCTTTGGGTAACTGCGACGTGAGCGCACCGCTGAGCACCATTCCAAGGATGCAAAGCCCAGCCCAGCCGTACAAAGGCACCGTCCAGTTCGTGAGGTGGGTGATGGACAGCGTCGTCAGAATCGCCAGGAACGCTCCAAGGTCTGCCGCGCCACTTTGAATTCCCATCGCCCAGTCCAGCCTGCCTTTTTTGTAGGTTCGGGAGATCCACCCGATCCCGATGGGGTGGAAAAACGAAGTCGCGAATCTCATGAAAAAAATAAAACAAAGAAGAGTGACAAACCCGGTGCTAAAGCCGAGCAGCACAAGGGACATGCTGGTGAAGAGCAATCCGGTGAGGAGGAAGGCATTGACGTTTTTCCCATCTGCAAGCCTGCCCAACGCGAGCTGTGCGACCAGGGTGATGAATAATCCTCCGCCAGTGATGATCCCGACCTGGGTGTAGCTTAATTGGAAAAGCTCTTTGAAAATTGGGAAGAGAATCGAGATGACCGCGGTTGATCCATCGGTAATTGCATGAACAAGGCTGACGGAAGACAGAATCTTTCCCTGTTGCTTCATGGTTTGGGGAGGGGATATTCAATGAGCAGTTATAATCCTTCGTTTTGCTGAAAAGCAAAAACATAAACAGGCAGATGGGTTATCGACTGGTATGAACACAACGAGTGTTTTCGGAATTTATGGGGTTTCAAACACGGGAAAAACGACTGTGTTGGTGCAGCTGGTCACCCGGCTTTCTAAGGAAGGGTACCGGGTCGCAACCGTGAAACAGACAAACAAAGCAATCTCGATGGATGTGGAACGCAAGGACACCTGGCGGCATCGTCAGGCTGGAGCGTCCCTGGTGGTGTTCTCCTCCCTTACTGAAACAAATTTTCTGCTCAGCACCCGAAAGAGCACCCCTGAAATTCTTCAGAAGATTTCTGCTTTTGGGGACTTTGACGTGATCCTCATCGAAGGAGCAGACGACCCGGACGTCCCGAAAATCCAGATCGGCAGCGGTAAGAAACGACCAAACACCGTTTGTGTTTTTAAAAACAATGCTGAAGAACTCCTTTCTCTTATCAAAGAAGGAGTACATAGAAAACATTCAGACAATCACCTGTCCATCCGGGTAAACGGAAAGGAAGTACCACTCTCACCGTTTCCTGCGCAGATTATCTCCAACACGATCCTGGGGATGCTACGGTCGCTGAAAGAAGTTGATGACATCAACGAAGTAACGATAGAGTTCCACCAAGCGTAATCCTACTGGTGTTTTGAATTCATCCTTAACTCTTTATACCTTCGAAGGATTCCTTTTCATATGACACGGAGATCGCCTGCTCTCACGGTCGATGGGATTCTTATTGAAGAAGGCTGCATTCTGCTGGTACAACGAAAACATCCTCCATTTCAGGGGACCTGGGCGCTCCCTGGCGGGTTCGTGGAGTACGAGGAGAGAACCGAAGAAGCAACCATCCGTGAGATGTTTGAGGAAACCGGGTTACAAGTGAAGATTCACAGCGTACTTGGAGTATACTCGGACCCGACTCGGGATCCCCGCGGACATACTGTGAGCGTCGCGTACCTGGTCAGTCGACTGGGTGGAGCGTTAAACGCAGGTGATGATGCAAGCAGTGTAAAGTTTTTCAAGAGGAACGAGTTACCGACATTAGCATTTGATCATGCACTTATCGTGAAGGATGCATTCCAGAGGGTTTGACATGGAATTTTGCCCAAAATGTAAGACGTTGATGCTCCCACAGGGAGAGTATTTTGTCTGTAACTCGTGTGGAGAAAAACGAAAGAAACAAGGGAGCGCTGTGGTCGTCGAAAAACAGAAACAGAAAGAAACCGTGGTGCTTGAAAAGAAGATCGACATCTTACCAAAGACCCGGGTTGAGTGCCCGAAATGTGGGAACAACGAGGCGTTTTGGATCTTGCGACAGACGCGGGCTAGTGACGAGCCGGAGACACGGATTTTCACGTGTACCAAATGTGCGCATCGCTGGCGGCAATATTGACCTCCCTTTCTTTTAGAAGCTGTGGCCCTTTTCAGATATCGAAAAGTATATTAACAATTGTTAACTATCCTTGTGTAAATGAGAAACACCACAGACCTTTCTGAACTGAACCAACAAATCATCGAAACCTTTGAGGAAGTCAAAAAAGTCGTGCAAAAAAATGAGAACCGTTCTCGAGGAGGCCTGATGCTGGGACTGCAGGAAATCGGGGCATCACTCGACGGGTTCATCGGAGCATACTACCCGATCGCTTCCAATATCATCATCCTGAACAAAACACCGCTCCGACGCATCCTTGAAACCAACAAGACACTACTTAAACCCTACATCTTTCATGTCCTGCTGCATGAATACATTCACGCGCTTGGCTACCTTGATGAAGAGACGACCGGGCAAAAAACCTACGAAATCAGCAGACAACAATTCGGAGAGCACCATATCATCACCCAATTATCCGTTGACATCAGAAAGTTCTTTCCCAATCTTGTGTACCCCATTCATGGATGGCTACCACAGAAGACAATACCCTCCATCGAGCTTGTCCAAGGGTTCGATTTCTCCAGCACTAATCCCTACATCACCTAGAAAACAAAACGACACGCACACACAAGCTCTCTTTCGTTTGGTTCCTCTCCTCCTTTGAAATAGAAAATTATATAAATACAACAAAATAATAGGTGTTTATCCAAATGAGGAAAACGAGGTTTCGCTATGTATAAAAAAATCTTCCTAACAGGAATTCTCTTAGCGCTCTTGACGGGAGTCATCTTCTCGCCAGCCACCGCACAATTGGCACTGACAGAAAATACCTCCATCAAAGAAACTCGCACGATTGAGACATTGATGGATGAGGTTGAACACATCGCCACGGAAGCAGACACGTTTCCTGAGTTTGTTCAGCAACTCAAAGAACTCTGTCTGAAAAACGAGTATATCAAATTCCCGGTCGTTCAACAGCTCGTATCAAAAATAATACAATTCCTCACAAAAGAAAGAGCGCTTGGCGCGTCTGGGTTCAATCTCCTTGACCTTCTTGGCGTATTTTCTTCAAGACTCAGTCCGAACTACTTTGTTATCAGTTACGGCGCTTATCACCGATTAAACCCACGAAAGGAAAATTCCATCGATCGATTCAGAGAGCGACTTTCCATGTGGCGATACTCGGACAGCGCGAAATTGCTGAAAGGAAGAACCCTCATTTTAGAGCGTCAGCCGTTTGGGGTTCACCAAAAAATGTTGGGCCCACAACTCGGGTTCATGAGAGGCTTCCGGGGAATCTACCTTGACATCGAAAGTAAGCTAACTGGGAATGCCTATGTCTTCTTTATAGGAAGAGTTCAACGGATTCGCGCCTTCGATCTCACCCCGCTTTCGAAGTAAAGAGGACATAATTTTCTTTCTTTTTTCTTCGTTGTTTGTAGATGGAGGCATACATATTTTCATTTCACTTTAAGGAGGAGAAGTTCGACAATTGCCTTACTCAACGTAGAAAATTATATAAATAGTGAAGATAATATACATTTAATCGAAAAAACCGATTTCGAACTCGAGGGTAAAAAATGGCGAAAATAAAAGGAATGCTTGCAATTGGTGTAATTGTTCTTTTCCTGGGAATCGCATGTAACCCAGCAACAGCACAAACCACCTTAAGAGATGATGTGGAAGTCGCAACCATCGGTAAAATTTCCCAGTTACGACTTGTCAAGGAAGAAATCGCAAGCATGGAAACGTTCCTGCCTGCGTTGCTTGACAAAATGTCGACAGCGACCTCCTACGCAAACCTGATTGACATTGTCCAAAGCTTCATCGCAGAAAACGGTCGACATCCTGTGCTTGTTTTCCTGCTCTCCCTGTTCATCAAAGGGATTGATTTTAACTACAAAATTAATCAACTCCGCCCGCTCAGAAAAAACGTCTTAATTCTCAGCTGGGGATTTACCCACAAATTCCTTTCAATGGGGAAAAACAGATTCAACCTCATTCGACCATGCACGTTATGGTTCTACTCAGGAAGATCCAATCTCATCCTGAACAGCCGAACCATCATCCTTGACCCCTATCCCTTTGGCATCAAGATGTTCACCGGCAGACAAATCGGGTTAATGTCCGATTTCAAAGGCATCTACATCCGCCGCTCTGGTCCCATCGCAGACAAAGCCATCACCATGTTCATTGGCTTTTCAAGCGTCGTTCGCGGATTGGATCTCTCTCCGATGAACAAATAATCACAGCCTCCCTTCTTTTTTCTCCTTTTTTTTCTTTTCCTTGTTTTGTTTTCGAAAGAATCCTTATAAGATACTTTTTTGTTCCGGATACTGACAATGCCACCATCTCAAGTAACCATTATTCGCAGTCGACGCCGGAAAAAGACGATTCAAACAAAATATGGCAAAGGCCACCTCTGGATTTATCTTCCCGCAGGGATGCCTCCGAAAGAGGAACAACAATGGATCGATCGGATGATCAAAAAAAGCGAGCGATGGGAACAGAAAAAAACAATCAAGGAAAGCGATGACTGGTTACGACAGAGAGCGCAAGACCTGAATAAAAAATATTTCAACGGAACACTCTGTTTTTCTATACGATTTGTCACGAATCAGAACACACGGTATGGGAGCTGCACTTCGATGGATCGCACCATCCGGATCTCGGATCGGGTGAAGAATCTACCCTCTTGGGTTCAGGATTACATCATCGTCCATGAACTCGCACACCTCCTCTACCCGGATCATTCCAAACAGTTCTGGGAAACCGTCAACCAGTACAAGTATGCAGAACGCGCAAAAGGTTACCTAATCGCACTCGGTGCAGAACCACCAGATGAACAAGAAACACTCCCGGAGATGACACAGGATTCTCCTCAACGGTAAGGTCACCGTCCGGGATGATTCATAGAATCAAAATATATATAATATTGTATCAGATATCCTTCGTTAGTGAGGTTGGGTTATGAAAACTCTAATCGATGAATTTGGATGGAATGCTGGTAAAATCTGGAAAACGCTCAATACAAAAGGTCCATTAAAAGAAGAAGCATTGCGTCAGCGAACAAAACTGAAAGATGACGAGCTCTGGACCGCGATCGGGTGGCTTGCACGAGAAGGCAAGATCTGCCGGGAACACAACATGTATAAAATCGGGCAGACCAATTTAACCCCAAAGATCGGATCTGACGCAGGGAAAGTCTGGAACACGCTTGCAAAACAAGGGGAAGTGGATATCTCAACGATAGCAAAGCTTTCACAGATCACCGAGGTTGACGCGTACCAAGCCCTGGGATGGCTTGCCAGAGAAAACAAAGTCAAATGCCAAAAAATAAAGTCAAAAGAACCGAAAATCAAAGTGGCGTTACAATAATCACGTTTTCTTTTTCTTTTGATTCATCAGAGCAGCATCCCCCCTTTTTTTCCCTTTCTTATGAAAAACCCTCTTGCGAACACGATCCCATACAGACCTCCCTGTGATTTATTTTAGACTGATATGTATTTAAACGGTTTTTCCCTTTGGTATCCCTGGGGTTCTTATGAAAATAGTAGGTATTATTCTCTCCTGTATCCTGGTGATGACCAGTCTTGGCTTCGATTCCGCAGCATCACAAAAACAACTCCTCCAGGGAACATTCCTTCAAAACACCCATCAGGATTATGATCCACTCGTCGATGTGACAGTTACCATAGACATCCTCGCAATCCGTGCCTTAGACAACCTCGACCTGTGCTCCGAAGCTGATTTTTTTGTCAAAATACTTGTCAATGATGCTGCGTATCTCAGCCCGATTTGGAACGATACGGACTATTTGTATCAGTGTTTTTCGGTGACAGCTGATGTACCCGATGAGGATAACTCTGTCGACATCATATTACAACTCTGGGACCATGATGAATACAAAAACATCCAATGTGATATCAGCAAATACCCAAATACCTATGGGTCTGGCCTTGACGTTCACCTCACCTATGATATCAGCATCGGCAGATGGAGTGGGGAGAACAACAATGTGGGGGACATCACTGGCTATGGGCGGGTCTGCGGGAGCGCTGACGGGAGCGTCTACGGAAAAGAAAACGATTGCGAAATCTGGTTCGATATCTCTCAAAACGACTATGACCACGATGGGCTCCCCTATTGGATAGAAACAACCGTCTATGGGACCGACCCAACCCTGGATGATACTGGATATGATGGTGACTTAGATGGAGTCCCTATCGAATGGGAGCACCGATACGGGTTCAACCCCTTGATCTGGGAGGATCACACCACTCTGGACCCGGATCAGGACAGCATCAACAACATCGAAGAATACCTCACCGCTGCTTTTGGTTCAGATCCCTACAGGAAGGATGTGTTCCTCGAAATCGATTATATGCAAGAAGCCAATGGAGGAATACAAAAGGTGCCGCAGGGTGCGTTCGAGCTGGTTCGAAATCCGTTTCATAGGAGGAACATCGTGTTCCATTTTGATACTGGTGAGCTGAATGGTGGGGAAATCATCGCGTATGATGAGGAAAGCGACTTCCAGGAAATCCTTGCGATATGGGACACCTACTTTCTCCACGGCCATCCCGATGATTGGAGGCGAGGGGTGTTTCACTACCTCATCTTCGTTCATGACCAAAAACCAAAAGGGTTCGCATTCAGTGGAGACGTCTCACCGTATTGGGGCTACATCCCAGGTACGAATGGGATCGCGGTCGCAAATACCTTGGTAGAAAACAAATCGAAGAAACTCTTTAAACCCACCGAGTACATCATTGCCTCATTGATCCTGCATGAGATGGGACATAATTTTGGTATCCGGTTCGGGGAGCCCTTTGGATGTGATAATCGACTGACGAACAGCCCCTTGAAGATCGGGTGGTACATTTGGAGGAACTATCGCAGCATCATGAATTACCGCTATACGTACTCCCTTCTGGATTACTCTGATGGGTCGCATGGGAAACGAGACAATGACGACTGGGAACAGATCGATTTAGCGTATTTTGAAAAACCAGAATAACACAGCACGATGCCCCCCGTTCACAGGTTGCAACCGGCATCATCTGAGGCAAAAGTATATAAAAGACCGCTTGGTTAAGGGGCACCAGAAGAAGAGAAAATAACATTTCATTTTCCAACAACTCTGGATTTTTGAAATTTATTTTTTTACTTTCCTACGACACATACCTTAGGTATGGAGGTAGTCACTATGAATCATAATTCAAAGAACCAACGAAGAAGAAATCAGGAAACAATCACGAAGGTCGTCGTTCGATGCAACGTCCTTCATCGCCCTGTCTATGAACACGAACATTGTGCGCACTATGCCGTAAAAGCAGGCGCTGACGTTCAGAAAAATTGTAAGACGTGCAGTCATTCTTTTTAGAAGAAAAGCAACGTTTGAATTTTTTCTCTTTTTAACCACGTATGATACGAGGAGGTGAATTTACTATGAAAGGAATTGTAAAACATTATGATATCCGAAAAGGATTTGGTTTTATCCGAGGCGACGATGGACATACCATCTTTGTCCATAAATCCGCTATCCCGTTTTTCGATATTTTCCTTCTTCCGGGGGAGTGTGTGGAATATCAAATTGACAACACACCCAAAGGATTGAAAGCAGTTAATGTGAAAAAAGTATAGGTTTTTTTTACTACGGTGTTTTTTGTTTTGACCGATAAGCCGGGTATGTCCCTTGTCGATGTTTCTGGGAGAGACTCTGATACACCTTCGCGTTGGTTCGTATGGTCGCAACGAACGAAGGATCGTTTCTGACAATCTTCCCTGGGACCCCAAGGACGAGACTGTGCGCTGGGACAACCATTTTTTCAGTGACCAGAGCACACGCCCCAATAATCGAACCAGAATGAATCTGTGCGCCATTCAGTACCGTGGCATGAATCCCGATAAGACAGTCATCACCGATAGTAGCCCCATGGATCACCGCTGCATGTCCAATCGTGACGTTTTTCCCAATGTGGACCTGATAGTCTGTGTCGGTGTGGATCACGCAGCAATCTTGGATGTTGGAGCCGTCATCAATCACAATAGCGTTTTCGTCCCCGCGGATCACCGCATGGGGGAACACCCCACAGTTTTTTCCGATTCTCACATTACCAATGATGCAGGCGTATGGAGAAATGAAACTTGAAGGATGGATTTTTGGCATACTCGTAGGCCTCCTCTCAGGAAACGTGCACCCCCATCTTATAGTTTCTCTTACCGCCGTGTATGGTCATTCAAATCACAATGTATTTAATCTTCAAAAGTATGCTTCTTTTTTTGAGTGTGAGCAAATGGATGGTATTGTTTCGTCGTTCGGTGAGCAAGCAGGCACGGTCTGGCACATACTGCATGAGCGAGGCCCACTTTCAGAATCGGAGCTCCTCGATTACACACATCTAACAGAACAGCAACTGTACGCTGCCATAGGATGGCTTGCCCGTGAAAACAAAATACGTAAGGAAAACGACACCTATCTGTTAGGGGAGACCAACCTTGTGCCGGTCATCGGGAAGGATGCAGGGAAAATCTGGCGGACCCTGGAGATTTGGGGGGAAGTCGACGTCCTGTCCCTCTCGCGGTTATCTCGGATTGTGGAACTGGATGTGTTCACTGCGGTTGGATGGCTCGCACGAGAAGGAAAAGTGGACGGGGCGATGCGAAGCATCGATGAGAAAAAGATCCTGTTCTGGTTAAAATAATACAGATTCAATCTTTCTTTTTTTATTCTTCGTTTTTTCTGCGAAATATTCCTTTGATTTTTTCCCCGATCCCTTCAGGAGAGTCAGAGTCTTCTGAGGAGCGGCGTTGGAATACAGAAAACAGATGTTTGAGTTTTCCCCTGAAGCCTTCTTCTGTTTCCTCCTCAGAGTCTTCCTCCTCAGAGTGGGGTGTGTGTTTCGAAGAGGACCATCCTTTTCTCTCTTGAGGGCTGCTGGGTTTTTTCAGGGGGAAACCAACCAGATTTCCACTCGGATCCAATTGCAGCGTGAAGGTGCTCCGAGAAGGTGGCATCTCCTCTTCCACTGGTTCATCATCCCGGTTTGTTTCAATTGCGAGGTCCACAGGATGTTCTTTGTGAAGAAAACCAAACCACCGTGTTTTTCTCTCAGGGTGACCTTCATGCATCTCTGGTCTGTTTAAAAACGATTGTTCGTGCTCTTCCTCCATCTCTTGAGGGAGCTCTCCGGTCGGTTCTCCAAGAGGTATTTCTTCACTGGTTTCTTCAAGGTTCTGCTGCGGCGGCTCTCGGTCCTGAGAAGATGCTTTGGAAACAAGGATGGTAGGTTTCCCTTGGTCCGGGTTCCGTACTTTTGCTTCTACGGATTGTACTTCTTGGAATAACCTGAGTATCTCTTCATGGGTTTTTACCTTTGAAGCATCATGATTTTGATCGTCCACGATATCCTTTGCCCCTCACCGTTTGGTCTCTTATGTGCATACAAGATAACTGATTTATATAAAAAAACCTATCTCTTTCTTTCCACCCGCTCAAGTCGATGGCTGAGCGTGTGTCTAGATGACCTGTATTTTCTCGTAGCGCAGCGTCGACTCATCACAATACGGACAATAATCTTCTATAATAAGAAGAGTATCGAGTTTGCGTACGGGAATTTGTTTCAGTTCTTTTTTACATACCTTACAGTAACTCATTCTAATCACTTTACTGACTAAAATAAACAATGCCCCAATAATAATTAGGTTGAACTTATATATAAAGATTCCTATGTTGTTCATCAAGAAGTAGCACGGGTTGCAAAGTAATGGTTTTTTTTGTGCGAGAAATTATCAAGAAGAGTTGCTCAATGAATTCTGATTCGGTTGCCGAACTACTGATAGAGTATATTTTTCTCCTGGAAAAACGTCCAGAAACCATCAGTATCTATTTCTTTTCACGACCTTTAGCATATCCTGGTGCTCAAAAGAAACATACCCAGCTGCTTTCACAGAGACATCAAGATAGCCCTCATAGAGTCCTTCTTCTACCGCAACCTGTAGTTGCACCAAGGCGTTTCCGTCCGTGTCAGATATTCCAGCGCCAGCGCCTCCTAACCCTTTGATAATTATCGAAGCATCACACACAGGGGCCCCATCGGTATCAGTGACCATCACGAGGAAACTGACGTTCTCCGGGGTACTGTCTTCCACGGTTGCGACCAGCGGACTTATTGAGACGAGCAGTTTATGGGAAAATACCAAAGGGTTCACAAGAGTGGTGAGAATCGCGAGAAGGACAACGGTCCCAAGGATCAACGACACGGTCAGACGCATTGGAAGCCCAAGCACTGCAGCATCATTCTTCAGAAAAAAACGTATGGTATCTCTTCTTTTCATCATTCAACCTCCCAGACGAAATCAAAACGATAAATATATAATGAATTATTTAATTCTTTGTAATAATTCTGGGAGGTTTTATGTCATTACGCAGACTGACGTCCCTTCAGGGCACCGAGCAGGCTGTTCTTGGTCAACCGATGGGTCTTCTGATCATCATCCTGGTGGCTGGGGTCATCTTCACCGGTTTCTGTCTCTTCACTCCGATGCTTATAAGAGACGCACAACTCAATCAAGTGGAATCTCAAATCGACAAAATTCTAATAGAAGCAGCAACGATGTTTGACTATGCTGAATACGGGTCTCGTGTCACGGTCCATGTCGAGTTCCCGGAGTCAATGCGTTTTATCGTCTTTGGGCATCTCCCAAGTACTATCATGAGCGAACCAGCGAATCAGACCTTTGATGAAACCACAAGTAATAATTATTATCTGGTGATGAACGACGGTACGGTACGTGTCTCTCATTCCAATGTGCGGTTCTCAAATCAGGACCTGACCCGATGGATGCTCTTTCGTTCTGGGGCTTATGATATCACCCTGCAGTTGTGTCAAAAAGAGGGGGTCACCTATGTTGCGATGTCTGAAGGACACCCATAGCATGATGGGGTTGACCCTGACGCAGATCGGCGTCTTCCTTGCGACCGGCATTCTCCTCACCATCGTGGTTTCCTTGGTGTTTTCGAATGACTGGCAACGAACCGCTGAGCTTCAATCACAAGCAAGTAGTTTTACGAATCTTCTTGGTGATGTCGAGAACAGTTTTTTCGAACGGACCTTCCGCTTTCAATTCGCTCGAAAGGAATATCCGTATGTTGCACAGATATCCACAGACTATCTTGTTCTTTCTGCACCAGGCTCATGGCAGTACAACCTTACCGTACCACGCCGGCTTCTTCCCAGACCATGGATTCGGCTCCCTTCACAGAATTGGACGACGGGAGGTGACCTTCATGCGTATCTGCATCAAACCTGTGGTCATTGGGGGACAGAACAGGATGCAATATCACTAGAGAATTTCTCCGCCATCTTCGAAGAGTACAACAACACGGGAGCTTTTTTTGCGCTCCATCCCCTGGAAATCCATATGAACGACCCGGTGTATATAGAGAAAGTCACGATTTTTTATCAGCACCACAAGCAGCAGCATTTTCTCCTCATCTACCAGCTTTGAGAGACCATGACCCACATTGTGGCTGACCAGATGGATTGACCTATGTGATGTCATATCATTGGTACTTCTCCTGAAAACCTGAAGCTCATCGGGAAGAAAAAACCAACATCATTATATAGGCAATGTTCTATTCTTTCCCTAAGAAGAGAAACAAGCATCGGGGAGGCAGTGTGCCATGTTTAATGCAAAGATAAAATCAGATATTATAAAAGGAATCATCGATGTAACATCACCATTAGTTAATGAAGCAAAATTCAATATCACCGCCAAAGGCATCTCCATACGCGCGGTAGACCCTGCGCATGTCGCAATGGTGGATTTAGAACTGAAAAGCACGGCGTTTGAGGAATACAAAGCAGATGACATGGAGCTTGGTATCGACCTAGACAAACTCAATGGCATCATGAAACTCGCAACCACCGGGGACTCGATTTTGATGGAATACGATGAAGAGTCAAACCGCTTAATCGTGAAGATCGGCAACCTGGTCCGCCGCATGGGTCTTATCGATACCGCGGGCATGCCGGACTCCAAGGTCCCTCATCTTGATCTCCCCGCAAAGGCAGTGGTCAAAGCAGCAGAACTCAGCAAAGGAGTGCGTGCCTCAGAAGCAGTCTCTGATCACCTGGCGTTAAGCGTGGATAAGGACTCTTTTGAACTGTTCGCGGAAGGGGACACCGACACCGTGAATCTCAAACTACCCAAGACCTTGCTGCTGGAGCTGCATTCACCAGGGAAGTTCAAAAGCCTGTTCTCCATCGACTATTTCAGCAACATGATAAAACCAGTGAAAAGCGAGGATCCCATCACCATCAACATCGGGAATGATAACCCGATTCGCGTCGACTTTGACTTCGCCGAGAAAAACGGACACGTGACGTATCTCCTGGCGCCTCGAATCGAATCAGAATAATACACGAGTTTTTGGTTATTTCAAGAGGTGCCTCATATCGTAAAAGGAGTCAGACGACATCGGTATATTGCTTTAAATGTGATATGCGAACAACCACATCCGCTCCTCACCAAGGCTGACTTCATCCAAGCACTCCGACGACACGCTCTTGAACTTTTTTCAAGGACTACACAGGATCTTGGGCTGTGGGTTGTCCAGTTCGATGGAACACAGGGAATCGTAAAATGTCACTATACGGAAAAAGACCACGTGAGGCATTTGGTTCAATCGTTACAAACCATCGGGTTTACCCCTGTTCGTATCACCACCCGTTCAACCTCTGGGACGATCCGAGGTCTCACAAAGAAAAAACCCATGTCTCGTTAGATATCTGTTTCTTTGAGTTTCCCCGCAGTTTTCCAGGTCAAGATCGGGTTTTTAACTGCCCCGGTTTCATCGATGCGTGTGACGACGGTCTGGTGCGGCGCGCTCTTGACGACCGATGAATCCTCCTGTGCGATTCTGAGTAAGACGTCGATATACTCATCCATCGTTTTTTTCGATTCAGACTCCGTTGGTTCTATCATTAAGGCTTCCTTGACGATGAGGGGAAAATACACGGTTGGAGGATGAAGACCGTAATCTAAGAGACGTTTCGCCACGTCTAACGCACGAATCCCTTTCGTGGTACGCAGCTGGTCACAGCTGAGAACAAACTCATGCTTCCGGAGTTCCCGATACGGGAGGTGGTACAGGCCGGAATCAACCAGTTTTTTCTTCATATAGTTCGCATTTAACACCGCGATTTCCGATGTCTCCCGAAGCCCGTTTCCTCCCATTAGAAGGATATAGATGTATGCTTTGAGCAGCACAGAACTGTTCCCATACGTGGTTTTTATTTTTCCGATGGAATCCGGATGGGCGTAGTCGAATCCATACGTCTGATGGTTCTTCACCACTCGTGGGATCGGTAGAAATCGTTCGAGTTTCTGTTTGACTCCCACGGGGCCCGCCCCCGGGCCACCCCCCCCATGTGGCGTGGAAAAGGTTTTATGCAAATTGAGATGCACGATGTCAAAGCCCATATCCCCAGGACGTGCTTTCCCCATGATCGCGTTCATGTTCGCACCATCATAATACAGAAGCGCCCCTGCCTTATGGACGAGTCGTGCGATTTCGAGGATATCGGATTCGAAGATCCCGAGGGTATTTGGATTGGTCAGCATGAAACAGGCGGTGTTGTCTGAGAGCACGTTTTTAAGCATCTCGACATCGACGGTCCCTTCTTTGGTGGAAGGAATCTCGATGACTTTGTAGCCTGCCATCGCAGCCGATGCCGGGTTCGTCCCATGCGACGTGTCCGGCAGGATGACTTCATCCCTCTTGGACTCGTTGTTTGCTTCATGATACGCCCGAGCCAGCAGCAGACCAGTAAACTCCCCTTGTGCCCCTGCAGCTGGTTGCAGGGTGAACTGATCCATGCCGGTGATTTCACACAGCATTCTTTCCAGTTCGTACATCATCTGCAGCGTCCCCTGCACGGTGGTCTCATCCTGATACGGATGCAGGAGAGCAAACTGCTCCCAGCGGCTGATTTCTTCACAGAGTTTTGGGTTGTACTTCATGGTGCAGGAGCCTAGGGGGTAGATCCCGGATTCGATGCCATAGTTCATCTGACTGAGATGGAAGAAATGCCGCACCACCTGGGTCTCGTCAAGAGTGGGGAGAGGAACTGGTTCTTGTCGCTGCAGGCTACCGGGTAACCCAGATGCTGGAGTGTATTTTTCTTTTCTGGTTTCTTCCTCCAGTTCGTTCAGTAAGGGCTCTGCCCATACAGCACTATGGTACATCACGAGACCTCCTTGAGAAGTGAAACCAGGCGGGTCATGGTGTCCTCACTGTGCAGCTCCGTTACCCCAAACAGCATGCAGTCTGCGAGCTTCGGGTACCATCTTTCTACGAGGAGACCGCCTTGCATCCCATGCTGTAACAGATGTGTATGAACCTTGGCTGCGTCAGGACAGTGGATGACAAACTCATTGAAATGAGCTCCAGAAAACACCTGGGAAAAACCAGGGATCGCACTGATCCGTGTTCGTAATTGGTTACCCTGGTCATAGTTCTTTTGACTGAGCTGCTGCAACCCTTTGCCGCCAAGCCAAGAGAGGTAGGTTGCTGCCGCAAGCATACATAACCCTTCGTTGGTGCAGATGTTGCTCGTGGCCTTTTCTCTCCGGATGTGCTGTTCTCTGGTCTGCATCGTCATACAGAACGCACGCTTCCCTTGGTGGTCCTTGGTCATGCCGATGATACGACCTGGGATCTGACGAACAAACTGGTTTTTGCAGGCGAAAATCCCCAGGGTTGATCCCCCGAAATCCAGGGGGTTCCCCAGGCTTTTTCCTTCACCAATCACAATATCTGCCCCGTACTCACCAGGGCTTTTACAGATCCCAAGAGACAGCGGGTCGACACCGACGACAAACAACGCCTGGTTCCGTTGAAGCAGGGTGTGGATGTCTTGTACCGCTGGTTCGAAAACTCCAAAGAAATTCGGGTTTTCAATATACCCTCCCGCGGTGTCGGTATCGATTGTTTTTTCCAGTTCCCCCAGATCAATGGTCCCTGTTTTGGTATCGTACGGGACTTCTTTTATCGTGATGCCCGCTCCCTTGGTATAATTGGAAAGGATGCTTTTTTTCTCCCAGGAGATGTTCTCAGGGATGACAAAGTTTTTTTTCTTGGTGATCCTGGCGCACATCAAGGCTGCTTCCCCCAGCGCTGTTGCACCATCATACAGGGATGCGTTGGAGACGTCCATCCCGGTGAGCTCTGCAACCATGCTTTGATATTCGAAGATTGCTTGGAGAAATCCCTGGGATGTCTCTGGTTGATACGGGGTGTACGCGGTGTAGAATTCTGAGCGGGAAAGAGTTGCTTTCACGGCTGCAGGGATGTAATGCGGGGTGAATCCTCCCCCGAGAAACGAGGGCATCACACAGAAGGATTTGTTTTTCCCGGCGAGCAGTCGCATCTGGTCTTCCACCTCTTGCTGCGACCGACCGGGTGGGAGCTGGAGGTGTTTGAGGTGTATCTCGTTTGGGATGTCAGAAAAAAGTTCGTTGATATCATGCAAGTGGAGTTCATGGAACAGCTTTGTTTTTACGGAGGAATTAGGAATAAACTGCATAAGTAACCCCCTCAAGGGTAACCATCACCTGTTAAAGAAGCTTATCCTCCGGAGTTACTGAGGGGTGAAAAACGCAAGGATGTTGAGATGAGTAATGGATACATCCCAAAAGGATAGACAGAGGTTGTTCCACAGCGTCTCCTTCATCGTCCCACTGATTTTTCCGACAATTTGAGAATCACTAATGGGAGCATCACTTGGTCCTGGTGTGTTGGTGCTGGCATAGTAGGTTGTTACTCCGTCTTCAGATTGAATCCTGGACACGATGTGTTGCTCTAACCGGTGTGTGGTGGTATAACACAGAATCATATCTCCTTCTTCGATGGAAAAATCCTCGGAGCTTGGTTTTTCTAGGATAAGATATCCTCCTTGCGGATGGAGGGTCTGTATTTGTTCGTTTTTTAGATACAAAAAGGAACTGGGGTGTTCGAAGGAGTCAAGGAAGGTCTCCACACCAAGGAAGTACGACATTGTCAGAAACGGGAGGTTCGCTAGAATGAAAAACCCACCGAGGACAAGCAATGCCCGTGGTATCGTATGTTTCATGTTTTCACCTCAGTCTTGCTCCTCTACCTCGTGCTACTGTCTGTCAGTATCATTATTTAAACACTATCTGGAAAAATGTCAAAGAAGCCAACAGACAGCACCACAGAGACTCCTGGAAATAAAAAAAAGCATTAAGAAGGGGCATCTATTACAGAAACTCGATGCAAGAGATATGGACAGAGAAGTACCGACCGAAGACACTTTCTGAACTCGTCGGTCAGGAGAATATTCTCGAGCGGCTGAAAGCGTATGTGGTGACCAAAAACGTCCCTCATTTAATCTTCGCTGGCCCCCCGGGTACGGGAAAAACAACCGCGGCACTCGCCCTAGCTCATGAAGTCTTCGGGGAGCACTCCTGGGTGCACAACTTCCATGAGCTCAACGCAAGTGATGAACGAGGAATCGGTATCATCCGTGGGAAGATAAAGGACTTTGCCCGGACGGCACCTATCGGAGCGAGCTTCAAAATCATTTTCCTTGACGAAGCAGACTCTCTCACCCAAGAAGCACAAGCAGCGCTTCGCAGAACCATTGAACGATACACCAGGATCTGTCGGTTTATTCTCTCCGTCAATTATTCATCGAAGATCATCGAGCCGATACAATCCCGCTGCGCCGTGTTTCGCTTCAAACCCCTTACGGGCGAGGATGTCAAAAAATTTATCAGAAAGATCGCAACCAAAGAACATCTGGAAATCACTCCAGACGGGCTGGAGGCCTTGATTTTTATTGCACGGGGGGACATGCGCCGAGCGATTAACGTGCTGCAGGTCGGTGCATCCAGTAATAAAATAATCACCGCGGAGCTGCTCTATGAAACCTCAGCGACCGCGCGACCGGAGGATATCAAGCAACTGCTCACCACTGCATTAAGTGGGAATTTTATGGCTGCAAGAAACCAACTCTACGACCTACTGGTCACCTATGGCTTGAGCGGTGAAGAGATCATCAAACAAATTCACCGCACTATCTTTGACCTCACCATCCCTGATGATCAGAAAGTACAGTTGATGGAAAAAACCGGGGAAATCGAATTCAGACTCGTTGAAGGCAGTAACGATCACATCCAACTGGAGTCCCTGTTGGCTCAATTCGTGCTTTATGGTAAAAAATTACAATAATTTCTTCATCTTTACGAATTTCAACAACAGCTTCTCGATGTCCTGAGCGGTTTTGGTCCCAACACCATATCGGACTCGAACCATGGGTTTCTTCGTCTTTAAAATCCGGGTTAAATCAATTGGAGTACCACTCACGACCACATCACACTGGGTGTCATTGATGGTCTGTTCAAGCTCACGAATCTGTTTTTTCCCATATCCCATGGCCGGCAGGATGTTCGTGAGATGAGGATATTTTGAAAACGTGTCAATGATAGACCCAACCGCATACGGGCGAGGGTCTACAATCGTCTTTGCCCCGAATTCCTTTGCAGCGACCATACCCGCGCCATAGCGCATCCCGCCATGGGTGACGGTAGGGCCGTCCTCAATGACAAGCACCCGTTTCCCCGTAATCATCGCTTTCTCCTCCACCTGAACCGTTGACACCCCCTCAATGATTAGTGCGTTAGGATTCACGGTCTTCACATTGGTTCGAACGGTGTCGATATCCTCTTTGCGCGCGGTGTTCACCTTATTGATGATGACAACATCTGCACTCCGAACATTCATCTCGCCAGGGTAATACGCCAGCTCATCCCCTGCCCGATGGGGGTCAGCGATAGTGATAAGCAAATCTGGTTTGATAAACGAAAAATCATTGTTCCCGCCATCCCAGATGATCACATCCGCTTCTTTCTCCGCGGCTCGAAGGATTTTTTCATAATCCACCCCAGCATATACGACCCCGTTCATGTCGATATAGGGTTCGTATTCTTCTCGTTCTTCAATCGTACAGTTGTATTTATCTAAATCAGTATAACTAGCGAACCGTTGACACACCTGGGTGGTTAAATCCTGATCATAGGGCATCGGATGACGGATTGCTGCGACCTGTAAACCTTTCGCGCGTAACACCTCAAAGATCTTCCTTGAAACCTGTGATTTCCCGCTCCCCGTCCGCACCGCGCACACCGCGATAACTGGTTTTTTCGAGACAAGCATGGTACTCTTCGGGCCTAATAACACAAAGTCAGCACCAGCTGCGTTCACCATCGCGGATTTTTCCATGACATACGTATATGGAATATCGCTATAGGCGAACACCACACTTTCTACATCAAATTTTTTTATCAACGCAGTGATGTGTTCCTCCTGGTAAATCGGAATGCCCTTCGGATACTGTTTGCCTGCCAAAGCCGAGGGATACCTTCTTCCGGCGATATCCGGAATCTGAGTCGCGGTGAACGCAACGACTGAATACGCAGGATTGTTGCGAAAATACACATTAAAATTATGAAAATCTCTTCCTGCTGCACCCATGATAATAACGTTTCTTTTTTGAACCACAGAAATCCCGTCTACCCAGGAATCAGATGTTGGTTTATATAGATTTTCTGGGTTGCTTCAAAGCAAAATGCTTGTGTAGGGACATGACATATGTCACCCCCTAGATTTAATGACAAGAACATCCTCTAATTTAAGGCTTTTGACAAGGCTGTTATACCATTCAATATCCCGTTGTCCTGAATATCTTTCTTCAGGAT
>Ga0265297_10005096_pt1 | contig 20543 bp, 36 predicted proteins | sample Munlanlwell13791_FD_192502 | JGI IMG/M metagenome (GOLD analysis project Ga0265297, IMG submission 192502) | Leachate microbial communities from a municipal landfill in Southern Ontario, Canada - Leachate well 137-91 | ecosystem: Engineered > Solid waste > Landfill > Unclassified | place...
CCGTGCGCACGACGGCGCGCTTCTTCGCCGTCTTCTTGCGGCGCTTCTTCGCCGGCGCCGCGGCTCGAGTCACCGTGCGCTTCTTCGCCGTCTTCTTGCGGCGCTTCTTCGCCGGCGCCGCGGCTCGAGTCACCGTGCGCTTCTTCGCCGTCTTCTTGCGGCGCTTCTTCGCCGGCGCCGCGGCTTCCTCCTCGGCGTCGTGAGTGCGTCGCCGGCGTCGTGTCGTAGTGCGCTTTGGTGCTTTCTTGGTGGTCTTCTTCGCCGCACGCTTGCGCTTGTGCTGGGCAACGGCGGCTTCGGCCAATTTGGCGATGGAGCCCGAAAGTTTCATGGCTTGCCTCGATGGAACAGCACGCGGACGGCGTCCCGCCCGGTGCCGAGGTAAACGCCCCGAGCGGGGCGTGGTTGGTATCTTCCGCCGCAGGTTCCCACGGCGACGAGGAGGGCGTCCAGCCAGGTGGTCTGTGCGGTCGGGCTGAGGATTGAAACTGCCGTCGCCCAGTCCGGAACCACGGTGTGGGTGTTCGCAGGGATTCGGACCCATAGGGTCCCACCGTCCGCAGTGCCGGTCGACATGGCTACGCGCTCGAATGGTGAAACAGAACGGGCAGCGCGTTCTGTGCGTTGGGGTTGCCCAGGCGTACGGCGCGCTTCGGCCTGGGCTGGTAGGTACCGCGCACCGTCCCGACGTTCACGCCGAGTGCGTCAAGCCAGTTGGCGGTGACGGCTCCCGCCGCGTCCAGGATGCTCACGGCGCCGGCCCAGTCAGGTACTACGACGTTGCCCGCCGGCGGTATGCTGGCCCACAGGCTCGAGCCGTACGCGTGCGCCGTGTCGCCGCAGTCCTCCCACACGGTGACGATGAGATGCTCGGTGACTGGGTCGTTTCCTACGACCGGCGCTCGAATGGCGGAGAGCGTCGCCGCGATGGGCAGCTGCACCGGGATGACGCACGGCACATCGATCGGCGTGATGAGTGTCCCATTGTCGGGCGGCTGCAACAGGATCTGGTAAAGCGACGCAGTCACCTGCAGGTTTTGCCACTCTTGAATCGCAACTCTCATGACGCCGGCGTGGGAGGTGACGCCCGTGCCGAGCCGCTCGGGCGGACCCTCGGCTACATCCTGCAACGACGAAGGCCCCAAGTCGATCCGGAGGGGAGCTGGCAGTCCTCCCCTCGGATCGAACGTGAAAGCCTTGGTCGTCGACCAGTACAGGCTCACACCGACCTCAGTCCTGCCATCAGCATTCGAGCGAGCGGCGTGTTCGACTGCGAGAGCCGGCGCGCGTTGGTGCCGTACGTCCTCGCCAGCTGCAACACTCGCTGTTGCTGCGCGTTCGGTCGCTGGCCGATACCCAGGCTCTTGCCTATCTTCTCCGCCTGGGTCGCGATGTTGTCTGCCTGTTTGGCGACGGCCCATGCGGCCAGAGCTGGGCCTCCGACGCACGGACAGACGGCGGAGAGACCCATTAGGCCGTAGCCCATCCACTTCGATCGGACGGCTGTGCGCGTGTACTTCAGCGCCGTCCAGCCCGTCTTTGCGAGCTTGCTCGTGGTGCGCTTGACCGTCTTCTTGACGGCGCGAGTGGCCTTCTTGAAGGCCTTTTTCAGGCCTGACAGGAAGCCGTCGACCGTCTCGGGGGCCATGATGTCGACGTCGCCCATGATGTCGATAGCACCCATGTTCGCGGGCATCTCGGCGGCGATGTCGGGCTCCTGCAGGGTCTCACGGAACGTGAGGGCGACGTGTGCGAGCGGGATACCAACTCTCGCGTACTGGTTGTCGCTCGAGCGCACGCACCACCACAGGAGGTTGCGCGTGCGGTCCCACTCCCAACTCATCTCGCGGATTACGACTTCACGCATGGCTCAGCCTGCCTCTCCCCCTGAAGCCAGGGCGGTCAGCAACTTGTCCAGCATCTCGACGCGTGCTGGCTCTCCCATGGGTGTGAGGACAGGTCCCGGCGTCTTCGGCCAGCTCTGCCCTTTTTCGTGCTCCGCGCTCGCGCGGATGGCCAGGGCGTGCTCGCGCTTGCCCTGTGAGGTGAGCTTGTCCGCCAGCGTGTACAGCTTCGTTTGATAGCTGCGCACGGCGGCTTCCTTCGTCGGGCTGCCCTTCGGGTAGTATCGAATCAGCGGCAAGACGCCGACTTCTTCGCCCATCTTCAGCGCACTGCCGGGGCCGAACTTGCCGTCGTCGTTCAGTCCGACCTTCCGTTGCCAGCTCGCGATCAGTGGCTGCAAATCGGCCTTCCAACCCGGGCGCGACTCGACATCGATCATTGCGCGCGCTACTGCGATGGTCCCGTTCGGGTCGGCCTCTGCTGAGGTCTCTTCCTCCGCAAGCGGGGGCGACGGGCTCGGGTTCGGCGGTTGCTTGGCTGGCGGCAACGGCGAGGGCTCCGGAGGCAAGGGCGGCAACGGAGTGCCTTCCTTGGGTTCCGGGGTCGCCGCGACTTGCTGTGGCGTCGGTACCGGCGTCTCGACGGTCTTTCCCTCAGGTGTCTGAACGATCACCTTGGGCGCCGGCGCCGGCTCTAAAGGGGACGTCTCGGGCGCTGCTACGCCGTACGTGCCGCTCTTCAGCTTCGTGAGCTTATCGCCCAGCATCGCTACACGGGCTGTCTTCGCCGAGCTCTGGTCGTAGGCGAGCACGGTCTGATAGGCCATCTGGACCCATGCCGGGTCCACCGTGTCGGGCTTCATCGCCCAGTCATACATCTTGTCGACGTCGTCTTGGCTCGGAGCGGGCGTCGTTTCCTCCCACTGTTGCTTGAACGCTGCGACGTCTGACGGAATCGTGGCCGCTTGCGCTGCAACGTCGGCCTGTGCGGCTGCGATGGCTGCACCCTTGGCGGCTTGGATCGATGCGATCTTACTCGACACGTTGCCGGCCCAGTCAGCCTTGCCGTTGGCTCGCAAGAAGTCGGCCGACTTCTTCAGGTATTCGAGGTCTTGCGTCGCCGGATCCATGGCTCGCGCGTACTCGTCTGCGAGCATCGATTCGGTGACGGTCGTTCCGGAGGTCGGAGTCTTCGGCGCTTCCTCGAGGGGGGACGCGCTCGCTTTCTTGGTCTTCCAGATCGCCAGACCCACGCCGGCTCCGACTCCGAGGAGCAGCCCGACGGGGATCAGCACTTTTGCAGCGCCCATTTAGGTGCCTTTCCGTTGCACGAACAAGAGGGCGGGATCCTCAACATGACCGCTGGGGAGTCTCACCCGACAGTGAAACCGGCCCGTCTCGGGGTTGGTCTGACGGAGCACTTGCGCCGTAGCCGCAATCCCTTGGGCTTTGAGCTCCGCGAGACGCCAGAGCACGGCATCATCGCAATCGATCCATCCGCGCTCGTATGCCGTCCAGGGGTCGGTCCAGTCCTCGGGTCCCTCGCCGGTGACGGCTCGGGGCTCGGGCTGGTACCGCATGTTGGTCTGATAGAGCGGCGGGAGGGGATGCTCCCGGAGCACGACCGCGTAGAAGTCGGACAAGAGCTCCAGGAGGAGCTTGCATGCCGCCGACAGCTCGCGGCCGTGTACCGGGAGGGAGACCAGGACGTCCACGAGTGACTATTTCCGCAGACGGATGCCGTAAAACGCAATGTTGAAGGGGTCGGGCACGACGGCGTTGGTGTTGCGGAGAACCAGGTTGATCGACTGGCTCATCTCGACGGTGGGCCAAGAGAAGTTCGCGCTGTTGGCAACTTCGGTGAAGACATCGGCGGGAATCGGCTGTCCGTCGATGAGCTGGGTCGGTCCAATTTGGCAGCCGACGACCATGATGCCGGGCGCGGCCCAACTCGGTATACAGAGCAGCAACGGCTTGAAGGGCGTCACCACGGGTTGGTTCAGCGTGATATCGAGACCGCCGGGAGGGTTCATCACGATGCCGGTTGCGGTGCCCAGGCCGACGTACGTCTTGTCGGCGAGCTTGTAGCCGCTCTCCGTGTACGTCGTGATGCCCTTGTCGGCTTCCGTGACCATCGCGGCCACATCACCCAGAATGTCGATCTGTCCCATGTTGCCGCCGGCGCGGAGAAGTCGTTCGTATGCGTTCATTGTTCGGTCCGTTGCAATAGAGTTGTTGGTGGTCTTGTGGTGTGGGTTGTGGGCCTAGAAGGCCTCGTGAATGAACTTGCCGAGCCAGTACGTCGTGGCGCCGATACCGACGCTGCCGATGTGCTTTGCGCCCGGATAGTTCGCGAGACTCGTTGCGGCGAGGATGGCCCCGACGACCGGAACCACCGGGACGCCGATGACTTCGGCCTCGCCCGTGGCGCCTCCGGCGAGTCCGTCGGAGACTCCGCCCAAGGCTCCTCCGACGAGCACTTCCACGCCATAGACGGCATGCATCACCGTCTCATGACTTTCTTCTTCCAGTCGCTTCAACTGGTTCGCCTTGCGTTGTGCGACGGCGGCCAGCTTGACTATCGCGTTCTTGGTCTCCACGCTGATCTCCCTTCAAATCCAGGGGTGCAGCATGAGTTTGGAGCGGAACGCATCGACGATGCCAGCGCCGTCGGATATACTCTCGGGACCGATGTTGCGACTCACCGAAGAGACAACGCTACTTGCCTTCACGGTCTTCGGCGGCTGGTTCGGCCCTCCCCCTGCGCAGTACGAGTCGACCCTAGTCGACGGAAGAATCAGATCGCAAGTGTGTTCTTCACTGGGGGCACGCGCGCCGAAGCCGAAGACGCTCCGCACGCCGGAGGAGGTCGTTAGGTGGCTGCTCGTCGCCGGCCACGTCCGTCGAGCTCATGAATTCTGTGGCCGGTTCGGGTTCGAGGTCGACGACCTCTTAGCCGTGCGGGTCGGACTACCCGAGTACGTCGTTGCTGCTTTGCACGTGGAGCAAAAGCGCACCCGCAGTCATCGCAGACCGGACCGAGGTCGCTCGCAATGGCGACGGACGGTAGCGCTTGCAAGGACAGCGCTCGAAGAGAACCGGCTCATCCTCCCGGAAGAGCTACTCACCGGGTACGAGGACGTGCGTTGAAGACACTGGTACGGCGCGCCGTGTACACGGCGTTGGTCTCGCTCTTGCTCGGTGCCTGCGTCTGGAGCCACTGCAATCCGGCGCCCGCCAAGGGTCGGACTATCTACTACGCCTGCAACGGACTCGGCTGTGACGTCATTGGCGCCGCCGGCGCCCACCAGGTGGTCCGTTGAAACGTCGACGTAGGGGCCCGGAACTCTGCCGCGGGCCGCGCGAGCCGCCGTTGCTTGGATGGTACACGAAGCTACCTCCGCTCTTCATCGCACAACTACGGCTCGCCGCGGCAGAGCATGGGATTACGTGCTCGAGTTTGATTCGACTTGGGGTAGTGGACTGGTTGCGTCAACGAGGGTATCCGCCGGTGGTTCCGGAGGGGTGGCATCGGCAACCCAAAGCGTCTCGACGGGGACACTGAGGACGAGTCGGCTGTGCCGTGCTCGAGCACGGGACAGATAGACGGCGCCGTCTTCCCACTCGGAAGCGCAGTACGACCAGTCTTCGGTCCGCCACGAGAGGTGATTGTCGACGCCGAAAACCACCCCTGAGGTGCACACGACGAAGATCTCCTTGTCCGAGTCAGGACGGAGTCGCACCTTCGAGCTTTTCAGGCAGTGACGTCGGAAGCCTTGGACCGTGCTCAGAAAGCAGCCCATTCCACTGTAAACAGGTTGCATCTTACCGGACGTCGTGTGTGCGTCTTGTGCGTTGGGGGCACGTGTGGCCGCCAGCTGCCCGGAAAGCTTCGTCAGATAGCGTGCTGCGACTGACGCTTGGAGTCCGGGGAAGGTCTCGGCGAGAGCGACTGAGTCATCGAACATCAGCCAAAGTTCTGCCTTGTCGATCGATACGTCGGAGTCGAGCCACAGGATCCAGCTGCGGTCCGAGTTGTGCACCGATAGCGATTCGTAGGCCGCGGTCGCGAGCATTGAACGATGCAACGCAATGTCCGGGCAACGTGCCGAATGCATCACGCGTGCACCGAGCGAGGTCATCCACTCGAGGCACGCTTGAGTGTGCGGTTCCAGACCAGTGTAGCTGGGCACGAGCACCAGGGTGTGTTCCAGCGCGTGGCACAGGGCCAGCGTGAGTTCTGCGTCGGATTCCGGTCGTTCGTTGTTCAACATTTCCATCGGTGCGTCTCCTCAAACAGTCTGTCCGTCTTGCGGCCCATCTCGACCAGCACGTATTGCCGTCCGTCGGCCACAATCGTCCTCGTGCCCCTCACGTAGAGCCCCACCGTCTCGAGATACGAGATCGTCTCTGGGAGGCTCTTGCGGCTGCGACCGAGCAGCACGCTCGGTCGACGAATGCACGACCACTGCGCACGCGAGAGCGTGGCGCCATACGTCCACGACCAGTCACGCGCCGTAATCGAAACGATCCAACCCTGTTCGCGCACCAGCTCCAAGTCCAGGTCCAGTTGCTCGGGCTCGTCGGGGAGTTTGGCGAGCCTGCGGAGCTGGCGCGACCATGATAGGTGTCGGGCGCCGTTCATGCCGGTCGTCCACGTCTGCCAGAGCGCGCGCCATGGGCGCTCGGACGAGCTCGACGACTGTTCGTCGACTGCGCGCCATGCAATCGCCCACGGCGCGAAGTGCCCTTCTGCCGCGGCCTTCGTTGTGATGCTCGTCACCTCGAGGCCGAGCTTCAGCACGTATTCGGCGCGCGGTGGATCCATCGTCAGATGGCATCCGATCGAATCCTCACGCGGTCGGAACTCCGAGCCAACGTGCGCAGCTACGGCGCGCGCCCAGGCGTTGCGCACCTGCTCGAGCCACGAGTCATCTACGGCTCCGTCCTCGAGGAACAGAAGCACGTGTACGTGTGGATGCCAGCCGTTCTCGGGGCCCCACGTGACGTCCAGAGCTCGCACGTAGTGCGCCACGTGAGAGCGCAGCTCGCGGCCCTCTCGCGTCTTCCAAAGCTCCGACCATGCCGTGGTAAGTCCCGCTCGGAGCTTCCGCAGGTCATCACATCGCGCATGCCGAATGGTCAACGTGAGCATCGCTAGACGGGTGTCGCGTTGCTCTTCCGTCCACCAGACGATCGCCCGCTGGACGTCTTCGGTGCGCATCTGTCGCAGGCGAGCCGAGCAGACCGGACAAGCGTGGACATTCTTGCACGTCGCAAGCCCATGCTGCCATCCGGGCCCAATGTGCACGTGCCCGATCGGCGTCACTCCGCAGGCTCGCGGTTGCTTGCGTTGCATCGGTCGGAGCCGGTCGCGCAACGCCCAACGCTCGACTGCCGCATCGCATGCGGGGCGTTCTTCCGGCGACTGCGGCTCGACCTCGGGGACGTGCGGACCCGACCACTTGAGTGTCTGGAGGCCCGGAGGAATCGACACACCGTCTAGCGACCGCTGGTCGCTTTCGATGTGCCGAGTCCAGGCGCCGATCCTCACGGCTTCGTTTGCCTCCGAGCGAGGATGACCGGAGAAAACGCCATATCGTGGGTCTTGCCGTCAGTCCCACGCGTGGTGAAGGTGCACCGCAGGCGTCGTGAGACGCATACCGCGTACGCTCTCACGAGCGCGTGATAGGCGCTCCAACTCGCCTCTTGATCCGATTCTCTAAACGTCCACGTGAACGTCCCGCGTACGTGCGACAAGGTCGATGCTTCGTGCATTCCCGGCACGTCACCAGCCTTCATCACTTCGTCCGATACCGCCTTCCAGTCGGCGATCGGAACGACCACCGTCATGGTGTAGTAGCTGTCGACGCTCATGACGTGGTCTTCACTTCTTGCTGGGCGAGCCACGCATGGTGTTCACAGAACAGCACGTACCGTCCCGGATTGTCGGCGTCCTGAACGAGAGCCCAGCCGGACGCCAGTGCTGCGATTCCCGCTATCTTGTCTTTCGTCTCGTTGACTCCGACTTGGACTTCGCCCGGCATGATGCGTCGGCAACCCATATGCGAGCAGAGGAAGCGCACGGGACAACGCACGTTGACGAACGCCATCAGTTCACCCACCGCCCGACGGCGCGGAGCAAGAGGTCTTCATCGAGCTCGGTTGTGGCTCGTTCGATCGGTCCGACGTCGCACACGATGAGCACGGAACGACGGCCGCAGGATGCGCACGCGATGATCACGACGTTGGCCGTCCGGTCCTCGACGGTCATGGCCTTTCGCTCCCAATCCGTCGTTGGGCGCGTGCACAACGGGCAAGGGAGTTCACGCTGAGGCTTTTTCGGCACGTTGTTGCCTTTCTCTGGCCGATGCCTTGGCCATCTGAGCGCGTTCGGTGAGCCGCCAGTGCGAACGGCAGAGCAGCTGGCCGCGCCATTCGATGATGGCGCCGCGGTCGCACAAGGAGCATGCGACTCGTCGTCCGTTCGTGCGCAGGCACCACGGCTGCGCTTTCAGCAACGCCAGGCGAGTCATGGTTTCAACGCGCGTGCGATGAGCTTGCAGCCAGCATCCAGGCAATCGGACAGATGGTCTGGACAGGCCAGAATCATGCTGTTCGGCGCGTTCGCCGCGAACAACGTCACCAGACCCCAGCCCGGAGCTAGGGGCGTGCGGGTGACAAATTCCGGACCTTCAACACCGAACCCGCATTCGAGGGTCGACTGTGAAGGCATACTGTGTTTGCAACCTGGTATGTAACAGGGGTGCATTGCGTGAATACCCTTCATGACGCATCCCTCGGCTTCCAGCTCCGGCGGAGCTGGGCGTTCATCACCGAAGCGGCGCAAAGCTGCAGCTTTTTCAGCAGGCTTTCGCACAGTCGCGACTGATCCGCTGTGAGCTCGGAGTGCTCGAGCCAGGCGCACATTCGGTCCAGCGCGGTGACCAGCGGGCGCTCTGGCATTACATTGATGGGCGGCCGCGGCAGTGGCGGTGCCGGTGCCTCGCTTTCCCTCATGATTGAGCCCACCAATGCCTCGACTGCGGCGCGGTCCTCCGCGGTCTCCCGGAACTGCTGGCAACGCGGTCCCACTATCTCGCGGGACCAACACGTGTCGCAAAGCCACTTCAGGCCGCGTGCCGTTCCCCGCATCGTCCGGTGCAATCGAGCGCTCGAAACCCCGCACTGCTCGCACGTGTACGCCGGCACCATGTGCAGCCCTCGGCACGTGGTGCAGTGGCAGCCGTTCTCACACGATGTGTCGTCGCAATGCGGGCAAGGGACCTGGCCAGTCGGCTGAGGTCTGCGCTCGGTCGGCTCGGTCCGTTCCGGAGGCTTTTCCGGTCCGCAGGCCGCGCTTTCTGGAACCCCTTGGTTTTCCCTCGTGGAACTATAACTTCCGATCTTCCCAAGGGGGTCGCCGCCCGCTGGCGGCTCCGGCGGAGGGCAGGGGATCGAAGCCGGAACCGGACCGGAAGCCGGGTCGAGTTTGGCCCTTAGGCCGCCAGCAAAGTCGTCAACCGAGCGTGCGACGTCGCACCGTTGATCGAAGCTGAGCACGGAACGGATCTCGTCAGCGCAGTACTCCGCTGCCCTTCCTATGGCCGTCAGCTCGTTCAGGGTGCGCGGGTCCAGCCCCTCGTCACCAGTCAGCACCGGTGCTACGGGCTCGTCTCGCGGCTCGGGTGCGGCAGAGTGCAGGCCATCAACCGCGCGGTGCTCGCCCGGGCCGCATTCCATGCAAGGCGGTTGCGTATGGCAGACGTGCTCACCGGGTTGCTCTGGTTCTGGCTCGGCGGGTGCGCCGCCAGCGGCGGTAGTCTCTTCACCGGTCGGTGCCTCGAACGGCGGATGGGCCACGGGGAGCCCTACACGCTCCGGCTCGTGGTGATGAGCATCGTGCTCGTCGGAGGATGGCCCATTGCCTTCCTGTGGACGCAACACCTTATCGAGCGTGGCCGCATCCGAGGTCCGTACGACTTCTGAGGGCGGCTCGAGCCCGTCGACGCAATCGCCCCCGGAACGGTCACGTGGGTAGCAAGTGGCGGGACTCGATGTGACCGCCCCGGGGGCTTCTATCGGGTAGCTTGCTTCGGTCTTCGCTTCAATGGGGCCCGCCGGCGACTGCACGATCTCCGGCGGGATGCTGCCAGGCCCGCGTTCGTGCACTGCACTGGCCTGGTTCGGCGCTGCCGACCCTGGAGGTGATGCCACGGCTTTGCGTCGACGTCCACCTGTGTATCCCGACGAGCCGTGACGAGCTCCCTTTTTCTTGTCCGTCATGGATCATCAACCTCCATTTCGGTCATGAGCTCGACCAGGCTTGCGAGGTCGTTGTCACCCGCCTGACGGAAGTGCTCGGCCAAGTCGCGTTGTTCGCGGCGCAAGATGGCAGGCGCGTCAGCGAGGAGCCGCGCGCGCCACACGTCGAGCGGCTCGAGCTTGTCGCGCACGAGCCCGGCCAAGTTTTCGGCCTCGCCGTGCTCGCCGCACTCGGACCACGACAAGCCTCCCGAGCTCGCGACAAAGCGCGCTGGCTTGCCGCAGAAGGCGCAGACGTGCGTCCCGTTGCAAAACTCGCAGTCTTCCGCGGCCGTCACGGCGAGACCTCTACCGACGGATGAGTGCATTCGGATGGCCACTCGCCACCGAGCTTCAGCCAGCTCTGTCGGTGTATCCCGAGGTTCACGATGCACACCGAAGTGCTGGCAATCTCCCACGAAACCGACACCGTCTGATCGTCATCGATGGCGAGCGTGGGGACGCACCCTGCGGCGTCGTACTTCTCGACGACGTAATCCTCCGCAGCTACCGGCAGCGTCCACGTGACGCGTGCTCGAGCACCGGAGACCGCCGGCGTTGTCACGCGGTACTGGCAGACGGTCGCTCCGGTGCACGAGCTCGTCGGGCAGAGCTCGGCAGCGGGCGCCCATGGGGAGCCGGCCGTGCCCTCCTCGGGGAGCTCCGGAGCTCCGCCGAGCCCGGCGGCTCCTACCGTGCCGGCAGCATTTGCCGAGCCCGCCGAGCCCGGGGAGCCAGACGAGCCTAGGTGACCTCCCTCGCCGACCGCAATGGGTGCCCCTGCCTGCCCTAAGGCGCTGCCGGACTGCCCAGTGAGGCCGTCCGGTGCCACGGCGCCGGCGGAGCCCGCATGAGCCGTCGTCGGGGCGCCTGCGGCCCCTGCCGTGCCCGCTGCGCCGGCGCCGGCGGTCGCGGGCAGGAAGGCCCCTTCGCCGGCGTGCCCTGCCGCTCCGGAGCTCGACACGTCGGGAGCTACCGCAGCTCGCCGCGGGCCTTCATCGGCTCCGCCTCGCCCGGCTGAGTCGATATCAGCCGAAAAGTCCCTACGATGAGAGCCGCACGCTATCAGCAGAGCGCAAATACCCGCTGCAGCGTGCACCACGGATGCCAGGTGGCGCATGTGCCTGTCCTTTCCCGGGCCCGGTTGGTGGACCCGGCCGACAGTATGTACCGGACCGGGTCCATGGCCAAGGTGAAAAATGGCCTCCCACATTGTCTTACCACCCCTAGGGATGGTCCTCCGCGGCCCAGTCTATCTGTCGAGGCCCGCAACGGAGTCGACGAAAGGCCTTGCCCAGTCTATCAGAGGTCATAGACTGGAGGAGTCCCCCAAGGGGACGGAAAGGGCAGACACCATCAATGGCATACCTATTCGGACTCGGGCGTGGACACCTCGGACGCAAGGCGGAGAAAGCCGCGAAGGTCTGCGGCGTCGACCTGGTGAACTACACGGATGCGGAATGCAACTGCGGCTTTCGTTGCCGTCCCCATACATGCGCGAAGTCCCGACGACACTGGTTCTCGGCGAGCGACGCGAACGGGCCGGCAATCTATCTCGACGTGCTCGCGTACGTCACAGCGAATTGCTCGGCCAAGGACCGTGAGCTACTCGAGGCAAGCAAATGAAACGGCACAACGACCAGACGCACGCGTCCGAGCCACACATTGACGAACGGCGGTCCGTCGCCGCTGAAGAAGTGCGCGGAGCCATCGAGGCGATCCGCTACACGCTCGCCGCTCTGACGCCAGAGCAACGCGCCGAGGTAGTGGCTGCGGTCGTAAGGGAGGGCTCCAACTGATGGCCCCGAAACGGCGCTCGCACTTCCGCATGGATCATATCGTCGCCGTGCTCGAGCACTGCAACTTCGGTCCTCTCGAACTGCACATGGGTGGAGCGGACCAAATGCGTCGGATGGGTGTTCCGATTGCCAGCGAGCATGGACCCGACGAGCTCGTCGCCGTCCTGAATGTCCCCGTTGGATGCACCGACACTCAGTCCCGTGAGCTCCTGGTCGAAGCTCTGGAGCTGACAGCTCGTTGCGCGGTCGACGTGGCGACTGCCTCGGGTACGTTCGTGGCGCGCTACCACGGCCAGGAGAAGCCCGTATGCGGCTCGTGAAGCGGCTTCCCTCAGGCACGGTGGACGAGATGATCGACATCTCGCCGCCCAACGAGAATGGCCCCGGCGACTGCGTGTGGGCGCAACGTGTGCGCGGCACCACGCGGCTTGAGACCGCACGCAAGGAGACCATTCGCACGCAAGCCCGTTACGCGGCCATCGTTCGCGATGCTCGCTTCGCGGGCTGGAAAGTGGAAGAGAAGTGAGACCACCTCAGATCGCTTGGCGCTACGCGTACCTGTCCGCCCTGCGCGCCCAGGACCGACGGACGTTGACCTCGTTCGCGCGAGTGCTCAAGCGAAACGGCGGGTGCGTCCGCGAGACGGCCAAGGCGCTCGGTATACCCGAGCAGACCCTATGGTCGGTCGCTCGCGACGTGCCCGCCGTTCGGCGACTGATCTCCGAGGGTGGCATCGGACGCCGGGGCGTGATGCGCTACCGGCTTAGGGCCACAAAATAGGGATGGGCCGCCGGTTGGCTCCGACGGCCCGGACAGACACTAACAATCGGGAGTATGGCGATGGCTTCGAAAAAACGCAAGTCGGGCGACGGTCCGGGAGTCGCGAACGCGAATCGGGCGGACTTACTGGCAGCAGATCTGGAGCTCTTGGCACGGCGCGCGCGGCTCACTTACGCCCGCGAGCTCGCCGAGTGCGCGCGGGACCTGCGACTGGCCGAGCGTTGCGCCCAAAAGGGGCTTAGGCGCGTGCTGGCGGGGCAACTGAAGTCCGGAAGGCGATGGGTCGACCTGGCGTGCGACGCCGAGTACAGGGCCCTAGGCGAGTGCGAGGGGGCTGGGTGGCTTGGTGACGCGCTCGGCAGCGAATGCCCCTGGCGGGTCATACACGAGGCAGAGGTCAACGGTGAGCGTCGACTGACCGTCGTCTCCACGTGCGAGCGTCATCGGTGCACCCTAGCCGCCGGCGACCGGGTGCGATGTGTCGAGGCCGAGGGCCAGGTGCTCTCGATCGAAAAGCTCACTCGGACCAGGGAGGAGCGCGTCAAGCACGGCGAGGCCTGGCGCGCGGTCGTGCTGTGGCCTGCCGCCGCCCCTCGCCCGGTGCACGTCTGGAAAATCGACGCGGGTATGCACCGGTGCGGGTTCGAGTGATCTACGTGTCGGTACGCGAGTGCGGGCGCGGCCTTCATCACCAGAGGCACTTCGAGTACTCGGGGAGCAACGTCGCCGACTCCGTGACGCTCGCACTTCGCGAGCTCTATCCGGACGCCGAGCTCGGGGAGCTCGACATCCGTGGCGCTGGCACCTACCGGCGCGCAATCTCGCGTGAGCTACTGCTCCCGCGGAAAGTCGTCATCAAGGTTCGAGTCCAAGGAGAGCTGTTTCTATGAGAACCCGAACGTTCCTGCTGGCGGTGGATCGTTGTTGCCCGTCGTGCGGGCGGCTGCGCGATGCGGCGACGTCGCTCGACCACGTCAATGCGCCGAAGCCAGGAGACTTCACGGTCTGTGTCGACTGCGGAGTTCTACTGCGGTTCACCGATGATGGGCTCGAGCCGACTACTTCAGAGGCCATGCTCGAGCAGTGCGACCGGGGCGTCGCTGAAGTCCTGCTCAAGTTCCGTGACAACCTCTTGCAGCGGACGAACTGAGCTCAGTCGACGGGCTCGTAGCCGACGGGGCTGTTCGCAGGCGGGGGCACTTCCTTCGCTTGCGCTTCGGCCTCTTCGGCTTCCTTCATTTTTTGTGCGAGCAGGATACCGCCGCCGACCAGCGCGACAGCGAAGATGGCAAAGCCGGCGACGATGATGGCGTTTTCGGTGTCTTGCTTCATTTGGCTTTCCTCGCGACGATGATGACGACGCCGGCGACTGCGACGAGCAGAGCAGAGCCCACCACAGCGAGAGCTGCCGAACGCGAGCGACGTTTCGTCGGCTGGGCCGCGGCGGGCTCACCCGAGCTCGCGTGCGTGTCGACGGAGGTCAGCAACTCGTAGGGGTCGACGGTTTCGCCGGCGGGGTTCTTCGCCTGAAAGTGTAGGTGCGGGCTCGTGCCCTCCGCATTGCCCGTCGTGCCGACCTGGCCCAGGAACGCGCCGGCGTACACCCGCATGGGTGCGGTGCCTTGCTCTACCTCGGGAGCCCAGGCGTCAAGATGGGCGTAGTAGTAGACCCATCCGTCGGGCGTCGTGAGGTACACGACGTTGCCGCCTTTGGGGTCCGTCGTCGCTCGCACCGTGCCGTCGGAGACTGCAAGCACGGGCTGCCCGCGGGACGCGAAGATGTCCGTACCATGGTGCGTGTCTGACCAGTCGTCGGAGTACGAATACTCGGCCGCATCGGGCAGGGGAAACTGATCCATCATCGAGCCTTTCGCAACGCGATAATAAGCGTCAGTCCTGTTGCAATCACGAGTCCGATACCGGTGGCGATGATGGCCACCGCTCGAGCCTTGTCGCGTTGCGCGTTGCCTGCGGCGTCCGCGAGCACTTGTCCGAGCTCGCGCATGTTGTGCCCGCGGAAGTACTCGGCCGCTTGCAGCATCAGCTCGGGCTTACCGCTCGCGAGCGCTTCGTTCGCGATCCGGAGTTGCTCTTCGGCGTACTTGACGTTCGGATCCGTCGCCGGCGCCGGCTTCGGTGCGGGGGCGGTTTGCTTCGTCGACTTCTGCTCAGCAACAAACCACTTCAGACCTTTGGGCAGCGCGTAGCGTTGCGCGGCTCCGACGTACGTCGCGGTTGCCCAGCTCGTCCAGTCGTCCGCATACTCCGGATCGGAGCGTGGCTCGATTGGAGGAGACTCGGCACGGTCGTGCCAGACAGGCTCATCGAAGCCGAGGTCGCGGGCCGCGGCGCTGACGACGCCCTGCGGAACAAACCACGGAAGGTCCGCGCCTGCCCAGTAGCGCACGCCCGGCACGAGGTCGACGGTGCGGGCCATCAGGCGTGCCATCGATCAGTGGTTTTGGATCGCCGATAGCCAGGTGGCATCGGTGAGCGGAGCGTCCACCCACGCGTGGTTGACGCCGGCAAGGCGGAAGTTAGCGAGCGTTCCCGTGATGACGGGCTTCGTCGAACTGTAACCGACCATGCATCCCGGACTTTCGACCTCGATGCCGTACTGAGCGTTGCCGTAACCGTAGAGACCGGCGCTTCCGAGCTGGAGGGACGCTCCGGCCGCGGACACCGTGAGTCCGGAGATCGGCGAATCAAAAATACCGGTATGAGCGAGGGTCCAGAACGAAGTCCAGACGATGACTCCGTTCTGAAACACGCAGTCGTTCACGCGCATGGCTGCCCATCTGTCCGTGTACGCTCGGAAGAACAGGCAGCCGTTGAAGTCGTAGAACCCGCTGCGGAAAAGGACGGATGAGCCGCCGGGAGTTCCGAGTCGGCATGCCTGGAAACGCAAGTATTCGGAAGTTACAGCGGCGTCTCCTATGGCGCATCCCTGGAAGATTGCCCGGCCTCCCCCGATGGCTTGATTCGCGTCCCCGCCGGTCGGCTGGGGGCCCTGCAGTCCTCTGACGATCGTCGCGTAACGTGCCGTTGCTCCTGAGAGCGCGAAGCTGTCCACGGTTGCGAGCGACTCAATTACGAAAGTCGATCCGACTGAGGGAGTGCTGTCTGTGGGGAATGGGTATCCGGGACGCATGGGCCTTGGAACGCGTGCGTATTCGACGCTGTATGCTCCCGGAGCTGCCTTGGCGACCCACGTCAAAGCGCCCGCTGCGTTCCCGTCCAGAAACCGGACACGCATGTTCGTATAGGGCGTCCAGTCAGCAACGTCGGTGGATCGGAGGACGGGAGCTTCTCCCGGAGCGACCACCGTTTCGGCCGTGTAGGACGTAACTGTTCCCGTCGCGACCGTCGTTGCTGCCGGCTCTGCCGTGACCGTAAGACTGGTGGTGTCGTCTGGCACCAACGAGCCTAGTTGGAGCTGCTCAGATATGCTCGTGTGCAGGTTGATCGTCGTATTCGGAGCGAGTTGCTGTCCGGAAAGCCTCGCCAGAAGTTCTCGCCAACTGTCGAGCGGCTGAGCAGCTGAGCCGTCCCCCTCCGTCGATCCGCTGGAGGCGTCTATGTGCCAATCGGTGCGCGACGTCCAGTAGCCGGCCTGCTCGGAGAATGGGGTCAAGCTGCGCCAGACGCCCGATCCATCCGTGCACGTGACGACCTGACCTGGCACGGCAACTCCACCGCCGGCGTCCTTCACGAAGGGCCTTCTCAGCGACTGCACCCACACGATTGAGCCGGCTCCGAACTGGCGTGCTCCTAGGATGGCGAGGCCTGCCAAGTTGGGGGTGCTGTCGGTCGAAAAAGGCCCGCTCGGTGCGATTCGAGGCCGCATTTTTTGGGCTCCTTGACAGGGTCGGTGGATTCGATCATCCTTGGATTCCCCCCAAGGAAGGGCCGGGACCGCAAGGACTCGGCCTTTTCGATTTTGTGTCTAGGGGGTCGGCGGAATGAATTGCGCTCCTCGGTACTCGCGTACGATGAGATCGCAGCTGCGGATGCCTACAAGCGCGTTGTGCACGGGAGGTCCGCCTCCGAAGAATGTCAACCCGAGCACCACGTGGTTCGTGCCGGCGGCCATCGGCGCAAACAATGCGGCGTTCCAAGCCCACCGCGCAACGGTCTCGTTTTGCGGAAACGGATTGCCATCCACGTCGACGTCGAAATGCGGCCATCCGGTGACCGCAACGAATTGCACTGGCGTCGGTGTCGGGGCGCCGGCGCCCTGGATGCCGATAGTCAGGCCGAGCGAAAACAGCCGGGGCTCTTCGGGCTCGGGCTGAAGTATTTCGAACCTGACTTCTCCCGCCGCGTCCCACGTGAGGTCGGGAAGATCCGCGGCTGCCACCACGATCGGGATGTCGATGAGGATGGTTCCTGGGGGCCCAGGAGCGCCCTCGACGACGTTGGTTTCCACCAACGGTCCTTGCTCGTAGAAGACGCGGCTGACGTAGCCGAAGCCGCCGGGCGCCGGCGGGAGAAACGGTCCGCTTGGGGATAGTCGCGGTCGCTTCATGGTTCGCTCCTACTGCACGTATTGGGTAATCCGCATGTTGGAAAGCCCGGGCGACCAGAACGGCACCGGCGTGCCTCCATCGACGTCGCAGTAGGCACGCACGCGCACGCCAGTGATGACGAGCAGTCCGGCGCCGGTGCGATCCAAGTCGACGTTGCCGAACTTCAAGAACTCGGTCTCTGCGACGCCTTCCGCGGTTCCCATGTGGTAGTTGAAGATGATATCGCCGACGTGGTTTTGCACGGGGTTCCAGACGCCTGAGCCGTTCTCCTCGACCTCGATCGCGAGGTGCAAAGCTCCGTCTTCAACGGCTGCGACGCTTGTGTCCACCCAGAGCCCGACGTCGATGTCGTAGTGATATCCGACGGGGATCCCGTCAGCGACGGCAAAAGTCATCGTGAGGGGAGCGAGCTCCGTGAGAGCGGCGTCGTTGAATTGCGCGAGTGCGGCGGCTGCATCGCCTTGACTGCGCCACATGAGTCCAGGGGTTCCGTTGCCTGCCTCGAGTCCGGAGCCACTGACTGAGTCCGTGATGAACGGTCCGCTGGGGGAAAGTCTTATTCGCTTGGGTGCTGCCATGGGATTGCTCCTCGTTCCTTGTCAGGGGTTTCGTGCTCGACTGCCCCGGCATGCGCCGGGCGTCGGAGTCTTGTGCGCAGAGCCGCCGGCTACGCCTTGGGCTCGGTGTCCTTGTCAGGGTCGGGCTCTTGCGCCGTTCGTTGCTCGGCGACTCGCCTTGCCAGGGCTTGCAGGCCGAGGCTTGCGACCTGCCGCAGTCCGTTTCCGATCATCGGCCGAATTTCCTGTGGCCTGGTGAGCAGGGTCCCCACGATGATCGTGATCGGGTTCGGGATCCCTTCGGGCGGCTTGTCCATTCGTTGGCTCCCTTTCGGTGGCCGGCGGCCTGTCGGTGCGTTCGGAAGTTACGGTCTGCGTGGGTTGGTCGGTTGCGGGCTCGACGTTGGGCTCTAGCGGGCTCGCCGGAGCGGCCGCGGCTTGTGGTGCCGGCTCGGGTGCGGGACTCGGAGCAGGCGCCGCGGCGGGCACGGCAGCGGGTGTCGACGGCGCCGACAGGGCGGGCTTCTTGGCGTCGGGTCCCCACTTCGCTAAGAGCAGTCCCAACAGAGGTTCCGCATTTTTCTTGACGGCGCTGCACACCGTGATGATGGCGTCGTTGACCGCGTCTTTCCTCATGTCGGCAATGTCGCGCGCGGCGTTCTCCGCGGCCATCTTGTGGATCTGGTCGATGAGCTCGACGTTCCCGGCCGAGAGCTCGGCGATCGAACTGTTGAGGTTCTCTACCTGCTTACGTAAGCCCTCATTCATCACGTTCGCGTTGAAGATGGCGGCGCTGGTCGCCTTCTGGAGCGTGAGCTGTTCAGCGGCCGCGGAGGTCGCGCCGGAGCTCCTGCCTTCGACGCCGAACGGCATCACGGCTACTTCTCCGCCGTCGGCGTCGTATGCATGCACGTGGAACGCGTGCCGTCCCTTCGGGAGCTCTTCGGAGACCATGGCCGCTGTCGTCGCAATGCAGTCCGAGAGCTTTTCCGTCCCGATGGGCCAGGTCCCATAGTTCGTTTCATCGGGACCCTTCAAACGGAAGACAGCGACCGTGCCTCCGTGCTGGACGAGCCGGCACTGCATATCGACCCACTCGCTCAATCGGGTCATCGCTTGGCCCTCGCGATGAGCACGGCGAGTCCGCCGGCAACGATGAGTCCGCCTCCAATGGCTAGCGCCACCTTCCAGCCGCTGAAGCTCGGCAGCTTGTCGGCGGCTTCCTGCGCTGCCGTGCCGAGCGGTCCCCAGGTGTTCACGACGGCTTGCGCGGCTTCGGCCGTTTTGAAGTACTCCGCCAGTTGGGCCGCTGGATAGTCGGGCCAGTTGGTCTTGCCCTGGACAGTGGTGCCGATCTGAGTGAGTCCGGGCGGAAGATTCGACTCAATCGGACCGCCACGCCAGTCGATGGCGACCGCAAAGAACGTCGGCGTCGGACCTTGCGGCGCGCCTGACTTGACGTATTCGGTGAACATCGCGTCCGTTGACTCGCGCTTACGCACGGACACCGGGCGAGCGAGATTGCCGCACCAGAAGTCGGTCCCTTGAAACGGACCCGCCGACTCGAGCGTCTGACCGAGTGCCATGCCGATGCCGGTCGCGACGTAGTCGGTCGTATCCACGGGAGCTGCAACCGTGAAGACGGTAGAAGAGTTTCCGTTGAGTTTGATCGTCATGGCCTCATGCTCCGACGTGTGACCGTGTGGCGACTGGTCCCCCAAGGAAGGGCCGGGACCGGCAAGAGATCTCGCCATTTCGATTGGTGCAACGGATGTGCCATTACAGGTGGCCTTTCAGCAACCGGCTAGCTGCGAAAATTCCCGCCGCAACGGCGACCACGGCGACGATCACGACGCCTTTGCTCGACTTCGGAGGTATCGCGTACTTCGGTTCCACAAACGCGGTGTTGGCGTAGCGCTCCAGAACGCGAGCGATGAACGCGCGTACGTCTCCGGCGGTCAAAGTGCCATCGTTGTTGACGTCGAGTCCCTTGTTCGCGCGGTAGACGGGATCGCCGTCGAGCGCGATAACTGAGCTGTCCGGAGTCGCCACCGCGGCGGGCCAGAAAGTCGCGAGGTAGAGGTCCCCGGGCGTCGTGAGCTTGTGCGCCCATGGCGCATAGAAGGCCTTCACGTACTCGAGTTGCTTCGAGTCGGCCATCCGCCGAAGCTTGCCCGTCGTGGTTTTCAACAGCTTCGCGGTCGCCGGCATGAACTGGATCAGTCCCGTCGCTCCGCTCGCATCGTTGACCGCGGCGGGGTTGATTCCGCTCTCGGCCTGCATTACCGCGAGGAGCCAGTTGGGCTCGACGCCGAGCGAGGCCGCCACGTTGCGCACTCCGTCCACGAACGCCTGAGAGCGTGTCGCGAGGCCCGGAAAGTTCAGCAACGTGGCGGCCATGCGGTCCCCTCACGCGAGCGAGCGTTCGCTGATAAGACGGTACGCACCGTCGGAGAGACGCACGCCGAGCGTGCCGTTCGGCATCCGCTTCTCGAGCTTCACTTTCTCCCAGCGGCCGCCGATCTTGGCCATCGCGCTGCCCGAGATGGCCTGAGCTTTGCCGCCTTTGCGTCCGGTCTTCTTGCGGCGCTTCTTCGCCGGCGCCGTGCGCACGACGGCGCGCTTCTTCGCCGTCTTCTTGCGGCGCTTCTTCGCCGGCGCCGCGGCTCGAGTCACCGTGCGCTTCTTCGCCGTCTTCTTGCGGCGCTTCTTCGCCGGCGCCGCGGCTCG
>Ga0265297_10005097_pt1 | contig 20541 bp, 23 predicted proteins | sample Munlanlwell13791_FD_192502 | JGI IMG/M metagenome (GOLD analysis project Ga0265297, IMG submission 192502) | Leachate microbial communities from a municipal landfill in Southern Ontario, Canada - Leachate well 137-91 | ecosystem: Engineered > Solid waste > Landfill > Unclassified | place...
TATAGCCAGGTATGTTTATGATGAGCTCAAGATCGGGATCAGCCTTCTTAAAAGCGTAACCGTTTGGGAGAATACCACCAGTGCCGCTACCTATGAAGAGTAAGGCATCCAGGAAGGCGGTGGTTCTTCTTTCGGGCGGGCTGGATTCCGCTACGGTCTTATACATTGCCAGGGCCAGGGGGTATCTTTGTAACTGCCTGATTTTTGATTACGGGCAGTCGCATAGGAAGGAGATCATCCAGGCAGTCCGCATAGCCAGGTCAGCCGGATGCCCCAGCAAGGTGGTCAAAATAGCTTTTCCCTGGAAGGGATCGGCCCTTTTGGACCGCAAGATCAAGATTCCGGAGAAGCCCGCGGCGGGGATCCCGTCGACCTATGTCCCTTCGAGGAATATAATATTCCTGAGTTACGCTTCTTCTTTTGCGGAGGCGACAGGGGCGAGTACCGTATTTATCGGCGCGCATGACCAGGATTACTCCGGGTATCCTGATTGCCGCCCGGAGTTCCTTGAGGCATTCGGCAAGGCCTTGCGTACGGGTACGCGCGCAAAGATCGGCATTGCCGCTCCCTTGATAGGGATGAATAAGTCCCGGATTATCCTGGAAGGGGCAAAACTCGGAGTGCCTTTTGGGTTGACATGGTCATGTTACCGCGGGGGAAAGGTCCCCTGTCTGAGGTGCGACAGCTGCCATTACCGGGCGCGGGGTTTTAAGGAGGCGGGCATACAGGATCCGCTGGTGAAATCATGAAAGCGAGAATATCAGAAATTTTCGACAGCGTGCAGGGGGAGGGCCTTTATCTGGGGGAGAGGCAGATCTTCGTGCGTTTTTTCGACTGCAACCTGAACTGCGGATTCTGCGATACTAAGCCTGACCGTTTCATGGAGTATGAGCCGCAGGAGTTGTTTCAGGAGATAAAACTTTACCAGGAGAGATACCACTCCATCTCTTTTACCGGAGGCGAGCCGCTTTTATGCAAGGATTTCCTTAAAGAGGTGCTCAAACTTACAGGCAGCCACGGGCACAGGCATTACCTGGAGACCAACGGGACCCTTCCCAAGGAATTGGAGGACCTCATCGAGCATATCGATATCGTGGCGATGGACCTTAAACTTCCCAGTTCCACCGGGTTGGGGGAATATTGGGGCAGCCACAGGGATTTCCTGAGGATCGCCAAGCGCAAAGAGGTGTTCCTCAAGACGATTATCTGTCATAGCACAGAAGAGGAGGATTTGAAGAAGGCCCTCGAGCTGATCAAGGATGTCAGTCCGGCCAGTGTATTGATCCTCCAGCCGAACAGCAATGAAAACCACGGTTCGCTGAACGAAAAATTATCCAAATTCAAGGATATCTGTATCCGGGAGAAGGTTACTACATGCGTCATACCGCAGATACATAGAATAGTGGGGATGAGATAAATGAGAAAGTCCAGTTACGAAGGCCTGCAGGAAAATGTAAGAAGTTTGAAGACCCCGGAGATAGAAGTATGGAAGAATCAATACCCGGATAAGGTTTATGCGATCCATCTGGATATCCCGGAGTTCACGTGCATATGCCCGAAGACCGGTCTCCCGGATTTCGCGGTTATCCGTATCGAGTATTCCCCGGCCAAGCTGTGCGTCGAGCTCAAATCATTCAAGATGTATACCATATTCTACCGCAGTATCGGGATATTCCATGAGCACCTGGCCAACAAGATGCTCGAGGATTTCGTTAAGGCGGTAAAGCCGCGCTGGGCCAGGATCGAATGTATATTCAATCCCCGCGGCGGGATTACCACTACCGTGCGCCGGGAATACAAAATCAAATGAGAAAAATAAATGTTTCCCAGATAAGCGGGGCGGTTGCCGGCCTGGTCAAGCAGGCAAGTTTTTTCTTGCGTGCCGACGTGCTCGCTGCCTTACGTAGAGCTTTCCTGGGGGAGAAGAACAGCCGGGCGAAGAAAATCCTCAAGGCGGTATTGGATAACGCAGCCTGCGCCAGGAGAGAAAAACTGGCCATATGCCAGGATACGGGCTTTCCCATAGTCTTCATCGATCTCGGCCAGGATGTATTTTTAAAAGGCAGCTTGGAAAAAGCAGTTAACAAGGGCATCGAGGAAGGTTATAAAAGAAACTCTTTAAGGAACTCTATAGTCGCCGATCCGCTTGACAGGAAGGGCTCCGGGTTCTCGCCCTGCCTGATTCATACGCATATAGTAAAAGGGGATAAGGTGAAAATAACCTTTTTGCCGAAAGGTTTCGGATGTGAGAATAAGTCAAGGCTGAAGATGTTCAAGCCTACGGCGTCTCTTGCGGAGATCAAGGATTTCATCGTCGGCGCCGTAAAAGACGCGGGCCCGGACGCCTGCCCTCCGTATGTAGTCGGGGTGGGCATCGGGGGCACGGCCGACTATTCGGCTGTCCTTGCGAAGAAGGCCTTATTGCGCAGGGTATCCTCAAAAAAATCAAAATTGGAAAAGGATCTGCTGAATGCGATAAACAAGACAGGAATCGGCCCGATGGGACTGGGAGGCAGATGTACCGCCCTGGCGGTGCACGTTTTGACCTATCCCACTCACATTGCGGGGCTGCCGGTGAGCGTGAATATCAGCTGTCATGCGTTAAGGAGCGCTTCTATCGTATTATGAGAAGGATGACCGCCCCTTTCGGGAAAAATATACTCGGTTCATTGAAGGCGGGGGAAGAAGTCCTTTTGAACGGCACGGTCTATACTGCACGCGACCAGGCGCATAAGAGAATGGCCGAGGCGGTAAAGGCAGGCAGGGTGCTTCCCATAGATTTAAAAGGCGCCTGTATTTATTACTGCGGCCCTACGCATACGCCTTACGGCAGGGTGATCGGCTCATGCGGTCCGACTACGAGTTCCCGTATGGATGCATTTACGCCGTTATTGCTCTTATCCGGTTTGAGGGCGGTAATCGGCAAAGGCGCGCGTTCGCAAGAAGTGCGCGATGCGCTGAGGAAACATAAAGGTGTATATTTCTTGACTTATGCCGGCTGCGGGGCGCTCTTATCCGGTTGTGTCAAGAAGCGCAGTGTGGCAGCTTATGGGGATCTGGGGCCGGAGGCGGTATTCAGGCTGGAGGTCGAGGATTTCCCTTTGATTGTCGCAATCGACACCATGGGGAACAGTGTTTATAAGTAACGGATACTTGAGATAATTTCCGCAGCGCATCTCTGTTTAGCCTGCGGAGGGATAAAAGGAGAATATTTATGGCCAGGATAGACGGGCGCGGTCTGGATAAAATCAGGAAGGTCAGTATAACCAGGAATTACATCAGGTATCCCGAGGGGTCCTGCCTGATAGAAATGGGGAATACGCGGGTTATCTGTACCGCTTCCGTAGAGGAAACAGTTCCCCCGTTTTTGAGGAATTCGGGTACCGGATGGGTTACCGCCGAGTACGGCATGCTCCCGCGTTCCTGCGGAAGCCGCATTTCCCGCGGGAAGGATTCCGGGCGCACCTACGAGATCCAGAGGCTTATCGGCAGGTCACTGCGTTCGGTTACCGAGATGAAGCATATCGGGGAGCGCACTATCTGGATTGACTGTGATGTGATCCAGGGGGACGGCGGCACGCGCACCGCTTCTATAACCGGGAGTTTTATCGCCCTGGTCGATGCCCTGCAAAAATTGAAGAAGGACGGCAAGATTGAGAGAGTCCCCGTACAGGATTATGTCGCCGCCACCAGCGTCGGCATATTCAACGGCAATATGATTCTTGATTTGTGCTATGAAGAGGATTCCAAGGCGGAAGTGGATATGAATGTGGTAATGACCGGCAAGGGGGAATTCATCGAAGTCCAGGGCACGGCTGAACGCAACCCATTCTCGAAGGAGAAGATGGATGCCATGCTGGACCTGGCCAGGAAAGGTATCGGGGAACTCTTTGACATCCAAAGGAAATTAGTGGGGGATATACTGCTCAAATGATCCGCCTGGTAGTCGCAACCCGCAACAAGAAAAAGCTGTTCGAGATAAAGGATATTCTGAAAGGCATTAACATAAAGCTTCTTTCGCTGGACAGCTTTACTGATGCCCCGTGTGTAAGAGAGAACGGCAAGACCTTCCAAGAGAATGCCGTAAAGAAGGCAACAAAGCTTGCCCGTTTTACCGGAGAGATTTGTTTGGGCGAAGATTCCGGTTTATGTGTTGACGCCTTGGACGGGGCTCCCGGGATATATTCGGCGCGTTTTTCCGGCAGGGATAAAAGCGACCTGAAGAATAACATTAAACTGTTGAAATTACTGAAGGATACGCCTTTCAATAAGAGAAAGGCTTATTATGTGTGCGCCGTAGCCCTGGCGGACAAATATGGCGTGTTGGGCGTAGTAGAGGGGAGATGTTCAGGCCTGATCGCCTTTGAACCTAAAGGCAGCGCGGGGTTCGGCTATGATCCGTTGTTCTATATCCCCAAGTACAAAAAGACATTTGCCCAGCTGGGGGAGAAGGTCAAGCATAAGATGAGCCATCGTTACCACGCCCTTAAGAAAGCCAGGCGGGTTATCGAGAAATGTGTTGTTAAGTCTCCGGTGAATTGATATAATTATTGTTTCTTTTTCCCGGTGGGAAAATACCCGGGGCGTGGCTCAGTTTGGCTAGAGCGCTTGCTTTGGGAGCAAGAGGTCACAGGTTCAAGTCCTGTCGCCCCGATAATTTGGCAAGTAAGACGTTTTTTGATAAGCGGTTGGTCAAGTAGATATGCGCCTGTAGCTCAATAGGATAGAGCACCTGCCTTCTAAGCCGGTTGTTGGCCGTTCGATTCGGCCCAGGCGCATATAAATTACGCAGGTTGTTTTAATGAAAAACTGGAAAAAAATATTTATAATCATATCGATACTGGTATTCTCTTTCAGCTCTGCTTATCTTGTGCTTATTCTCAAGGCAAAAGGGATTATCGCCGGCAGGCTTTCTGAGGCGCTTGGCCGCCGGGTGGACATAGGCCAGATAGATATCAAGCCGCCGTTAAATCTGGAGGTATTCGATTTTAACGTCGAGGGCCTGGCAAGGATAGGGTACATATATGTTTCCCCCAGCATTCCGTATCTGTTGACCGGGAGGCTCGCCTTGAACAAGGTGAGGATAGTCAATCCCCAGATATCCTGCGAGCGCAGGCTGGTGCCTTTATCTTCGGCGCAGAAACCGAAACAGGAACCGGAGATTGACAAAACCGCCGAGAAAACAGCCGCCGCTGCGGAAGGCAAAGAAGAATCCCCTGCAAAGCCGGCGGAAAACGGGTTCAAGCTGATAATCAAAAGCTTGAAGATACGGTCGGGAGAGGTGACTTTTATCGATCATACCGCGGATTCCCGCGAGGTTACGGTTATAGTCAAGAACATAGACGTTAATTTACGCAACCTGTATACGTATCCCGTTGACAACGACGCAAGTTTTGATTTTTCCGGCCGCCTGCCCTGGCAGTCCGGTGAACCCGACGGTAGGATATATCTGTACGGCCGGATGAACTCTTATAAAAAAGATGTTTCCGCCGATTTGTCCATAGAGGATATCGATGCCATCGCTTTTTATCCTTATTACTCGACCTGGGTTGACCTGGAGAAGGCGCGCATCGAAAAGGCGAAGCTTAATTTCAGCAGTAAGATCACCGGGGAGAACAATGACCTTTCCGCCCAATGCCACCTGGAGCTGGCCGATATAGTGCGCAAGGCGCGTCCGCCGGAGGAGCCCCAGCAGAAGGCGGAGAGGCTTACCGATGCCGTGCTCGATATGTTCAAGGCGATGAACCAGGGCAAGGTAGTCCTGGATTTTACATTGCATACGAAGATGGACCATCCCAAATTCGGGTTCGAGGATATAAAATCCGCCTTTGAGGGCAAGCTTATGCAGGCCAGAACTAATGCTGGGCTAAGGGCTCAGGATATGTTATTATGGCCTGGCAAGCTTTTGCAGGGCGGGATCAAAAGCGGTTCTGATTTGACCAAAGCCACGGTTGACGGCATGGTCGCTTTGGGCAACGGGGTAAAGAAATTTTTCGAAGAGGCAATGAACAAGCAGACCCCGGAGAAACAATAAATTTTCGATCTGATACAATTATGGTGGCTGTAGCTCAACTGGTTAGAGCGTCTGACTGTGGCTCAGAAGGCTTGCGGGTTCGATCCCCGTCAGCCACCCCATATCTTCGCCGTGCGATTCGGCGTGAATTTTAAAAGCAGAACTATAAGCAACGATTAGGTTTCCGTTGTAGAGCTTCAGGTTCGATACAGCCCGGCGCAAAAAATCGCGCTGGGGTTCGAAATTTGCCTCCGCTGCGATGTAACTGGCTTGGTGAGCAAGAGTTAGAAAGTTTTTGAAGCGTTCGTGCCAGTCCCCGTCAGGGTTACCCCATCCAAATTATCGAACTTCTTATTAATTAGCTGGGCTTTTTCCCGCCTATATTCTTCTTCACCAATAACGCCGCGCACTAGCAGATCAAGCAAGCGTTTTAGCTGGTCGTCAATTTCCTGATTCTTAATTTCAGCAGATACACGGTTATGGACGCGTTCGGCGTTAGCGAGAGTTATTTCTCTATTTAGCTCTTGCATCATGTAGGAAAAAGCCCGATCATCAAGCGCAACCTTCAAGATGGCCTCTTTGACCTGTTGGGCGAGATTTTCCTCTCTAATAAAAACCGATGACTGTGGGCAGGGATCGCGCTTCTTTCCGCAGTGATAATAGCGATGCCCTTCTGGACTTCGGCTGTTATCTGGCAGCCGCACTCAGCGTACCTTATTAACCCGCGAAAGACAAAATAATGTTTTCTCTCATAAGAAGGTTTGCTCCTGAATCTTAAAACTTCTTGCACCTTATCAAACAATTCTTTGTTTATAATAGGAGGGTGGCTGCCTTGGAAAATCTCGCCCTTATAAACAAAGAGGCCCAAATAGAACTGATTCGTTAGTATTCGGTGGACGTTACTATAAGAGAGCGGGCGCTTCGCTCTCTTGCTCACCAAGCCAGACGCAGTCGCCAATTTTCTCAACTTATCAACCGTATATCTTCCTTCAGCGCACAAGGCATACAATCAATCTCTGCACAAGGGGAGAGGCAAGAGGATCGACGGTTATCTTTCCTCTGTCGTTCAAGTAGCCGATTGGCTCGAAAGCCGGGTATTCGCCAAGCCGCACCTTCTCGCGCAAGCCTCGCTTCGTATTCTCGCTTAAGTTATCAACGTAGTATTTAGACTGGCCAAAGATAATGTTCAGCATGAATTTGCCTTGTGCGCTGTTGTCAAAGCGGTAAGTAGGGAAGCGAAGATCAAGGAGATCTCCGGTATCTACGAGGTAAATTATTTTCCCACCGTCTATCGAGTTGCGCGCAAGTCTATCCGGATGACAGGCAATAATGCCGGACGCTTCGCCTTTCTCGATACGTTTAACCATTTCGTTAAATATCGGCGTCCGGGCGACTTTGCGGTCTTAGGTTCCTGAAACTCTCGTACTATTACGAGATTCTCTTTCTTTGCGTATTCTCTGACTTCAGTAAGCTGTGACTGAATAGAGAGGACTTGTTTATCTTCCGTATCGGTAGACTTGCGCGCATATAAGAAATATCTCATAAACACCTCCTTAGAAAATTGGCGATTGCGTCCGCCAAGAATTGGCGGAACTTATATCGCAGCGGGTCTGCTCGCAGAGCAGACAGTTATAAAATTTTGAGCCCTCGAAAGCTCAAAATTGTATAACGGGCAAATCCCGACGCCCAGCGGGATTTTTTGCAAAAAATTGTATCGAACCTAAAGCTGTATAACAAAACCCTAATTGTTTCTTATACTTCCGACTTCAAATTTATGGCGGAAAATCGCCATTTAGAAATGGGGTCCTTGCTTTCCGGTAATCGAAAGAATTTTAGATCTAAATATACTTAATTTTTCCTCGCCCACCTGAGAAGCTTCCCAGGGGTAAAGCTGGTCTCTAAGGAGACATCTTTTAATGCACCGCGCCTTGGGGGCGCTCCCACATTAAGCGGGCAATGGCGCTCGCTTGGCCGCTCGCTTCTTGCTAATGCAATGCGGGTGCGGCGGGCTCGCCGCTCTACAACAAGTGAAAAAATCCAAGTCCGCGGCGTGCGTCCGAGCCACAACTCTTTTTACCCCTTAAAAACAAAGATTTTTTTAGGAAAGAAGAGCTCAACCGCAGCGCCTTAAGCTACGCTAAAAACTACAAGGACGGCGCTATGCCCCGCCTCTTGCGAGCAGCACTTCAAAACCTCTTGGGCCGGGCGTGGTGCGGGCACGCCCGCCCCACAACTACGCTTGGCTCCGGCAAAATTTGGTGCGGGCAAATTTTGCCGCTTTGCTCAAAGAAAGAACAAAAAATCGAAAGCTTAAAGAGGCGAAAAATAGTTTAATAATTATATTTCTATGGTAGAATAAAGGCGTAAGTAAGGAATTGTTTAATATCTATTCTATAATATCAAAGTTTGGATACTTATGTCAAGTGTTAATTTAGGCAAACGAATAAAAGATCTACGTAGTAAATATAAAATCACACAAGATAAGCTTTCCAAGAAAGCAGATATTCCTTTTAGCACTTTGGCCAAAATAGAGGCCGGTTATACTCCTAATCCTTCAATGGAAACACTTATTAAGATAGCGGATGCTTTTAGCATAGGGGTGGACGAGCTTTTAGGCAGAAAGTGATTGACAAAAGCTATTTTCTATGGTAAAAAAAGAACAACAATTAGGGAAGAGTGGTATGTTTGAAGGGGGAAGCTGCCACGTTAAAATAACTCAAACCTTTGCCAAAACAGGCGAAGGTTTTTTGTTTTTAATGGTTATGGTAATATAACTATGCCGATATTTAATGATTTAGACTTGAGTGATTGGAAGAATACGGAAATTTGGACAGACAGTTTATGGATAATTCCCGAAAGAGATAAGACGGGAAAACATAATGGTTTTTATCATGGTAATTTTGTTCCCCAAATACCACATCAATTGATTTTAAGATATACTAAGAAGGATGAAATAGTTTTTGATCCTTTTGTTGGTAGCGGTACGACAGCTTTTGAAGCAGAATCTTTGGGTAGGGATTTTGTAGGTATTGATATACAATCTGAACTTGTAGGTTATATCGGTGGAAAATTAGATAATAAGAATAATTTTATAGAATTAATTGTTGGAAATAGCTCAGACGAAAAAACTTTTGACAATGTTAATGAATTGCTAAAGAAACATAAAAGAAAAAACGTCCAATTAGCTATTTTGCATCCTCCTTATGCAGATATTGTTAAATTTAGTAATTACAAAGAGGATCTGTCGAACTGTACATCATTGGAAGATTTTTTAGAGAAATTTGCTAAAGTGGTTAGAAATACAGTACAAATATTAGATCAAGGCAGATACTTGGCTGTTGTAATTGGTGATAAATATACACAGGGAAAATGGATACCATTAGGATTTTATTGTTTGAATGAAATCCAAAAAATCGGTCTTACCTTAAAAAGCATTATAATTAAGAATATGGAAGGTAATCGCGCCAAACAAGGCAAGGAGCTTATATGGAAGTATAGGGCATTATCGAGCGATTATTATGTATTTAAACACGAGTATATTTTACTATTTAAGAAGTGAGGTCAAATGGAATACGTAAAATCAAAATTATCCGATGATTTAGCAAAAAAGATTTTGGGAAGTAAAGAAAACGCGATTAATTATCTTTTGCGTTTAGGCAAGGAGAAATTAGTAAAAGGGTTGAATTTTAAGATACCTAATCGTGGCAAAAATAAAGGTCTGTCAGTACTAGATATTAACCCTGAAGACATCTGGAAGATTGTCGTTGATAGCTGGGATTATCAGATAAGCAAAAAAGTTATTAGAAGTTTATTTAAGGAAACAGAAAAATATAGCAATGGAAAAGAGGCAAATGCCGTAATGGACTTATTGATTAAAGAATGGGAAACTCTGAAGTTGGGGAAAATAGAGTGGCCGTTTTCCCAGGGTGATTTTGATGGATTTGTACAAAGGATTAATTCTGAAAAGTCGCATGGTTTAATAAAAGACAAGAAAGTTAAGGTTGCTGCGGTAAAGTATAGAAGGATTAAAGAAATTAATACGGTTCGAAATGATTTTATCGAAACTTTGATCTTTGAAAAAAACCAAAATATCCTGCCAACATTGAATCATAGAAGGGGAGTTGATTTTTTTATAGACGGGATATCATTTGATCAAAAGGTAGCAAAAAGCCCCACAAATCAATTCAAAAATAGTTTTAAAGAAAACTGGCGCGAAAAAGCGATAGAGAATCCTGCATTAGTAGCGCAATATCTATATACGTATCAAGACGAAGGTCGATTTGGCGCTGATCCTCGGTTACTAGTTGTTTATATAGATGAAGATGTATCAATACAAAGAATTAGAGAGATCGTTAATCATTCGAATTTGGATGAACCTATCGAAATTAACTTTTCTTTTAAGCATAAATTACAAGGTAGTAAAAATTATAAGGTTCCGTGTTTTATAATATTACTTCATAACTGATATGAATTATATAGGCAGCAAGCTATCTCTGTTAGAGTTTCTTGAAGAATCTATAAATAAGGTAGTTTCCAAGAAGTGCCGAGTTTTTTGTGATTTGTTTGCTGGAACAGGTACTGTTGGTTCGTACTTCAAGAAAAAAGGTTATTCAATAATTTCTAATGATATTCAGTACTACAGTTTTGTTCTCAATAAGCAGTATATCGAAAACCATAAGATTCTAGAATTTAGAGAACTAGAAAATAAATTTCCGCAATTGAAAGAAATCAAGATTGAGGATAGAAAAGTTTTTGTATGTGATTATCTTTCTAATATAAAAGGAATTAAAGGATTCGTGTTTAAGAATTATTGTTTAGGTGGAACGAATAATAAAAGAGTTCAGCGGCAATATTTCTCTGATGGGAATGGAATGAAATGCGATGCTATAAGAACCAAGATAGAAGAATGGAAGAGAGAAGAATTGATTAATAGCGAAGAGTATTTTTTCCTTTTAGCCTCATTAATTGAAACAATCGATAAATATGCTAACACCGCTTCTGTTTACGGGGCATTTTTAAAGAATCTGAAAGAAACAGCTCAGAAATTGTTTGTGCTAAAACCGGCGGAACTAATAATTAACAAACGAGAACATAAAGTTTTTAATGAAGACATTAATCTCTTAGTAGAAAAAATAAAGGGTGATATTATGTATCTCGATCCTCCGTATAACCACAGGCAATATGCAACCAATTATCATTTGTTAGAGACCATTGCCAAATATGATTATCCGAAAATACACGGTAAGACTGGTCTTAGGGAATACGAGGCTCAAAAATCGCTTTATTGTTCCAAATCTAATGTGAAAGCAATCTTCAAAGATTTAATTCTTAAGGCAAAATCAAAATATATTTTTTTAAGCTATAATAATGAAGGATTAATGAGTTTGGATGATATAAAAGAAATTATGAGCTTACGAGGTAAGTACAATTATTTTGCTAAAGAATATGGTAGATTTAAGGCGGATAGGGATAAAAACAGAAGTTTTAAAGCCAATAAAACTACGGAATACCTGCACTATGTTGTTTGTTCCAACTAGATTTGATTTTGAAAGTATATACCAATTTGATTATTCATATTTTTAAACTACTAGTATGAAAACACACGTTTTTATTGTTGATGAAGCGTCCTTCCCGGTACATTTGCAATATTTATTTGCAGGGACAGGAGCAGCTGATAATGATGAACATATCGGGCTTCTTTCAGATATCAAAAGGGTTAGGATAGGAGATAGGGTTATATTTTATCTTGAGACAAGAAGAAGTTCAAGGATTGATGGTGGTTTCTTTGGCGCTTTTGAAATAGCAAGTTTAACCCCAATTGTTATTCATGACTCGAACAATCCGACCTATCTTGAACGACAATTGGGTAAGAAGTTAATTTATCGTGTTAGGCTTGAACCTGCGGAGGTATATTCTAGAGGAATAGAGGAATATAAAGCACTTGATAATTTGCCTGTGTATGCAAAAGAAATACTTTGGAGTTTGATATACAGAAAGCTAAAGGGGCAAAGGGGATGTACTCCGTTGACAATTGAAGAATCAAATCGATTAATCGATATGATTCAAAGAGTTAATGATAACCAGCGGTTGCATTATACAAATACAGATGGATTTACATATAATGCCACTACTCAACAAATTGAGATTGTTCCAAATGGTAGAAATCATTATGCGGGAGTAATTAATCCTACGGCGCCATTGCTCCCGCCGATTATGCGTCTTATAAATACTAATCGGGCATTTGAAGTTAATCTCCAAGCTTATTGTACTGAGAATGCTGGATTGGGGGTTAATCCAACCTTAGATGCCATTACTGGTCCTGCGAATCAAATTATTTGGTTAGGCAATGAAGTAAAATGTGGCGTTGGAATGCGGAGTATCGATGTCTTTTCTATCGTTAATCTTCCTAGGGATATTCGACAATACCGAATCATAGAACTTAAGGATGAACAAGTAAGTCCGTATATTACTCGTCAATTATTTAAATATGTAAATTGGACTAGTCAATATATTAGTGGTGCGATAAATGCAAATATTCAACCGGTTGTTGTCGCACGCGAGATTCCAAATACAGGAAATAATAGACTTAAAAGAAAGAAATTAGATTTAAATGGGAAGTCAACTGTTTTTTGGCAAGGAATACGTGATGCCTTTAATGAGTTTAACGCTAGGAATTTAGCTATGCCGATACTTTATTACGAATATAGGTTTGATAATGGAAATATTGTTTTTAATAATATCGATTATTAATTGTTTTGTAGAGGATTAGAAAGTATAAATGTGATAATGATTAGAACAATTTCTGAAAGATTTGTTCGGCGCGCTATAATTAATTATCTTGCCCGTAAAGGGTGGGATCGTGGCCTGCGTGAGAAGGAAACCGCGGAGCATGGCGTAGATATTAAGGTGCGCCACAATAAATATTCGCGGTATTTCTTTATCGAAACTAAAGGTGAATCTTCAAGCAGATCTGCAAAATCAGTCAGAGAAGTAGCATTTGTTTATTCTCTTGGCCAAATTATCACTAGAATGAAGGCTGGGGAAGCCAGATATTATTATGGTTTGGGTTTACCGGAAACTAGTGCAAGAATTGCAATTCGCCGAATACCGTGGCAAGTGGCGAAAAAGTTATTGCTGTATGTTTTTTCGGTAGACAAGAGAGGTAAGGTTAAGCAATATTCTTGGAAAAACTTAAAGACTGCTCAGGGATAACTGTGTACATGATGGCAACTTTCTAAAAGACCAATGAGTTGTCTTATTTAAGGATAGCATAAAACTTATGGGAATGTCTTTTGGTTCAATTTTGAGTACTATATCGGATTTTATTCCACGTTGTAGTAGGTTAATTGTTAAATGGTTTAATACTTTTAAGAGAAGGCAGATGGAGAGGGCTCTAATTAAGAGATTAAAAGTCATAATTTTAGGTTTTGAAGATATTTTAGCTGAATCTAAAACATGCGGTTTAGTTTATATCTTGAGAAAAATACAGAACACATCTTATTCTGATATTTTGGATGAAAAAATTAAACGAATGTATCTTTTAAAAGAATGGTACGATTTCTTTAGATCTCGAGTTGAAACATCTAACGGTTATCAAGTTACAGGTTTAATTAGAGAATTTATTATCATTTTGGTTCGCATTTCCAGTATTACCGAAGAGAGTGTAAAGCTAATGGATCAAAGAATACGCTCAGACATGAAAAATGATTCATATGGTTGGCCGCTACTCAAAGATATATTTTCTTCAGCTGCTAAGGATATTAGTAAACTTAGCAGAGAAAACGAGGCAAAGTTAATCGGCATTTCAGAGTGGACTCCTGTATCTTTGCCTGATTTATAATATAAATAGCGTATTTAGTTAATATTAGTTAAATCCAAAAGGATGCAATATGATTAAAGCTTTTGTCGGATATAGTTTCTCAAAGGAAGATAAGCCAACAACAGATAAATTCAAAGAGTATTTTGATAGTTTAACAAAAAACATGGATTTTCAATGGGAAGATGCTCAAGAGACGCAAATAAAGTCTCTCTCCGACAAAGTTAAACAAAAGATGGAGAGAAAGAATCTGTTCATTGGTATCATTACCAAAAAACACATTGAAATTGAGGAAGATAAGATATTAATCCCAAAATTCTTTAATAAAGATAAATGTATTGCGCTAAAAGCAAACTGTAAATGGGGAGTTTCTTATTGGATTATCCAAGAAAGTGGGTATGCGATAGCAAGGGGTATGCGGGTTTTGTTTTTGATTGAAGATGTTGTTAAGGAATTGCAAGGCTTGCAGAGTGATATCGAATATATACCTTTTGCAAGAGGTAAAGAAAGTGATTGCTACCCAAGTTTAAATACTGCATTGGGTAATTTGTTGAGAGAGATTAAAGGTGCCGGAGCTAGGGCAGCGACAGAAAAGCCTGTGACAGATTCTAAGACCGAAACTGAAAAAAGTCCCAAGATCGAAGAGCCAAAGAAAGATAAAGCAGAAGAAAAAAGTGAAGATGATTATTATTGGGAGATTTACGCGGCTCTTTATCAGAAAGATGAGAAGAAAATCAATTCTCTGAGAAAAGAGATTCTTGATAAAGTTAAAGGAGATAATAATAAAACTATAGAATGGCAGGGGAAAATTCTAAATTTAGAGAGCCGAGTTTTGAAAAAGAATGTCCTAGATGGGTTAATGGAACTCGACAGAAAATCTCCCAACAATCCATCTATACTATCATGGATAGCTTTTGAGTTAGAGAAGTACGGGAATTACAAAGATGCTGCAGAAAAATACTTAACTTCTGCGCAATATGAGAAAACAAACTTCGATAGACTTTTTAGGATAGGTTATGCATCAGAGGCCTATGCGAAGAATAAGGATTCAGGAAAAGCATTGGATATATTGTTAAATGAACTGAAAAAAGATCTACCTAAAGAAGAAGAATTTCGTATATATAAATATTTATCCGATACTGTTAAAATCTTAAAAGATGATGATTTATTTATAGTTTTTGCAGAAAAATCATTATCATTAAATCCGAGTGATGACTCATTGAGATTCGATTTGGCATACAAATATAGTGAGTTAAGCGAACATGCATTATCTCTGTATCATTATAAAATCTTGATTAAGAGCAACCCAACCGGAGCGAATCTAAATAACCTGGCAGTTGCGTATGAGAAGTTGGAGATGCCTGGTAAAGCTGTGCAATTCTACAGAGAAGCTGTCAAATACGATTCTACTATTTCAATGTCTAATTTGGCACAGCAATTTCTAAATGCAGGCTTTATTGAAGAAGCTAATGCGGAATTGAAAAAAGCTATGGGGTATGAGAATTATGAAAAAGATAATGTAGGCAGAGCGCTAACGAGAATTGAATCAATGACTAAAAGCGAAGATGAAAAAGAGAAAAAGGCACTAGAAAACATTGAGAATATTAGGCAATTTAAATTAGAATACGCCGAAGCATATTCTTTTCCTTTTATCGTTAATGATAAGATGTGGGGGAAATGGACCACAGGAAATGGGGAATTCGATATAAAATTAGAATCGGGAAATATATTGAAAGCTGAAAGAGAAGAGTTGATTTCTGAAAGTACAGCTGGACTTTTGGGATTAGCTTTACAATCATATTTAGGGTCAGGAACAATGCCGCAGTCAAAGGAGAATGCTCGGAAAAAGAAAATCTTTTTTGAAGGTAAGATCATTAGGAATAGAGTCCTTGAATATAAAATAAGGATCGAAGAAGGGTCATCCAGACAGTCTTTATTGGATTCTTTGCCTGGAATAACAGGAATAGGAATTATTAATAAAGCAATGAACGTCATAAAAGTAATGGAAACGGATAAAGACAAAAAAACTAAGTTTTATGAATTTATAAAAATAGTTATCAATTAAAGATAACATAAGTTTTTTAGTGTCAGAAGTAGAGTTAGATAAGGAATAATAAGTGAAAGAAATATTTATAAGCTTATTTTTTATTTTGTTTGGTTGGGGCTTGGCAGAAGTAACATATTTTGCCAAGGAAAAAGTAAAAACAAGAAAACTTAAAAAAGCCCTATTAGAAGAAATAAAGGATTGCTTTGGTTATTTACAAAGAGCTAGATTGTGTTTAGAGGAATATATACAGCTTGCTTATTTTAAGAAATTGTCAGATTCTATACCAACTAAAAGCCCAACACAAATATTTAAGAATAACTTTGCAGAAATATATGTTTATCTTAAGCAAGCAGAAAGGATTTCCTTTAATTCAATTTATCAATTGTTAGAAGCTATACATTCTCAATATGATAAAATTGAAGCACTGTATCCAATTTGTCAAAAAGATTTAACGAAACTATCAGATATGAATAGTTTAATAGAAGCAACTTATTCTAATATACTCAATGCACTTGCTATTATAAGATTTCATTTAGACAATTCCAGGAAACTAAATTTATCTTTTTGGGATGAAACTAGAACGCAACAATTTCAAAATGAAATAAAGAAAGGAATTATTGTTCTACTAAATGAAGCTAAGGAGAAAGGATTAGAAGAGATTCTTAAAAAGTATAATATAAAGTAAATACCGGAAATATAAATTCTTTAATTAATTCCTTTTCATTTTGTCCTTTCTTTGAGCAAGACGGCAAAATTTGCCCGCACCAAATTTTGCCGGAGCCAAGCGTAGTTGTGGGGCAGGCGTGCCCGCACCATGCCCGCCCCAAGGGATTTGGTTTTAAAGCTTTGATCGGGAGAGGCGCAGCATCCCGCCCCGTAGGGGCTTTTAGAGCGTAAAAGGCGGGATAGCGGATGAACCTCTAAAAAATTTTGTTTTTAGCTTGTAGCAGCATGTCGGGTGAGGACGCTGGTGTTGCGGCCGCCCCACCCGGCCGCAACACCAACTGCGCCGCACACGCACTGCATTAGCAAGAAGCGAGCGGCCCAGCGAGCGCCATTGCACGCTCAATGTGGGAGCGCCCCCCAGGGCGCGGGGCATTTAAGCTGTTTCCTTAGAGACCAGCTTTACCCCGGTATTAGAAAACAAAAACGACAAAAGGCGGGGAAGAGCGCAAAGCACCTTGGCCTAAAGGATGGCCAAGTGTCCCGCTTTTTGCGGGAATATAGCGGGAGAGGTTCTTTCCGGGAAAAGATTTGTTTGTGGGAGCGCGGGGTAGAAAGATGTTTCAGTAGGCACCCCGCCGTAAAGAATCGGCGGGTGTCCCGCTTTCTGCGGGAAGCTTTACCCCGAGGGATTTCGTAAAATTCTTTCGAATTGAAGTATAACAAGGACCCTTAAATTTCATAATTCATTGCATGTGTAATTTCAGCAATGATTGCTTGACAAATAACAAAGATGTGGTAAGCTAACTCTGTAGTTAAAAAGATTAGAAGTCTTAGGCCGCGAGGATTAGGAGATCTAACCTTGCGGTTTTTTATTTGCGGTCATTGTTTGCCTGTTAGAAGTTTATGTCTATAGAGGGAAAAGTGATGCAGATTTCTAACAGTTTACTATAATTTAAAGGGGAAGGAGGTAGCAAACAATGGCAAAAGGATCAGTGAAATGGTTCAGCGATCAGAAAGGTTATGGATTCATCACTCCTGAAAATGGCAACGATGTATTCGTGCATCACAGCGCAATTCAGGGTGAGGGATATAAGTCTTTAGCTGAAGGTCAGCAGGTGGAATTTGAAATCACCAAAGGGCCTAAAGGCGATCAGGCTGTTAACGTAGTAAAATTATAACCTAAACAGCAAAAGGCCCGGCTATAATATATTTAGTACGGGCCTTTTGTTTTAACTTAGGCTTCCTTCAGGTTGGAAATCAATTTTGTAAAGGGCAGGTTGGGATTATGAAGCAGTCGATATCTTCGATCGGTATATGGATAGTGGGGGCTACCTTGATCATAGTGTTATTCCTGGTCATGGCTTTCCTCTCGCTGATCCTTTATCCATTTGATAAAAAGCGCAGGATTGTCCATGCCCAGTGCTTCTGGTGGGCGGATGCGCTTATAGCTTTCAATCCTTATTGGGATGTGCAGGTCGGGGGGCTCGAGAATATCGACCATAAAAGGACATACGTCGTTGTGTCCAACCATCAGAGCCTGGCCGATATCGTATTGATGTACAAGACGAAGATGCAGTTCAAATGGGTAGCCAAGGACGTGCTTTTCAAGATCCCGATCCTGGGCTGGAATATGAGGCTTGCCCGGCATATAAGGCTCAAGCGCGGCAACCTCTCGAGTATCAAAAGAGTTTATAAAGAGGCCGGGGGATGGCTGCGCAAGAAGGTCTCGGTTGTATTCTTCCCGGAAGGGACCAGGAGCGACAATGACGGCATAGGCGAATTTCAGAATGGGGCGTTCAAGCTGGCCATAAAAGAAAAGGTTCCCATCCTGCCTGTTTTAATCGAAGGCACGAGAAACGCTATCCCAAAAGGAAGCTGGAGGTTTACAACCAAGAGAACCTGCACAATAAAAGTATTCCCTCCCATAGAGACTCTCGGCCTTGCGGCAAGCGATTTTATCCGCCTGCGCGAACAAGTCAAAGTGCAGTTGTCTTAAAATTAACTTTATAAATAAAGGCAGAACAATGCTGGAGAAAAGTTTAAAAGAAAGAGTCCTCAAGGCCCAGAAGAGCGAGCTCACCGAGCATATAATCTATAAGAAGCTTGCCGCCATCGTGAAGTCGAAAGACCACGCCGGCATCCTGGAGCGCATATCCGCCGAGGAGTTCGCCCACTACGAATTCTTTAAAAGTGTCACACAGGACGAAGTCCGGCCCGACCGTTTCAAGATATTTTTCTACGTTTTTGTCTCCCGCGTCCTCGGTTTGAACTTCGGGCTCAAGCTTATGGAAAAAGGCGAAGACCTTGCCCAGGATACCTATGATGGGGACCTGAAGGAGATCTCTCCCAGGTTTGAGCAGATAGTAAAGGATGAGAACAGGCACGAGAATGAACTGATCAGCCTGATTAACGAGGAGCGCCTTAAATACGTCAGCTCCATGGTGCTGGGGCTGAATGACGCTTTGGTGGAGTTAAGCGGGGCCTTGGTAGGCTTTACTCTGGCGCTCCAGAAGACAAGACTTGTGGCTATCGTGGGCTTGATTACGGGAATCGCCGCCTCATTGTCCATGGCGGCCTCGGAATATCTTTCCACCAAACAGGAGGAGACGGATAAAAACCCCCTTAAGGCGAGCATATATACCGGGATTGCCTATGTGGGGGCGGTTGTACTGCTTGTGCTCCCTTATTTCCTGTTCGAGAATATATTTCTTTGTCTTGCCCTGGTCATTTTCGATATGCTTCTTTTGATATTCATCTTTACTTTTTATATATCGGTCTCCAAGGGGCTTGACTTCAGGAAGCGTTTCCTGGAGATGGGCTGCATCAGCCTGGGCGCGGCGGTAATTAACTTTTCCATCGGTTTGGTCATAAGGAATGTTTTCGGGATAGATATCTGAGATAACTTAGGAATAAATTATCTTATCTCCCCGGCAGATTATTTCTGCCGGGGATTTTTTTGGCCTTAGCCATTGACAGGGCAGGCACGCTTTGATAAACTAATTAGAAATATTTTCTATTTAGAAGAAAGACCATGGATAAATACTTAAACAGATTAAAAGAAGGCGGGTTCAAACTTACCCCGCGCAGGCAGGCGATCATCAGGCTATTCTTGGCCTGCGACAGCCACCTGACAGCCGAGGATGTATGGGGCAGGCTCAAGAAGAAGTTCGACCGCTGCGGGCTTCCCAGCGTATACCGCAACTTAGAGAGCCTTGTAAAGTGCGGCATCCTGACCAGGATACAGCAGTTTGACCGCAGGAGGCATTACGGACTTTGTTCGGCCGCGCACGGGGATTACCACCACCATCATATAACATGCATCAAATGCGGCAGAGTGGATGAGATAAAGGACTGCGCGATCAAGGATATGAAAAAGATCAAGGGTTACAAAGTGATCAGCCATTTTATGCAGGTAAACGGCGTATGCGCCGCCTGCTCCAAGGGGTAAATTTTTTTAACCGGGAAACAGAAATAAGTTCTGTTTGGAAAAGGAGGAAAGATGCGTTCAGCAAAGATTCTTGGCGTACTTACAGTTTTTATCTTTACGCTCTCGGCAGTTTCCCGCGCGGATGAAGCGGATATCCAGGAGACGCTCCGCCGGATGCAGGCCCGTATCGAGGCCTTGGAAAAGAAGGTAGCCGACCAGGATTCTTATATCGCCAGGCAAAAAGAGGAGTCTTCCGAGCAGCAGGAGAAAATCTCCCAGTACGAGTCGCAGCTCTCCCGCTTCGAGGAGAAACTCCACCGTGTCCCCAGCAAGCCGATTGAGCTTATGGAGGACCTTGAGCTCGGTATAGGCGGTACGATGATCGTCCAGGGTACGGACAATACCAACTACCGTGACGGCCAGACCCGGAAAGAGGGCAGGGCCGATGCCTCTTACTCGGCGGATGTCACCTTGTCCAAAGAGTTCAGAGAGGTCAATGGCAGGGCATTCGTGCACCTTGAGGCGGGGCAGGGCGCGGGCCTGGAGGAAAACCTCAGTTTATACAGCAATGT
>Ga0265297_10005098_pt1 | contig 20534 bp, 25 predicted proteins | sample Munlanlwell13791_FD_192502 | JGI IMG/M metagenome (GOLD analysis project Ga0265297, IMG submission 192502) | Leachate microbial communities from a municipal landfill in Southern Ontario, Canada - Leachate well 137-91 | ecosystem: Engineered > Solid waste > Landfill > Unclassified | place...
TAAACGGCGGTCAATTCAACCTAAGCCAACTTCCATCTCTTTTAACTGGCCTAGGCGTTGATCTTGATCCAAAAATTACCAACACTCTAAATACCTTGGGTAGCATGATAAACGGCGGTCAATTCAACCTAAGCCAACTTCCATCTCTTTTAACTGGCCTAGGCGTTGATCTTGATCCAAAAATTACCAACACTCTAAATACCTTGGGTAGCATGATAAACGGCGGTCAATTCAATCTTTCGCAATTGCCGTCACTTTTAACTGGTTTAGGAGTAGAATTGGATTCTAAAACATTAAATTTATTAAACCAATTAGGTTCGATCGTAAACGGCGGTCAATTTAATCCTCAATCAGTAATGAGCTTGCTGGATTCCTTTGATGCTTTCAAGAATGTTCCTTCGCAATATGTGAGTATGTTGGGAACCTTGATGGGTATGGCATTTTCAGGGAATATTGATCCTATTCAGGTGGCAATGCTTGGATTCCAAGCCGCCGGAATTACCAATATTTTTATTTCCGGAATCGGACAAGTGCCGATCGCGGTATTATTAAATGTCTTTAATAATCCCATGGGGGTAGTTTCTTATTTATTTAGTCAACTTTTGACTAATGCTATTTTAGGCGCTGCAGCAGGCGGAATAATTGGAGCAATAGTAACCTCAGTCATTGCCGCGCTCATGAGTGCCTTATTTGGCTCAGCAAACAACGCAGAGTATTGGTTTACTGCCTGCGGATTTTACCCAGGATTTGAAGAAGAACATTCTAATTTGAAAGATAGCGATGACTATACTTCTTTATCGTATAATGATGGTTCTACCAGTACGGATCAATTAGATGAAGTCAATAAAGCTAAGGGAAAAGCAGTCAGCGAAAACACGCCGGAAGCTTGGGGAGAATTTATTCGTGTAAGAAATCTTTACGATATTATTCCTACAGACGAAATTGATGAAGATAATTTACAAACTCAAGATGAACAATATTCCGCAGATGCTTTAAAATACGAAGATCCGAATCAACTCAAAGAAGATGATTTGACTCAAATTACATCTTGGGCAAAATCCAAAGAAAATAAGATGGTGCAATGTATGGAAAAAGATGAAATGTGGGGCGGCGGCGGAGTATTCAAAAATGAAAAACCAGAGCTTGCCGACGAACAAAAAAAGCAAATTGCTAAATATAAAATCAAAGTTTTGTTAGGAAATTTGTTAAAATTAAAAGAACAAATTAAAAAAAATAAAGCGCAGGGTTTAATAGCATTGCCATCATCAGAAACTGCTCAAGCCGATCAAAAAACAAAATATACCAGAGTTTTAGACTTTAATTTTTCCGATTTGGATTTGCGACCTACGCAAATTCTAACTTATGGCGGAGATGCGGCATACGAACAAGAAGGATCATATAGCTATGAAAAAAATGATATGGCGCATTTTTATGTAATTCGTGATAAACTATGGGGTAACGAATACGGTTCGCCAGGCTCCACCGATATTAATCTGATTGCCGGTACTCGCGAAGGACTTGGCATAAACAAAAGAATGTGGAATATTATCCATTATGGATACTAATGTAAGTTTTAAATAACCAATAATCAATAACTAATCAAAAATATGTATGCAAAATTATTAAAATATTCTTATTACCTTTCTGTGCTAATTATTACCGGCATTGCAGGTTTTGCTTATTTTCAGAGGAAGCAAATGATCTTTGCTGATGAGTTTTCGTCAGAAAGCCTAAGCAGTTTTATGTCTTCCTTTTATCCTTGGGCTGTAACGATTTGTGCAGGATTAGCAATAATAATGCTCATTTATTCCGGTTTTTTGTATGTAACAAGCGCCGGTAATGTTGAACAAGCCAATCGAGCCAAAGAATATATTATTGGCGCACTTTCAGGGCTCGTATTTTTGATTTTGACCGCTTTAATTTATCAAAGCCTGCAGTCAAAAATTGGTTAATACCTGTAGCCTGAGTACTAAATTTTTACCTAATTTTTTATTGATTAGATCCAGAAGTAAATTATTATTTAAATTTATTTCTTTTGCCAAAAATGAATTATTGACTGTAAGCTTTATTTTTCTATTTTTATAAGAGATGGAACCGATTTTTTTATTGATATTTTTTTCAATAATTTCTTGGGCAATATGACAAATAAAAGAAGATTGATAGATATGATAATAAGATTTATTTTGTAAAATTGAATTAATTTTTTTCATATATTGGGAGAAATAAAGCTGATATTTCCTAAACCATCTTTAATAAAATTTTTATCCGTAGTGGTGATTATAGTTTGTTTTTCCTTAATAATTTTTATTATGCGGTTTCTCCTTTGTGTATCAAGTTCGGAAAAAATATCATCAAGAAGCAAAAGTATATTTTTGCTTCCGGTATTTTCCAAAAATTTAATTTCCAAAATTTTTAGAACCAATACCAAACTGCGAATTTCTCCGCGAGAACTTACTTCGGCAAAAGCTTTGTTGTTGATAAAAATTTTTATATCTTCCAAATGCGGGCCGAATAAAGTTTTCTGAAATTTTATTTCTTCTTTTTTGTGAGCATTTAAATAATCATAAATACTATCGAGATTCATAAATTTACTTTGATAATTTAAAGATATTTCCTCGTTTTTTCCGCTCAAATCTTGATAGTAATAATTTATCTTTGTATTAATAAATTGTATTAAATTAATTCTTTCTTGGATAATTATCTTGGCGCAATGCGCCATTTTTTCATTCCAAAAATCCAATTCGGAATCATCTGATTTTCCCAGAGCAATATTTTTTAATAATTCATTGCGCTGTTTTAATATTTTTTTATATTTTAATAAGTTATTAAAATAGTTTCTATCGATTTGCGAAATGCAAATATCTAAAAATTTTCTGCGGGCAAGCGGGGAACCGGTAACTATTTGTAGTGATTCAGGAGTAAAAATTACCAGTTTTAATTTTCCAATTAAATCTGACAATCGTTTTGGTACATTATTTACTTTAGCGTATTTTTTTAGATTATTATTTTCTTTCTGCAATAAAAAAAATATGCGTTCATTTTCTAAATTTCCTTGAATTTGCGCATAATTTTCATTGTATAAAATCAAATTTTCCTCATGATTTGTGCGATATGATTTGGTGTGTGCCAGACAAGTTAAAGCCTCTAGAATATTGGATTTGCCGATTCCATTTGGTCCATAGATTACCGTAATGGGCGAGAAATCGATTTTATAATCTTTATAATTGCGGAAGTTTTTTAGCTCCAGCGATTTTATAACCATAAGGTATTTTTATTTTTGAAAAGTTTCTAGCGCGGTTTGATTATTCTTCTTGTCTCAACGGCATAATAATGCAAAAATAATCAGGATCTTTTAGAGCTTTGATTAGTATCGGGCTTTGAGCATTAATTAATTTTAATTCGAGAATATTTTGCGAAATTGAGCTTATAGCTTCTCCCAAAAAAGAAGCATTAATGGCGAATTTGATATTATTTCCTGTAAATTTACTGATAGCAATCTCGGATTGATTTTCGCCAACTTGTTGGGAATATGCTTTAATAAGCATGGAATTTTTATCTTTGTCGCAGCTAACTTTTATATTATTGGCGGAATCGCGGGAAAAAAGTACAGCTCCTTTTAAACTCTGCATCAAAAGACTTTTTTCGATATTGATGATAGTATCAAATTTTTTGGGAATGATTTGTTCGTATTCAGGAAAACTGCCTTCGATAATTCGAGAAATAAAATAAATATTGCCAAAGCTAAATACGATTTGATTTTCTCCGATATCGATTTTAATTTCATCTTCGTCATTTGTTGCAATTCGGGCTAGTTCCAGCATTGTTCGGCGAGGAATGATTACTTCGGTTGCATTAGTTATTTTTTGTTTATGCGGTATCTTAAATTCGCATAATCGATAACTATCCGTTGATGCCAAAATATAATTTTCTTTGGTAATTTTTAATAAAATTCCCGTCAATACAGGTCTGGTTTCATCAGTGGCAGAGGCAAAAGAATTTTTTGCTATGGCATTTTTTAATACACTTGCTTTTATTTTGATGCTTATTAAAGGGTTTTTGATTCTGGGTATGAGCGGAAAATCATTGGCAGCCATACCTTTGATAGTGCTATGAGATTTTTTTCCGATAATGGTAATTTTATTGTCAGCTACTTCTAATTCTATTTTTTCATCAGAAATAGAATTAATTAGTTCGTAAAGAAGTTTGGCAGGAATGGTAATGGAACCATCTTTGATGATTTTTGCGCCAATCCATGTTTCAATGCCTAATTCCAAATCAGTAGCGGCAATTTTTAATCTGCCGTTGTCGCTGGAAATAAGCACATTGGATAAGATCGGCAGTGTTACTTGATTGCTTACGATTCTTAAAACCGTAGAAAGCGCTTTTAATAATTTTTCTTTTAAAAGTGATAATTTCATAACTTATATATATAATTTTTCTTTAATTAAAGAAATCTCATTTTGCAATTGATTATCTTTTTTAATCATTTTATTGATTTTTTCTACTCCGTGCATAATGGTGGTGTGATCTTTGCCTCCCAATTCCTTGCCGATACGGGGAAAAGAATAATTTAGTTCTTGTCTTAATAGATACATAATAATTTGTCTTGGATAAACTAACTCTTTATATCTGCGTTTGCCTAAAAGCTCTTTTTTATCAATGGAAAAAAATCCGGCTACAACCTTAACAATTTTTTCAATTGAGATGTTTTTTGTGCGAGAATTGTTAATGTTATCTTGCAAAATTTCAGTGATTAAACTTAAGCTGATCGGCTTTTGATAAATCTCAAGATGAGTCTGAATTTTATTGATTGCGCCTTCTAGTTCTCTAATATTGGATTGAATGTTTTCAGCGATATAATCAATAATTTTATTGTCTAAAGTCAGCATTTTTTCTTGGCTTTTTTTGGCTAAAATCGCTTTTCTGGTTTCTAGATCAGGAGACATGATATCAGCCACCATGCCCCAAGCAAAACGGGAAGTGAGACGATTGGCGACCTCAGGTAGATCCTGCGGTTTACGATCAGCTGATAATACAATTTGTCTGCCGGCTCGGTGCAACGTGTTGAAAGTATGAAAAAATTCTTCTTGAGTTCCTTCTTTGCCTGATAAAAATTGAATATCATCAACTAACAATAAATCAACATTGCGATATTTTTTCTTAAATTTGTCTATGTTTTTTTCTTGTATTGCTGACACATATTCATTGGTAAACTCTTCGCAAGGAATATATAATATTTTCTTTTTAGGATTATTTTGGAGCAATTCATTGCCAATAGCTTGCATCAAATGAGTTTTGCCTAGACCGACTCCGCCGTAAATAAAAAATGGATTATATTTTTGTCCGGGGCTTTTAGCAATTGCCAAAGCTGTTGCGTAAGCCAATCGATTGGAATTGCCGACAACAAAATTATCAAAACTATACTTAGAATCAAATTTAAAGCTATTGGTCGAAGTTTGATTTTCTTCGACAATATCTTTTGTTTTAGCTGTATATTTTTTTAAATTAATCGCTAAATTTTTTGAAATTACTTTATATTGGATATTCTCAAGTTTTGGCAATAATTTTTTTAAAGCTTCTTTGATTTTCAAATTATATTTATTATTGAGCCATTCCTCGGTAAAAGAGTTGGGGACTCCAATGGTAATGCAGCTGTCGTCGTGATCGCAGATAAAGGTATCTTTAAACCATGTTGTGAAATTAGCTTTGGATAAAGATACTTCCAATTCGCCAAGTACTGTTTGCCAAATTTGTTTTGTTTCCATAAAATTATTTAGTTAGTACTATTTCATTTGATACTATCATAGAAATTTTTTCCACATGCTGTCAACCCTCTTGATATATTAATCTAATCAATTATTTACTTTAAACATTGTAAATGTCAATAATCTCTGTGGAAATCTTGTGAACAATTTTTGCCAGTTGACTGAAAAGACAAAAAAATATATACTAACTTCATAATATATGGAGTAATTTTATGAAAAGAACATATCAACCAAAGAAAGCCAAACGGGCAAAAAAACACGGGTTTCTATCTAGGATGCGGATAAAAAGTGGAAAAAAAGTGATATCACGCAGACGAGCCAAAGGCAGACGCAAACTGACAGTGTAAAACTAAATTTTTGAATGTTAGGAAAAAAATTTTCTATTAGCAAAAATGAATTTTCCAGGATTTACAAAAAAAGCAGGAGAATTAATGCTTGGAATTTCGTAATCAAATTTTTTCCTAATAAAAAAGATTATAGTCAATTTAGTATAGTAATTGGTAAAAAAATCGCGCCGCATGCCACAGATAGAAATCATATTAGAAGAATTATCAAGAAATGGATTCGAGATGAACTTGAGCATTTGCCCAAAAACTTCTATATAATAATAATTGTCAAAAATAATTTTTCAGCAAGAAATGATCTAGAAAAGGAAAGAAACGATTTTTTGGCTTTATTAAATAGAATTGATCGATGAAAAAAATATTTTTATTTTTAATAAAAATTTATCAAAAAACACTTTCGCCTGACCATTCTTTTTGGGGCAAAACTCATCATTCTCATGGATTTTGCAAATTTTATCCGAGCTGTTCACAGTATTCCTACGAAGCAATCGACAAATATGGAACACTGCGGGGCGGGATTAAGTCAATCAAAAGAATTTTTCGTTGTAATCCTTGGAATAAAGGCGGAATAGATCCAGTAAAATAAAAAATTAATATGAATGCAATAAAGAATTTTTTCAAAGTTATTTTATATAAACCGCTTTTTAATCTTTTAATATTTTTTGTATGGCTGATGCCAAATGATAATGTTGGTTGGGCGATTATTCTATTAACTGTTTTAATTAGATTAATTTTATATCCATCGCAACAAAAATCTCTTGAATCTCAAAAACGTTTGCAGGAAATTCAGCCGGAAATGGATGAAATTAAGAAAAAATACGCCAAAGATCAGCAAGCTCAAGCTCAAGCAACCATGGATTTATACAAAAGATATAATGTTAATCCTTTTTCTAGCTGTCTGCCGCTTTTAATCCAACTTCCAATCTTATATATCCTTTATCGGGTATTTACTGTTGGGCTTAATACTCAAAGATATGATCTGCTTTATAATTTTACGCCCAGACCGGAACATATTAACACAATTTTTTATGGTATTGATCTTAATAATCCTAATCTTTATTTGGCAATCTTGGCCGGAGTTTTGCAATTTATTCAATCAAAACAAGTAATGTCAACACAACCAAAAACTGGTAAGTCGGGAGACAAAAATGTTAAATCACCGGAGTCCATGGTTGGAGATTTTTCTAAACAGATGATCTATTTATTCCCAATTTTTACCGTGATTATTGCCATGCGTTTGCCTTCGGCTTTGGCACTGTATTGGATCGTTACGACACTTTTTATGGTGCTTCAGCAGTGGTTTATATATAGATCAAAAGCTGGTATTGATAAAAAAGGCGTGTCGGTTGTAATCCGCAAACCAGAAAATTAATTGCAATAGGTTCTAAAATTATATTTGAGGAGGAGTCGCATAGCTGGTTTAGTGCGCCGCTCTCGAAAAGCGGTATCTCGTTTATCGGGATCAGAGGTTCGAATCCTCTCTCCTCCGCCATTCGACTTCCTGTTGTATCACAACAGGAGCGCTCATGGTCTACGACCGTTCAATAGATTCACGGTAGACCAGGAAGCGTTAAGTCGAATGTCCTGTCATCGACTCTGAGGTCTGACGACCTCGTCGCTCAGACTCGAAGAGAGTATAATCGAAGGGCTGTGTTTATGGTTAAATAGGAAATTACAGCACATGTCAAAACTATACAAAAAAGTCGAACAATTTATTAATAATTCATTCATAAAGGCTGGCAGAGAAGATAGTATTAAGCATTTTGAAAGAACAGTATATTGGATTGAACAATTGAAACCCAATGCCGATGAAGCATTGTTAATTTCGGGGATTGCTCATGACATAGAAAGAGCGTTTCATGGTGATTGGGTAAAAGGTTCCATAGAGCAAGGTGTTTTGCGAAAACATCAAGAATTGAGTGCTAAAGAAATTACTAAATTTTTAGAAAAAGAAAAAATTAAAAAAGACGTTATTGAACGAGTCGCAATGTTAATATCTCACCATGAAGAAGGTGGAAATGAGGACCAAAATATTCTCAAGGATGCCGACTGTGTTAGTTATTTCGAAAATCAAGCGCTACGACACGTTAAAACGTGGCAGCAAAAAGGCAAAAATAAAGAGCAGATTAAGAATAAATTTGATTATACATTTAATAAAATAACATCCAAAAAAGCAGAATCGATTGCTCAACCGATGTATGAACAAGCTTTAAGATCATTGGAATAAAACTGATTATTCCGCCAGAAAGATTCCAGCCCGACGTGTCCCGCCAAAAAGTATAATTAAAAAATTATTATGATCATCAAAAAAATTGAAAAAAAAGATTTAATGAGATTTGCTGATTTGTGGAATCAAGATTTCCAATTTCTAACCAGTAGCAAGTTCAAAATGACTTGCGAAAAAGCAGTTAAGGGATTCGATTCGCGAATGTTTGATTATTTTGGATTATATTTAGATGATTTACTGATAGGTTTTTTGTTGCTTAAAGAGGACAATGATGTTTTATGGGGGAAACACATGTTAGTTGACAAAAAACATCGAGGAAAAGGATATGGCGCCCTATTAGTGAATAAAGCTAAGGAAGAGTCAAGAAATAGATCTAAAAAGTTAATGATTGAAATATTAGAAACAAACGAACCAGCTAGAAAATTGTTTCTTAAAAACGGTTTTAAAGAAGTCAGTTTCGATAAAAATGAAGGAAATTATATATATGAATGGCAAGATCTCTAAAACTCCAGACCGATATGCCCCGTCATGTACCGCGACAAAATCAGAAATTTTTCTGTCATTTCAAATTATAAAATGATAACATTCATTATATGAAATCAAACATGCCAATTAGTGTTCGGGCGGTGATAATCCAAGATGGAAAAATTTTGGTTCTTCGTCGAGAATTTGATAACAATGATACTATTTGGACTTTTCCTGGCGGACATGTTGAAAAATTCGATAAAGATGAAAAAGAAGCGCTCCAAAGAGAGTGTGAAGAAGAGGTAAATCTTGAAATAAAAGTTGGAGAAAAGATTTTTAAACAAAATTTTAAAGGTAATATTAATCATTTTTACCTTTGTTCGATTGTAAAAGGTGAAGCTGGCTATGGCAATGGTCCGGAATACACTCAGCCAGAAAAATATCATGGTAGCCATGATCCGGAGTGGCTATTGATTAATGATTTAGATAGTTATGATTTAAAACCAAATGAATTAAGAGATGTTATTTTCAAAAAATATAAGATTAGCCAATAGGTTCAAAATTAATTTTTGTTTATCAATACAAATATAAAATAAATTTGTTGAGATGTAATTAGATATTAAAAATCATCCATACCTGGATGATTTTTTTGAAACTAATTTTTTAGTAAATAGACTATGAGCTAAAGATAGCCATAGCTATATTCCATGTCGTCCGCCATGCGGACAATAACTCCTTGGATTTTCCATTGACTGTTTGTTTGTCCGAAATATAAGCATAAACAACGAACTGCTTGATTTTTATATTTCGGATTGACAACCGTGATTACAATTACATCACCTCTGATTTCTCCGCCGGAGATATACCATTTTAATTTTGCTCTTTTTTTGACTTCTCTGTAAAACTCATTTTTTGGTATCTCGTTGCCAAAAAAATCTCGCATCTCTGGTTGGCAGAATTTTTTGATGCCATCGACGGTGCTGAGAGGAGATCGGAGATAGTCAAGCAAATTTCCGGCCGTTTTTGCGCAAGTTTTTGTGTCATTGCTATCAATTGCAAAAACATTTTGTGCAGTTGCGATGAAAAGTAAAAACAATACCATACCTATTGCGGAAAAATTAACTTTTGACACAGTCTATTCCTCCTTAATTTTTTTTGATTAAACCATAATTACTCAAACCGAAGACAAATTTTTAATATTCATCCCTCCTTTTTGGAAAGTGTTTTCCATTTATATCATAAAAATCGTTAAATTTCAAGAAGAAGCTTTTTAAATAATCAAAAGATGCTATAATTTAAGATAAAGAAAATAAAATTATTGGAGGGGAAAATGAAGAAAGTAATTTGGGCTATTATCATTATTCTAGTAATTATTGCCGCAGGTTTTTCTGCATGGTATTTTTATTTTAAAAAATCTCCCGAAGGTGGAGCATGTATTAATAATGCTAAATGCGAAGAAAATCTAAAGTGTATCAATAAAACTTGTTCAAGCGGGAAATCAGGTTCGTCGTGCGCACAAAAAAGTGATTGCGCAACAAACTATTGCGTGAATGCCAAATGCACAGAAGGAAAAATTGGCAATAATTGTGCAATACACAAGGATTGTCAGAATGGACTTTTGTGTCAGAAAAATTCTTGTATACAAAAACCGGATTATTCACAATATTTTGAAAACGTCATTATTTCTAAAATGAAACCTGGCACACCGCCTGGGCCTGATAATCCTTTGACTGCCACCACTACTTTCGCAAAAACTGATGGATTCGAGATCGATTTTAAGGGAGTTAAAAGCACCACAGTTGGCCCATATTATTTTGAATTTGTCAATGCTACTACAGGAGAAACTGCAATATCAACAAAAAATCTTATGGATACTAATTTTGCCGGACGCGATATCGGTTCGGGTACGGATTTGGCGAGTTTATCTTCAGGAGAATATGATTTAAATGTTTATTATCAAGATAAATTAGTTTATAGCACAAGTATTATAATAAAATAAAATTATTATGGCAGCTGATATTGAGACAAAAATTAATTTATTCAAACGTGAAAAAGAAGAAAAACAAGCTCAGTCTTTGGCCAAAAAAGATAATCTGGGCTATGTCAATCTTCTCGGCTACCCGATTCTGTATGATGTTTTAACATTAATTTCTGAAAAAGATTCATTGCAGTATTCGGTAGTTGCGTATTTAAGAGTGGAAAATTTACTGAAAATTGCCACTGATTATCCTGACAATAAAGATTTGCCTGCTTTTTTTGAAGAAGTGAAGAAAAGCGTTAATGTTGAAAATATAACAATGATGGTTTGCTCTTCTACGAGTTTGCATTACGCGCAAAGCCTTTACTCATTGCTTAAAAAGAAAAAAGAAGAAAAAGAAGAAGTCAAAGTTACTCAAAAAGGCGAAAAAGAATTCAAAACCGAAATCAAAAATCTCGCGGATTTAAAAGCAAGGATTACTAGTGTTCCTGCAACGGAAATTTTAGAAATTATTTTTGCAGGCGCTATAGCGGCTGAAGCTTCTGATATTCATCTGGAGCCGGAAGAAAACGATTTTCGCATGCGTTATAGAATTGATGGTGTTTTGCAGGATATTAGTAAATTGCCGAAAGAAGTTGAACATATTATTAATTCCCGCGTAAAATACATGGCAAAGCTCAAATTGGATATCAAAGACAGACCTCAAGATGGAAGATTAGATGTGGTAGCTGCGGGAATTCCTATTGATATTCGTGTTTCCGTGATCCCCTCGGCCTATGGCGAAACTATCGTGATGAGATTATTGCCTAAAAACAAAAAGTTTTTAACTTTAGAGGAATTAGGCTTTCGGCCGGAATATATTGAAAAAATTGATCGTGCTATTCATAAACCAACAGGTGTAATATTTAATACCGGACCAACCGGTTCTGGTAAGACCACAACTAACTATGCGATTTTAGATAAGCTTAATAAACCGGAAGTAAAGATCATAACGCTAGAAGATCCGATTGAGTACAAGATTTCCGGCATTAATCAAACACAAGTTGAAGAAGAAAAAGGTTATACTTTTGCTTCAGGGCTTAGATCAATTCTCCGTCAGGATCCAGATATTATCATGGTTGGCGAAGTCCGTGACGAAGAAACAGCCACCATCTCTATGCAAGCAGCCATGACCGGACATTTGGTTTTGACTACTTTGCACACCAATAGCGCGGCTGTAGCGATTCCGCGTCTTTTGGATATGCATGTTAAACCATACTTGCTCTGTGGTTCGATCAATCTTATTATTGCTCAAAGACTAGTGCGGAAAATTCATAGAGAATGTGGTGGCAAGGGTTGTCCAATGTGTAATTTTACTGGTTTTAAAGGTAGAATTGCTATTGCCGAGCTTTTGGTGCCTGATATAAAATTTGAAAAGCTTATTGTTAAAGGGGCAACTGTGGCAGAATTTGAAGAGGCGGCTAGAGAATCAGGCATGATGACCATGTATGAAGATGGAATGGATAAGGTAAAACAAGGTATAACCACCAAAGAAGAAATAATGCGAGTGGCACAGGAATAATAAGGGCTCAAACATCAATCATATATGTACAATTATTTGTACTGATTTTTTGTGTTTTCGCCTATTATCATTGCTTTTTCTGGTTTTTTGTGCTACACTATAAAGTCCTTATTTTAAGGATAAATTTGAAAGAGGAGGTGGCCGAAATGGCCAAGAAATTGGTAATATTTGTTCTTTTTTTTATCATGATGATCTCGAGAGTATTCGCTCAGGGATCACCGCAGGTGCGGATCGAATGCAACAACGGAGAGCTTCTAAGCTATCTTTATGCTGAGCTGCGACCGCAAAACTATTTCATTAACAAAAATGGCAATCAATTAAAAATTGTCATAAACGTAATGTATGAAGGGAATCAGACTAGCGGTTCTGGTTGGTATGGACAATCGGGTGGGTCAAGTTCGACATCTGGTTGGAATAATATTGGATTTGAGTTTTATGCCGAAGATTCAAATGGTGTAACTTATGGTATTGCCAATGGAAGATCACGAGGACGACAAAATTTATATATTTCGTCCTCCTATTCCGGAAATGGCTGGAATTCTTCTTCTTCAAACAATAAAAATAAGTTTGAAGTTGGAGATCTCGTAGACAAACTTAATTCCTGGATTCCGCCGAGGATCATTACTCAGGCTTCCAGAACAGGAAGTTTTGAGAATAGCGGGAATAGGATTCCAGAGCTTCCTTTGTACCAGCTTGATGCTGGACAAAAGGAATTTGCCCAGGCTTTTGTTGGGCAAATATGGAATCTAAAGAAAAAAACCGACGGAAAAATCGTCGCAATAATCCGGGTAGCTGAGTATAATCCGGATACTGCGGTGATTAGGTTCGAGTACGTGAGTGTATTCGAATTATTTAAACTCGAGGAGATTGAAATGCGCAAGCCTGAGGTTTGCGAAAAATAATCTCCTTAAGAGGAGTACGCAAGCTGTCAGTTGATTTATCGCTGGCAGTTTTTTTGTATCAAAATACCGCTTTTTATAAAGCGGTATTTCTTTTGCGAAAAATTAATTTTATGATTCTGGGATGGTTTGAGTTGTGATAGCTCCGCCAGTAAATTGTGAAATTATCCATCCGCCGATACCCCATGCTGCAAGCACTATTACTAGCCCAATCACTGCATCCAAGAGAAGTTTTCTAGCTTTTCCGGATTGTTCTTCATTACCAGAAGCAGTAAGGTATTGGATGCCTCCGACCAAGAATAAAATCACAAAAGCAATTGCGGAAATAATAATTACCACATTAAAAATGGTTCGGATAGATTGGCCCAAATTGGAAAATGTGTTAGGAACTGCTGATGGATTAGCTATTGCCAAGGCAGAACCGGCAAAAATTAGTGTGACCAAAACAGCAAATCCGCCTTTTTTGGCTAGGGAAATTAGTTTATGCATTTTTCCTCCTTTACTTAAATATAATCTTGTATTAATAATTATACGAAACGTTTTATGATGAACCCGGCAATGGCATAGGCAGACAATAATACTATTATACCAATAATTGCAAAAGTTAAAAGTTTTTTGGCTTTTTCAGATTGAGCTTCGTTGCCTCCTGAAGTTATAAACATGACGCCACCTACTAATAAAACTATAATAAATGCAATTTCTCCAACTGCAAAAATAATTCTTATAGCTTCTTGAATTAATTTATCGACGCTAACGTCTGGCAAATTGCTTGGTCGGGATGGTAGGGTGATAGCCAGCGCAGGATTTATTTTAAATATAAAAAGCGCCAAACTAGTTAAAATTGAATTTACTATAAATAATATATTTTTCATAATAGTTGCAACTTATGATATGGGCGGAAATGATCCTGGGTTATCAGGCGCTTCAATGGGAGAAGGTGATGCAGTTGGCGATCCGCTATTTGTAGGCATTGGGGGATTAGGAAGACCAGTGGTGGTACTGCTTGGTGTAGAAGGTGTATTGGAATTCGAATCTGATGATCCTTTGAGTTGATTTATGATCCATGTACTTATCGCCCATGCAGCCAACACTATTACTAATCCAATCACGGCATCAACTAAAAGTTTTTTGGCTTTGCCTGATTGTTCTTCGCTGCCCATAGTAGTTAAATACATTATTCCACCGACCAAAAATAGAATTATGAAGGCAATAGTGGAAATTGTAATAATGGCATTTACAAGAGTGCTAATGGCTTTATCAACTCCAGCTTCGCCGGATTTGAAAGGAACATCTGGTTCGCCAAGATTAATTTTAAAATTACCGGCGCCGATTTCAAAAGCATGCGTAGTGTGAATCGTTAGGAAGATTGCGCTAAAAAGTGAGATTATGCAAAAAGCAATAATAATTATTTTTTTCATTTGATTATTTTTGTAAATTATTAATAATCCAGGAGCCGACTGCCCAAGCAGCAGAAACAATTACGATGCCGATTACAGCATCCACCAAAAGTTTTTTGGCTTTTTCAGATTGAGCTTCGTTTCCTAGAGATGTTAAATACATTATTCCACCGACCAAAAATATGATTATAAAGGTGACTTCGGAAATGGTAATAATTAAATTATATATTGAGGCAATGCCTTGTTCTATGGTAAATTTGCTTTTTACCGCAGCGCCGACTGTGCCAAGTGGATCGCTAACCCAATCAGCGCGCGCCATTGTAAAACCAAAAAAAACCAAAACGGCAATTGGTAAAATATATGTTAGAATATATTTTTTATATTTCACAACCCTCCCTTTAAATTCCTAGGATTCTGTTTAAGAAAAATTTTAATAATCCCCAAGAGCTTAATATTAATATAAAACCAATTACAGCCCAAGTCAAGGTTCCCTTTGCGCGACCTGCCGCTTCTTGATTGCCGGCGGAAGTTATGTATTGAATGCCTCCATAAATCATCATGATTATCGTTACACTGCCTGCCACGCCAGCCATAATATTTGCTATATTTGAAACAGCTTGAGTTACATCATCTCTAGTAAGTTCTGAAGGATTTTTATTGCCAATAATATATTGTACGGCATTATCGCAATCGGCACCGTTAAAAACTAAAAAAATACCGATTAAACTTATGACGATAATTAATGTTTTTAGATAAGTTTTCATATTTTTATGTTTGAAATCGTGAAAGAATAAAACTTATTATTCCCCAAGAAGCAATAACGATAAAAATTCCGATGATTGCTGCCGTAATTGTGCCTTTGGCTTTTTCTGCCTGTGATTCATTGCCGGCAGAAGTTATGTATGATACCCCGCCGTATAAAAGCATTATCACAAGGGCAGCCCCGGCAATTTCTGTTAATAAATTTAAGATATTGGTTACTAAGTCGTCCCAATTGCCAGTGTATTCGCTTTTTATAGTCGGAGGTTCAATGATATTAATATCATTGGCAAAAGAAAAATTAATCGCTGCAAAATTAATTAAAATAAAACAAATTATTAAATATATATATTTTTTCATTTTGTTGGTGTTGGACTTGCCGATGTTGGTCGTGGAGTTGAAGTTATATTTTGATTAGTTAATTTATAAAGTTCTGTGACAATTACCGCGGCGGCATCAATGGCTTTTTGCGAATCCTCACCTTTTGTGGAAACATTATCTATCATTTGGAAAAATGCATTATCTACCTTTATGGGATATTTGCCTTTATACCAATATTTTGCACTCATTATCTGATAGCTAAAGGGGTTGCCGCCAAGTGTTGATCGTTCTTTGGTCAGGGGAATAGAAATATCACTGATGCGTTTGGGTGATGGTCTTTGCGTGGCTGATAAATAAGTATCAATATTTTCGTATAAAAATTTAATAAAACTCCAAGACGAAACCGGATATTTGCTGTTGTTGGTAACGGTGACTGAATAATATGAAGCAAAATCACTGGAAGTGGTCGCACCATTTATTTGAGGAAATGGTCCGATGCCGTATTGCAATTGAGGAGCTTCTTGCGAAAGTCTTTTGCGGGTATATCCATAAGATATCATCATTGAAGCTGTACCTTTTTCAAAAGCTAAAATAGAATTTTCTAAAGAATTATTCCACATATAGTTGCCAAATTTTTGATCAGAAAAACTGGTATAGAATTTGAGAGCTTCGGTGCCAGGATAAACTAATTCTCCGGTTTGTTTGGAAATAGGCAAATTGAAAGTGGCGGTAAGTCTATCGGCAGATGTCATCTCGGTATTATTTTGAATCATTAAAGCTGCTGCAATATCAGAAGCATTGGAAATATTTGAAGCAGTTCCCAATGCGGCTCCTGATCTAGTGATATTGCCATTTGCATCTTTTTTAGTGAGCATTTGCGACATTTTCATGAAATCTTCCCAGGTATTTGGAGAATAATTAAAAAGCAGAGCATCGGAGCTTTTATTCTGGCTATATAAATTGTTTTGCACTTCGTTAAAATGTTGTTTGTTGTAATAAACAGCCAATGTGTCGATTGAAAGCGGAATGCCATAAATCTGATCATTGATAATATTATCCTGAACTGCAATATTGGGAAACATATCTTTATATATTTGAATATCAGTTCTTGTGTCTTGATCAGATTTTTTGAATAAACCTGGAGTCATAGTTTTTAGTTTGTCAGATTGTTCAAAAACCCAATCATTTCTAAGCATCCAGATATCTGGACCTTTGCCTGCGGCAATAGCATCAACTGATTGTTGAATATATTCGTTATAATCTTTTTTTACATAATTAATTGTTACATTTGGATTTAAACTTTGATAAAGATCAATCATCGGTTTAAAAACTGTTTCGTCGTCAAAAACCCCCCACATTGTGAGAGTAATTTTTTGTTTGACTTGCTGAGCGTTTGGCGAACAGCTGCATGCCGCGCCGTTAGTGATTAAAAATACGGCAACTAATGAAAAAATAATAATTTTTCTTAGCACTTACCCTCCTAAAAAATCATTAAAATATTATATTTTGATTTTAAATTATATTCTGTAAATATTTTTTAAACTCTTTATTGATGTCTTTTCTTTTTAAGGCAAATTCCACCACGGTTTTCAGGTATTCTAACTTATTGCCAGTGTCATATATTTTACCTTCCATTTCACAAGCATAAAAATTTCCTTCTTGAGCAAGGCGGCCTGCGCTGTCTGCAAGCCATATTTCGCCTTTTACGCCTGGTTTTTGTGTTTTTAAAATTTTAAAAATTTTATTTTTAAGAACATATCTTTGACCAATAACAACGAGGTTATTAAGTGATGTTTGCTCAAATGGCGGTTTTTCGATGACATTGTCTAGTTTGTAGTGTTTGTTTTTGATTTTTTTTACCAAAAGATTTCCGTATCTTATCATGTGTTCTCTTGGAACTTTAGTGCCGCCAATGGCTCCATCTGCATCATATTTTTCGAACACTTCCATGACTTGTTTGATGGCTGGAACTTTTGAACTGATGATTGCATCTCCGTCAAAATAGGCAAAATCATCTTTGCCTACTAATTTTTCAGCGCAGAGTAACGCATGTCCTGTTCCTAAAGGTTCTTTTTGAATTGCATAAGAAAATTTTAATCCTTTAGTGATTTTTTTCAGTTCTTCTAATTCAGCGAATTTTTGAGTTTTTTTTAATCGTTTTTCTAATTCCGGGTAAGGTTCAAAATAATCTTTTATTGCTGACTTTTCAGGCGAAATTACAAAAATAAATTCTTTGATTCCAGCTTCTTGTGCTTCGTCAACAACATATTGAAGCACTGGTTTATCTACTATTGGCAGTAACTCCTTGGGAACAGTTTTTGTGATCGGCAAAAATCTAGTGCCGAATCCAGCCACGGGAATAACAGCTTTTTTTATTTTCATATTTTCTTATTTCCTTTACTCGGCTTTAACTTTAATGATTTTTCGTTTTGATTTTTCCAATTTGGGAATAACTACCAGTAAAATACCGTTTTTTAGGCTTGCTTTAGCTTTTTCAGAATCAACAGCAATTGGAATATTATAGGTTCTGGTAAAACTTCCCCAATAACATTCTTGGCAAAGATAATTATCGCGAGTTATTTCTTTTTCTTCGCGTCTTTGGCCTTTTATGGTTATGGAATCATCTGAAATAGAAATTTCCAAATCTTCCGGATTGACTCCAGCAATTGGAGCTTTAATTATTACACTATCATCATTTTGATAGGAATCTATTGCCAATTGACCTTCGAAATCATTTTCTCGCATCCAATCATTTTCCGGTAAGATATCTTTGGTATCGTTTTTTGCCATTGTTCCTCCTTATGTCTAAATTATAATTTGGTTATATAAAAGCTACAATAACCTCAATAGTAATTATACATTAATATATAAACTTGATCCATTTTTATTTTAAATGCATTTTATTAATTTGGCAATATATATCTTTAGTTATTATTTTTGTTATAATATAAAAAACAAAAGATTTTATGAATAAGCCAAAAAAACATTTGCGTAATATTTTAATAATCTTATTTATAAGTATTTTTTGTTTTGTTTTTTATCCTCATAAAACGTTGGCTAGCGATTTTAATCCAAACAGTATAATTTCTGATGGTGAATTTATTGATATAAACAGCATGGGTGTTTCCGAAATCCAAAATTTTCTAAATCAGCAAGGTGGTTTTTTGAAAGATTATTCAGAAAATGGCAGAAGCGCTGCGCAAATAATTTATGATGCTTCGCATGGTCATGGCGAGGCATCGGGAAGTATTTATGGAATTGATATAAATTCATCAACCGGTACCGTGAATCCAAAAGTTTTGCTTGTTACTTTACAAAAAGAGCAAAGCTTGATCACTATGAGCGGTAGAAATGATAGTGCTTTGCGAACAGCAATGGGCTATGGATGTCCGGACGATGAGGGCTGTAATCCTGCTTACGAAGGATTCACCAATCAAGTTGAGTGGGCTGCTTGGCAATTTCGATATAACTATGAAGCGTCAGCGCATAATCCTATTCCGCCAAATTATGGCGACAAATATGTCGGCAATAATATTCATTTTTATAATACTTATCCGAATCCTTATGGCGGTCCGTCTGAACAAGATGTGCATATTGATAATCGCGCAACTGCTTCATTATATCGTTATACTCCGCATGTATATAATGGCAACTATAATTTTTGGCGTTTATATAACCAATGGTTTGAACAGAAACAATTCAGTTCCTCCTGGGCCGGTCAAAGCGATTTTGCCTCCATGGATTATGGAGAAACTCATACTTTTTTTGTAAAATATACCAATACCGGCAGTAGTGTTTGGTATAGAAATACTGTTCATCTTGCCACTTCACATCCTAAAGATCATACCCCGGTATTTAATCGCGGTCCTGGTTGGGTTTCAGAAAATAGAATTAATATGCAAGAAGAAAATGTTGCTCCCGGCGAAACCGCCACCTTCACTTTTGATATGGCAGTTCCTTTTAATTTAAATCCTGGTACCTATCGAGAATACTTTCAGCTTGTAGCAGATGGTGTTGGCTGGATGGAAGACTATGGAACATTTTGGGATATCACTGTTAAAGCCCCGCCTTCTGTTTATTCATCACAATGGGCCGGTCAAAGCGATTATGCTTTAATTGCTCCAGGTCAATCTGCCACTTTTTTCGTTCGCTACAAAAATACCGGTACTGCTACTTGGTATAAAGGTAAAGTAAATCTGGGCACTTCGCATAATCGTGACAGAGTCAGTGCTTTTGAGCGAACTAATGGTTGGACTTCGGAAAATAGAATTGTTATGCAAGAAAATTCTGTCGCTCCCGGCGAAACCGCCACCTTTGCTTTTAGTTTAACTGCGCCTGCCAATATGTCACTTGGCAATTACAAAGAATACTTTCAGCTTGTAGCAGATGGTGTTGGCTGGATGGAAGACTATGGTGTATTTTGGGACATTAATCTTGATCGACCTCATTCAACTTGGTATTCACAATCATCTTATCCTCATCTTCATCCTGGAGAAAAATCAGCAGTTACTCTTGATTTTAAAAATACCGGAAATGTCATTTGGTACAAAAACGGGCCGCATCCAGTCAGACTTGGCACCGATCATCCCAGAGACAGATCAAGTAATTTTGTTTATTCTGATTGGATTAGCGCCAACAGAATTACTCTTGACCAAAATTCCGTTGCTCCAGGAGAAACAGGCAGATTTAGTTTCTTTATTAACGTTCCTGCGGCAACTGCCCCAGGCACCTACAGAGAATACTTTACTCCAGTTTCTGAAGGTCTTACCTGGCTGGAAGATAATAACGTGTTTTTTGATATAATAGTGGAGTAAGAAA
>Ga0265297_10005099_pt1 | contig 20534 bp, 13 predicted proteins | sample Munlanlwell13791_FD_192502 | JGI IMG/M metagenome (GOLD analysis project Ga0265297, IMG submission 192502) | Leachate microbial communities from a municipal landfill in Southern Ontario, Canada - Leachate well 137-91 | ecosystem: Engineered > Solid waste > Landfill > Unclassified | place...
CGGCACAACAACCATGATTATATCCACATCTTTTATTGCCTTCTCGATGTCACTGGTTACTATATCAAGTTTACCAAAACCTTTTATTTCACCTTCAAGCTCGATCCCCTTCATCTTTTTTATTGGTTGAATTCTTGAAAATGTTCTGTTGTAAATGTTTACCTTGAAACCTTTTATTGCCAGATGAGCGGCTACCGCTTTCCCTCCATGGCCTGCACCTAAGACCGCAAATTTTAAATCATGCATACAATTCATCTCTCCTTCTATTTCTTTATCTATACCCTGTCCCAGTTAATTTTATCCGAAAAAACTTCCTTAAGGTTTTCTTTAAGGGATTCGTTTAAATCTATTCTGTATGCGGAAGGGAGTTTATATATCTTATCCGTATCTTCCCCGCTGTCATCTGTTATTCTAAACTCAACTTCATGGAATCCCGGATATTTTTTTAATATATCATAAAACCTGTTTATAAAATCCCTGTCAAGATCGTTCTTTTTTGCTGAAAAAATTATTCTGCCGTTTTTATCGCTTATTAATTCCTTCTGATCCCTGTTTAATACCTTATCTTTTTCCAGCTCTTCTATCTCATTCGCGATGATCTTCAGCTGGTCTTCTTTTTTATCCAGTTTTCCCTTTATTTTTACAATCTTATCTTCCGCTATTATTCCCCTGCACTTAATAAGAACTGAGGGGAATACTATTACTTCTACACTATCACCTATATCCTCCAGGTCCAAAAAACACATCTGCTGGTCCTTCTTTGTGTATATGGTCTTTATTTTAGTTATTACTCCGCCAACGGCTATATTTGTTTTGTCTTCTACATCAGTAAGGACTTCTATCGGAGTCACCCTGGAAAGAGAGTCTTCGTATTCGAATAAAGGATGCCCTGAGATATAAAGACCCAGCATTTCCTTTTCAAAGTTCAATAACTCTTTTTTAGAAAACTCCTGGAACTTCTCCTCGGTTTGATAGACTCCGTTCAGCATCATTTCTTTTTTTTGACCATCACCGATATCGAATAATGAGAATTGTCCAAGATCCCTGTCCCTTCTGATCTTCAGGGTTTCTTCCGTTATTCTTTCATAATTTTCCAGAAGATGTTTGCGGCTCTGGCCAAGAGAATCGAAGGTCCCGCTTTTAATCAGGCTCTCAAGCGTTTTTTTGTTTAGTACATTACTATCGACTCTTTCACAGAAATCGATGAAATTATCGAATCTACCGCCTTTTTTCCTTTCTTTTTCAATACATTCGATAACATTCATCCCGACATTTTTAATTGCCGAAAGCCCGAATCTTATAGAATTCTCTACTACTGTAAAATCCGTAAAACTTCCATTGATGTCAGGTGGAAGTACTTCGATAGCCATTCTTCTGGTCTCATTTACATACTGGGCCACTTTTTCCTGACTCCCCATCCTGATACTGAGCAGGGCGGCCATGAATTCTACAGGATATTTTGCTTTAAGATAAGCTGTCTGATATGAGATCATGGCATATGCGGCACTATGCGATTTATTGAATCCATATTCTGCAAAATGATTAACCAGTTCGAATATTTTCAGGGATATTTTCTCATCTATCCCTTTGTTTTTGGCTCCTTCTATAAATTTATTTTTTTGTTTTGAAAGCAAACTTCTTTTTTTCTTGCTTATGGCCCCTCTCAGAATATCTGCCTCCGACATGCTAAAACCAGCCAGGTCCGATGCAATACTCATGACCTGTTCCTGATACAGAATGATCCCATATGTACTTTCCAGTATTTTCTCCAGAGATGGGTGCGGGTAGCTAATCTTCTTCCTGCCATTTCTGCTTTCAACGAAATCACTTACCATGCCACTTTGAAGCGGACCCGGTCTGTACAATGCCAGAAGAGCAATAAGATCTTCGAATTTAGTCGGCTTTAGATTTATTACCAGTTCACGCATCCCCGAGCTTTCAAGCTGGAACACTCCGAGACATTCGCCTTCGCTCAGCATCCTGAAAGTCTCTTTATCATCAAGATCGATTTTATTTATATCTATATCAATATTCTTAGTTTTTTTAATTAAAAATAGTGTCTTATCTATCAGCGATAGTGTTTTCAGTCCAAGAAAATCCATCTTAAGCAGTCCTATTTTTTGAATATCTTCCATCTTGTATTGAGTTACAATATCGCCCTCATTTTCTTTTTGTATGGGCGTATAGTTATAAAGCTCTTCCGAAGATATTACAACTCCTGCAGCATGGATCGAGTCCTGTCTGGAAATTCCTTCAAGGGAAATAGCCGTATCGATTACTTCTTTTATTCTCATGTCGTTTTCATAAATCTCCTTTAAATCCGGAACCATTTCCAGCGAGTCTTTAATTGTCACATTTAATTCCATAGGAACCATTTTTGCTATTCGATCGACTTCCGCATAGGGAACTTCCATTACTCTTCCGGCATCCCTTATCGCCTGTCTGGCTGCCATCGTTCCAAAAGTTATCAACTGGGCAACCCTTTTATCGCCATATTTTTTAGTGACATACTTGATGACTTCGTCTCTCTTTTCGTAACAAAAATCTATATCGATATCGGGCATGCTTTTACGTTCCTCATTTAAAAATCTCTCAAACAATAGTCCGTATTTTAAAGGTTCGATATCGGTTATACCCAGGATATAAGAAACTATGCTGCCTGCTGCCGATCCTCTTCCCGGTCCCACTCTTATATTATTATTTTTAGCATAGTTGATTAGATCCCATACTATTAGAAAATATTCGGAAAATCCCATCTTCTCTATGACTTCCAATTCTTTTTTTATTCTTCTGTCAATTTCTGTTGTAATATCACCATATCTTTTTCCGGCGCCTTCATAACATAGTTTTTTTAAATATTCGTCTGCGCTGGATCCATCGGAAATAGCGAAGGATGGTATAAGGTTCATGTCAAACTTTATATTTACATTGCACCTTTCAGCAATCTCCAAAGTGTTCTTAATGGCTCCTGGAAACTGTTTAAAAAGTTCTCTCATCTGATCGCAACTCTTAAAATAATATTCATCTGTCGGAAACTTCATACGTCCGGCTTCATTTATTGTCGAGCCTGTCTGTATGCATAGCAGGACATCATGAGCTTTACTGTCCTCTTTATTTAAGTAATGCACATCATTTGTAGCAACAAGCGGAATATTATATTCGGAAGATAATTCAAGTAAGACTTCGTTTACTTTCTTTTGTTCCGGAATTCCTGAATCCTGCAGTTCCAAAAAAAAATTATCTTTTCCAAAAATATCCAGATACTGCTCCAGATTTTTTTTTGCACCTTCGATTTGATCCGAAATAATATATTTGGGAATCTCGCCGGAGATACATCCGGAAAGAGCAATCAAACCTTCTTTGAATTTGCCGAGCAGTTCTTTATCAACTCTTGGTCTATAATAAAAACCTTCCAGGAATCCCATGCTGACCAGCCTCATTAGATTGTGATAACCCTGGTTATTTTCTGCAAGTAAAGTAAGATGATAGAAGTTTCCTTCCTTTTTTTCTCTTTCAGATTGTTTTTCAAATCTGCTTTTTGGTGCCAGATATACTTCGCAGCCTATTATCGGTTTTATACCCATTTTTTTTGCCTGCGTGTAAAACTCAATAACACCATACATGACACCATGGTCGGTCAATGCCAGAGCAGGCATATCGTATTGGCTGGCTTTCTCGATTAATTTTGGTATTCTGGAAGCACCATCTAACAATGAAAATTCACTATGAACATGCAAATGGACGAAATTGTCTTTTTTCATTCTAAAAAATCTTATTATTTATTTGACTTAAGGTATTGAATTGAAATTATTTAAAATTAATAAACAACCCTGTATAGCTCTTCAAGGGAAGTTATTCCTTCTGCAACTTTATAAGCTCCGCTCTCCAGTAGGGTTTTCATACCCTCTTCTCTGGCAGCATCGCTGATCTCATCCGTACTTTTTCTATTTAAAAGCATCTCTCTGATTCTTTTTGTAACCTCCAGTATCGAATATATACCTGTTCTTCCCAGATAGCCGCTGAAATTACATCTTTTGCACCCGACTGCTTTAAAAATCTTTTTGCCTTTTAATATATGTCTAATTTCCTCATTAAACGAGGAATCAGGTAAGTCTATTTCTGCCTTACAATTATCACATAATATTCTCACCAATCTCTGAGCAACTATGCCTGTAATAGCAGATGATATCATATATGATTCCACTCCCATTTCCAGAAGCCTTGTAAGGCTTGATGGAGCATCATTGGTATGCAAAGTACTCAGAACCAGATGTCCGGTAATTGCCGCTTCTACTGCTATCCTTGCAGTTTCCATATCTCTTATCTCTCCTATCAGAATTATATCCGGGTCACTTCGGAGCATTGCCCGCAGGCCCCTTGAAAAAGTCATATCTATCTTCGGATTTACCTGCACCTGCATTATTTGCTGAAACCTGTATTCAACAGGATCCTCAATAGTGAATATCTTTTTTTCCACACTTGAAATATGATTCAAACTTGAATATAGAGTGGTAGTCTTTCCTGATCCTGTAGGACCCGTTATGACGACAGCTCCATGGGGCACAGATATCATTTTTAAATATTTTGGTACCTCTTCTTCGGACATCCCCGATTTTTTGATATCAAAAACTGACTCGTCTCTATCCAGTATTCTTATGGTAATATTTTCTCCGAAAACAGTAGGTATCGAAGCCAGCCTTAAATCAATTATCCTGTTACTGTAATTTATGGAACTTCTGCCGTCCTGCGGCAGTCTATTTTCGGTTATATCCATGCCGCCCATTATTTTGTATCTTGAAATAAGAAGCCGCTGTACCGTTTTTGGAACATCCTTTATTTTTTGTAATACGCCATCTATTCTGAATCTTATGGTGCAATTCTTTTCCTGTGGTTCGACATGTACGTCGCTTGCCCGTAGTGATATTGCCTTTAGTATGATCTGATTCGCAAGCCTCACCAGAGGATTTTTTTCAACCAGGTCCTCCTCAAATTTTTTACCTATGGTAAAGTCCTCATCTTTTATTATTTCCTGGACTTCTTTCAGACTGTAATCATCCGAAGTGTATAACCTTATGATGTCTTCAATATTCTTTTTGGTACAGATATATGGCCTTACATTATAACCGGTAAGCATCCTTATCTCACCAATGGCATTTATATCTCTTGGATCGGTCATTGCGACACACAGGTTATTATCACTTAAGTCGAATGGAAACACCTTTCTTTTAAATGCAAAATCTTTTGAGATCAGATTTGCTATCGAAGGATCGATTTTATCCTGTATTTTATCTAAATCTACAGACTCAAAACCTCTCTGGAATGATACAAGTTCCATCAAAGTATCATCGGAGATATACCCTTTTTTTATCAATATCTCTCCCAGTTTTTCTCCGGTTTTTTTCTGAATATCCAGTGCTTCTTCAAGCTGCTCTTTGGTTATGATGTTCTTGCTTAGAAGTATCTGACCTAATTTTTCTTTTTTAGAATCTAATTCGACCATAAATATCCTGAAATCTTTTATTGATTTTTATAATTATAATATATCCTGATAAATAATACATCTGCTATAGAAAGAACCGATTCCTTTATAAAACTTTTTAACCGGTCTTCTCTCTTTTAATTGCCCTGTTAATGATTCCAGCCGCATAACCTGCACCGAAGCCATTATCAATGTTTACCACAACGACTCCAGGACTACAGGAATTCAACATTGTCAGAAGCGGTGATAAGCCTTTAAAACTTGAACCGTATCCTTTGCTGGTAGGGACGCCTATTACCGGACAGTTTACCATTGAGCTCACAACTCCGGGCAATGCCCCTTCCATACCAGCAACTGCTATAATGACATTGGATCGGTTTAACTCATCTTTATAACTTGTCAGTCTGTGTATGCCTGCAACTCCTATATCATAGATCTTTGCCACTTTGTTTTTCATTAGATAGCTTGTTACCGCAGCTTCTTCCGCAACACTTATGTCCGAAGTTCCTGCGCATATCACGGTAATTCCTTCACTTAATTTATCATCCGGGATGTCAAGCGGTGTATAAATGATATTTGATGTTTCGTTAAATTCCAGATTCCTTATATCTTTTTTTAAAAGGCCGTAAGTTTCCATAGTGGTTCTTGTGACAAGAAGCACAGGTGAATATTTTAATATTTTCTTTGCTATCTCTAAAACCTGATCCGGAGTCTTGCCATCGCCATATATAACCTCCGGAAAATCTCTGCGAAGCAGGCGGTGGTGATCGATTTTTGCAAAACCTATGTCTTCAAAATATATTTCTTTTACTTTTAAGATTGCATCTTCTTTATTTATTCTTCCTTCTTTAAAACTATTAAGTAATTCTTCCACTATTTTGTTTATATTATTTTTCATGTGATTAAAATATCATAAATACAAATAATTTTAAATCTTACCGGAAAATAAATCATTACAAATAGCTAAAAATAAAAATGCACAGATGCATTTTCTCCATCTGTGCATTTTTTATTCTGACTTTAGTTTAATTAAAATTTTATTAAATCTAATAATGAAGTAGCATTTTTTAATAAAGGTGCCAGAACCAAACTTACTATTGACATTAATTTTATCAGGATATTCATAGATGGGCCTGATGTATCCTTGAATGGATCCCCTACTGTATCGCCAACAATCGCTGCTTTATGGGGTTCGCTTTTTTTGCCAAAGCCTACCAGGTTACCTCCTTCGATATACTTTTTAGCATTATCCCACGCTCCACCTGAATTAGCCATCATTAGAGCCAGCATAACTCCAACAACTGTTGCTCCTGCAATGGCACCCCCCAGTGCTTCTTTTCCCAGAGTGAAACCAACTACCGCGGGGAATATAACTGCTACGGAACCCGGGATTATCATTCTGATTACTGCCGCTTTCGTTGCAATATCAATGCACCTTTTTGTATCTGGCTTTGCAGTTCCTTCCATCAATCCCTTTATTTCTCTAAATTGTCTTCGAACTTCCTCAACCATTTTAAATGCAGCAGATCCGACTGCTTTCATTGTACTTGAAGCTATAAAGAATGGGACCAAACCGCCTAATAATGTTCCAATTACAACCTTTGGATTAGTAAGATTAATTATTTCTATTCCGGCTGCCAGACTGTAAGCTGCGTATAAAGCCAACGAAGTCAGGGCCGCAGAGCCAATTGCAAATCCCTTGCCTATAGCAGCAGTTGTATTTCCAAGAGAATCAAGACTGTCAGTAATTTTTCTTGTTTCGGGTCCCAATCCGCTCATTTCACTTATACCACCGGCATTATCAGCTATTGGCCCATAAGCATCAACTGCCATTGTAACACCTATTGTTCCAAGCATACCTACGGCAGCAATTGCAATTCCATATAAACCTGCAAAATAAAAACTTACTCCTATTGCGACGCAAATACCAACTACCGGTAAAATTATTGATTGCATACCGGTTGCAAGACCATTTATTATAACAGTAGCCGGTCCTGTTTTAGCTGTTTCTGCTATATTTTTAATTGATTTTCCGGAAGTATAATATTCTGATAGCAAACCGATTATTATACCTATTATGCAACCGCTGGTAGCAGCGTGAGCAAATTTTATATCAATACCCAGTACTGGACATATAAGATATGCAATTGCCAGCATGACAACGGCTGCGATCCACGTTGATAGTCTTAATGCCAGAGGTGGGTTGAATTTCTGTAGAACTTTCATTGCTAATACCGCAAATAAACTCCCGATCAAACCCGCTCCCGCTATAAATATAGGAAATACTGCAAATGCAGTGGGATTCTGTGAAATGGCCATTCCGGATATTGCAGCAGCAGAACCTGTTGTAACAGCCAGAGCGATACTTGCTATAATGCTTCCCACGTAGCTTTCATATAGATCTGCTCCCATTCCTGCAACATCACCAACATTATCTCCGACATTATCGGCTATGACAGCCGGATTTCTTGGATCGTCTTCAGGTATGCCGGCTTCTATTTTTCCAACAAGATCGGCCCCGACATCTGCTGATTTTGTGTAGATTCCACCGCCTACCCTCATGAACAGAGCAACCGAACTTGCGCCCATTGCAAATCCATTCATAATAGCAAGATACAATATATTTCCATCTGTTATCTTCATTATCAGTAAGTAAAGACCTCCGAATCCTATTAATCCAACGCTTGCGACTGCCAGCCCCATTACGGCGCCGCCGTTAAAAGCAATACCCAGAGCTTTGGCCATGCCTTTTTTATTAGCTGCATTTGCAGTCCGGACATTTGCTTTTGTACTTGCAGACATTCCTATAAAACCGCAAATCATGGAAGTCATGCCCCCCAGTGCATACGCTGCTGCACTATAGATGCCGAAATTAGGAATATTTTTATCTTTTAAAAAGATAGCTAGTAAGATAAAAACAATCATGACAAATACTCCAACAAACAGCAGCTGCCGTTTCATATAGGTCATTGCTCCTTCTCTGATTTGATTGGCTATCCCTATCATTTTTTCATTACCGGGATCTTGTCTGGATATAAAAATATAGATTGCGAGAATGGTTAGTAGCCCTATTACCCCGAGAATTGGTACAAAATATACTGCATCTTGAATAAAAGCCATAAAAAATCCTCCCTTTTTATGTATCTTGACTTTATACAAAAATGAAATTATTTGACGAGCTTAAATTCCTGAAACATCTGCATTATTTTATTAAAAATAAAACTAATAAGCAATTAAAATTTATGCCTGAATTTTATTAATACAGGATAATTTTCTATTATAAAAACTATGATTTAATGTCCGGTTTATGATGACATTAATACTCATAGGAATTATTATAATAAATATTCTCAAAATAATTGTAAAGCACCCTGCTATCACATATAATTACCCCTATTTATAATATTTGTAAGGTTACAGGGTGAAATGCTTGTTCCTTATTAAAGAGCTTGGAGAGTATGAACCGAATTCTTTTAATAGTTTGAATTTAAATAAATTAAAAGAGTTCGTTATCGTTCCATATTTTATAGACTGGTACAGAAGCAAGCAGTCAAATAAAATAAATCCACTATTTATTCAGGAAATAGAATCTCTTAATCCGACACTTTTCAGAATACCCGGAATCATTAATAGAAATCCGTTTTTTGACCATACGCAAATCAAGTTCTTTATTGCATACAACAACGGCAGGCCAGCCGGAAGAGTAATGTCTTTTATTGATTATAATTATAACGAAAAATATAATGACAGGTTTGGTTGGTTCGGATTATTTGAATCCATTGAAAATAAAGACCTGGCATTAAGACTACTTGATAAAGCAATGAATTATCTAAAGAAAAATGGATGCAAAAAAATTATTGGTCCTGCAAAATTTAATGCGGGAGGTGAAATAGGGTTGCTTATAAACGGATTTGAAAATAAACCATATTTTATGGAACCATATAATACTCCTTATTATAAGGATATCTTCGAAGAATATGGACTGGTTAAGGAGAATGATTGGTATAGTGTGGTCACAGACAGTGTTGTTTCCAGAGACTATATGAACAGGATCGAAAGGATTCTAATTAAGATTTCCAATAAATATCAGAAAACGCTCAATGAGATAAAGATTAGAAACATAAATTTTCAAGATTACAGAAATGAAATAAAAAAAATAAAAGAACTCTATAATGATATCTGGAATAGTGCAAACCATCCCCAGCAGGTTAGGATGACCGATGCAGAGTTTAATTTGCAGGCAATGAATATAAAAGCAATATCTATCGAAGATTTAATCTTCATCATAGAGAAAGACGGCATACCCATAGGAATCTCGGTAAATTTTCCCGATATAAATGAAGTTATAGAAGATTTTGACAGTCAATGGCCCTATACACCCTCGGAACGTTTCTTTAATTTAAAAGATATGAAAAGAGATATTAAAATTTTCAATTTAATTCAGAATAAACTTAAAACCGGCGGATTTACAAGATTAAGAATTTTACTGCTGGGAATAAAAAAAGAGTTCAGGAAAGCAGGTATCGAGTCTAAGATATTTTCCAGTATAAATAAGGATGCATCAAAATTGGGATTTAAATACGCTTCAGGTTCACAGCTGGCTGATATAAATCTTGACATAATAAATCCTATTTTTAGATTGGGAAAAGTCGCTTTTACCTGGAGAGTTTATGGTCTTGATATTTAAGAAATTTCTTTGACTATTCTCCAATGACCTGAATAAAAACATCACGTGAACGGGGCCTGTTGTCATGATCGATGACTATTATCTGCTGCCAGGTGCCGAGAACCAATTTACCGTCCGACAGCGGCAGACAGATACCCGGACCCATAAATGTTGCTCTCAGGTGTGAAAATCCATTGTCATCGCCCCATGTCTGAGAGTGCCGGGTATTTTTACTTGCCGGAATAAATTCTTCCAGCTGCTGACGCATATCTTCAACCAGAGCCGGTTCATATTCTATAGTTGAAACCGAAGCAGTTGAACCAATGATAAAAACATTCACCAATCCGTTTTTTATACCCGACTGCGTGACAATGCCTTTTACTTCTCCGGTTATATCTTTGATATCCGAAAATCCTTTTGTTGATAGAGTGATTTTTTTACCAAATACCACAGATTTTCCCCTCGCTTTTAATTGTATTGGTTTATTTTGATAAGTCTGTCGGAGAATTCTTATTCCTGCTTATTCTTCTCAACATGCATCAATCCGTAAACGACACTGTCTTCCAGTGCCTGCCAGCTTGCTTCGATTATATTTTCAGATACTCCTATCGTACCCCAACTCGTCTCTCCGTCTGATGATTCGATCAGAACCCTTACCACGGCCCTGGTACCCTTCTTCTCGTTTAATACCCTTACTTTGAAGTCCGTAAGAGTGATTTTTGACAGTGCAGGATAACGGCTTTCAATCGCCTTTCTTAATGCGCTGTCCAGAGCATTAACCGGACCATTTCCCTCTGCTGTTTCGATTATCCTGTCTCCGTTTATCTCTACTTTAACCGTAGCCTCGGAAAGCATTCTTCCGTCTTCTTTCTTTTCATTTAATACCCTGAAACTTTCCAGTTTGAAAAACTTTTTCTTCAGTCCTGTGATTTCCTTTACCAGCAGTTCAAAACTTCCGTCAGCAGCTTCGAACTGATAACCTTTATGCTCCAGATTCTGAATCCTGCTTAAGATTTCACTTACTTTCTTTAAATCATCTTCAAGATTTATCCCGAATTCCTTTGCTTTAATAATTATGGATTTTTTACCGGACAGTTCCGAAATCAATATTTCTCTCGTATTACCTACTGCCCCCGGGTCAACATGTTCAAATGCTTTCGGAATCTTACTTACTCCACTTACATGCATACCTCCCTTGTGAGCAAAAGCATTTCGTCCGACAAATGGCTGGCCGGGATTTGAAATCTGATTTGCGGTTTCACTGACGAATCTTGAAAGATTGGTCAGGTGTTTGAGGTTCCCTTCTTTTAGACAACTTTTTTTTAGCTTTATTTCCAGATTGGGGATTATCTGGCAAAGGTCGGCATTGCCGCATCTTTCGCCATAACCATTTATTGTTCCATGAACCATCTTTATCCCCTTTTTAACGGCTATCAGAGTGTTTGCAACTGCGCAGCCGCTATCATTATGAAAATGTATCCCCAGGGTTGCTTTCACACCCTTTTTTACTTTCTCTATTATTTCGATAACGTCATCCGGAAGCATTCCGCCATTTGTATCGCAGAGAACAAGATAATCTGCTCCTGCTTCGAGAGCTGACTTTAACGTTTTTACGGCATACTGAGGATTTTCTCTAAAACCATCAAAAAAATGCTCCGCATCAAAAATCACTTCCGGAAAATATTTTTTTAAATATTTTATTGTGTCAAAGATCATGCTTAAGTTGTTCTCCAGAGTGGTCTCTATAACCTTTTCGGCATGAAGAGCCGATGATTTACCTACAATACATACGCTATCCGCACCAGACTGGACCAGCTGCTTTATATTCTCATCCTCTTCTGCTTTTATATTCTTATATCTCGTCATCCCGAAGGCAATTATTTTCGAATAATCGAATTTTCTCCCTTTAAGCTTCTCGAATAGTTCCATTTCTTTTGGATTGGAGGCAGGGAATCCGACTTCTATGTAATCAATTCCGATATCATCGAATCTTTCGATAAGCTGCAGCTTATCGCTTACCGAAAATGATATATCTGCTCTCTGGGCACCGTCTCTAAGGGTGGTGTCCAGTATGTATACTTTATCTTTCACTTGATTGTCCATCTCATTTATTAATATGTCATATTTCTAAAGTTGATTACTTATTTAAATCTTCTTTGACAAAATTTATATATCCTCCACTTTTTATTATTCCCTGTATAAATTCAGGCAGTGGATTTATATCAAAAATTTTATCTCTCGTTATATCTTTGATTCTGCCGCTGCTGAAATCTACCTCCAGTTCATCTCCATCCTGGATAAAATTAGCGGCTTCCCTGCTTGAAATGACCGGAAGTCCTATATTTATCGAATTTCTAAAAAAGATTCTCGAGAACGACGCTGCGATTATAGCTTTGACACCGCTTGTTTTTATAGAAAGAGGTGCATGTTCCCTTGAGGAACCGCAGCCAAAGTTATTGCCGGCAATTATGATTTTTCTTTCTTTTACTTTCTCCTTAAAATCCCTGTCGAGATCTTCGAAACAATGTGATGCCAGTTCTCTGTCATCTGAAGTATTCAGGTATCTTGCAGGTATTATCACATCAGTATCGACATTATCTCCATATTTTACCGCTCTTTCTCTTATAATCATTATATGACCTCCTCAGGTGTGGCAATTCTTCCGGCTATTGCAGAAGCTGCAGCTACTGCCGGACCGCTTAAGTAAACCTCGCTTTTAGGATGGCCCATCCTTCCCACAAAATTCCTGTTGGTGGTCGATACAGCCCTTTCACCTTCGGCAAGAACTCCCATATGTCCCCCCAGGCAGGGCCCACAGGTTGGTGTACTTACCACACAGCCCGAATTTATAAAAGTCTCGATATAGCCTTTTTTTAATGCTTCAAGGTATATGTTTTGAGTAGCAGGAATTATTATGACCCTTATGTTTTTGTCGACTTTTTTACCTTCTAAAATCTCTGCAGAAATTTTTAAATCTTCTATCCTGCCATTAGTGCAGGAACCAATGACTACCTGATCTATATTTATATCTGTCAAATCCTCTGCATTTTTTGCATTCGAAGGAAAGTGAGGTGCAGCCACCTGTAGTTTTATATCAGAGCAATCTATATTATAAATCTTTTCATATTCCGCATCCGGATCGCTTCTGAATATTTTATAATTTCCATCTGATCTTGATTTCAAAAATTCCCTGGTTATCTCATCGACCTCGAATATTCCAAACTTCCCGCCTGCTTCTATCGCCATATTTGACATAGTAAATCGGGAATCCATTGACAATTTGCTTACAGCAGATCCGCTGAATTCCATAGATTTATAAAGTGCGCCTTCCACTCCGATGAGACCAATGGTATGAAGTATAAGATCCTTTCCTGTTATCCATTTCTTTAAGTCTCCGCTGTATATGAATTTTATTGTTCGTGGTACCATGAACCAGAGTTTTCCTGTAGCCATTGCAACGGCCACATCAGTACTCCCAACACCAGTCGAAGCTGCTCCCAGCGCTCCGTAAGTACATGTATGAGAGTCTGCTCCCACTATGAGATTACCGGGAAGCACCAGTCCAAGTTCAGGAAGCAGAGCATGCTCTATGCCCATTTTTCCAATTTCAAAATAATTTTTAATCTCCTGTTCCCTTGCAAATTCTCTCATAAACTTACACTGCTGGGCCGATTTTATATCTTTATTGGGAGCAAAATGATCCGGTACTACGACTATTTTATCTCTGTCAAAAACTCTTCCCGTCCCAATTTTATTAAACTCCTTGATTGCGATTGGAAGTGTGATATCGTTACCAAGAACTATATCCACGTCTGCATTTATGATCTCTCCTTCCGATACATGACCCCTGCCGCAGTGATAGGCAAGTATTTTTTGAGCTATTGTCTGAGGTTTCTTTTTATCGTTCAACTTTAAAAATCTTTTTCCCTTCCTGATTTTTAATTTTAGTATTTTAATTTTTTTATATATTTATCAAAGATTTGTACTGTATATTTTTTAATCGGTACTATCTATGATTCTGTTCATCGCATCAATATAAGCCTTAATGCTTGCCTCTACGATATCTGTGCTTATGCCGCTTCCCATCACTTCTGTTCCATTTATACTTATCACTACCCTGACAGAACCCAGCGCGTCCTTACCTCCCGATACTGCTTCTATTTTATATTCCATCAGTTTTGCGTTTATTTTCGTTATTTTGTCTATAGCTTTAAAAGAAGCATCTACCGGACCATCTCCTTCCGAGGAACCTTCATTGATTTTACCGGCTATTTCTATACCTACTCTTGACGACGAACGTATATCCGAACCGCTCCTTACTTCGTAATATTTAAGCAGGAAATGTTCCGAAACTTCCCGCATTTCATTTTCCGCTATTGCCCGTACATCCTCATCATTTATTTCTCCTTTTTTCTCTGCAAGGTCCTTGAATCTATCAAAAGCTTTCTCAAGGTCATTCTCATCAAGCCGGATCCCGAGATCGGTAAGTCTCTCTAAAAATGCATGCCTGCCCGAATGTTTACCAAGTACCAGTTTCGATGATTTTAACCCGATATCTTCGGGTTTTATGATTTCGTAAGTCGATCTGTCCTTAAGCATCCCATCCTGATGTATTCCGGCTTCATGACTGAACGCATTTTTTCCGACTATCGCCTTATTTGGTGCGACAGCATATCCGGTGAGTGATTTCACAATACTGCTCGTTCTTGTGATTTCACCAATATTAATATCGGTATATACTCCTAAATCTTTTTTTCTGGTGTCTATAATCATAGCAATCTCTTCCAGCGATGCGTTACCGGCTCTTTCGCCAATACCATTAACGGCACATTCAATTTGTCTTACCCCGTGTTCTATAGCTATGAGCGAATTGGCAACGGCAAGACCCAGATCATTATGACAGTGAACACTTAATACCACATCTTCTATCCCGGCAGTATTTTCGAAAATAAAATCTATCATCTCTCCGAATTCGCTCGGAATAGCATATCCTACCGTATCCGGGAAATTTATTATTCTGGCCCCGTTCCTGATTGCCATTTCAAATAACCTGCATAAAAATTCCCGATCACTTCTGGTTGCATCCATAGCCGAGAATTCGACCAGGTCGGTATATTTAAGGCTTCTTTTTACAGCTTCCCCTGCAAGCTGAAGTACTTCTTCTTTGCTTTTCTTTAATTGATATTTCAGGTGAATATCGGATGAAGATATAAAAGTGTGTATTACCGGTTGTTCCGCGCCCTTAAGAGCTTCTCCGGCCGCATCTATATCTTTAGGATTTGCTCTGGCAAGAGCCGCAATTTTTCTATCCCTGATTTTAGCTGATATTTCTTTTACGGAATGAAAATCACTTTTTGATGACATTGGAAAGCCAGCTTCTATTACGTCTACGTTTAATCTTGAGAGCTGTTGGGCTATCTCCAGTTTCTCTCTGGTATTCAGATGTATGCCCGGTGCCTGTTCGCCATCCCGCAATGTTGTATCGAATATATAAATCCTATTTTTCATATTTTCCATATAAGCCAACTCACCTTTAGAATATTAGTTTTCTGTTGTTAGATCTTACAGAAATCTTTAATAAAAATCTTTATTGAAAAAATTAGTTTCTTCTTTGAATCTTTTTAATATAGAGTGACTATTTTTATATTTTTAAAACCAGAAAGTTTTTTAAACTCCTCAAGCATTTGAGGGGTTACCTCATTGTCCAGATTTAAACCCATTACCGCATCTCCACTCATTTTTTTTCTCCCCACATGCATAGCAGCAATATTAACGTTCAGTTTACCAAAAGCAGCTCCTATCTTTCCGATTTGACCCGGAATGTCCTCATATTTTATAAATGCCATAAACTTTGAAGGAACCATGTCTATTTCAAACTTATCAATAGCTATAAATCTTGGTGTGTCTTTCTTACCGGTCGTTGCACCGGAAATTGAAAGCTCGCTTTCCTTTCCTTTACCCTCCAGAGTAATCAAATTTATGAAATCTTTCGATTGGCTGCTTTTTACTTCTTTTACTTTAAGTCCCATTTCTCTTGCCAGCAGATCCACATTTACCAGATTTACATTTTCCGCAGAATATTTTTCCAGTATCTTTACCAGAATGAGCGAAGTCAATACTCTGACATCATATTCGGATACTTTTCCGTAATAGCCTATCTTCAGACTGTCCAGGTTGCCCTCAAATAAATTTATAAACAGGCTTCCCATATTTTCACATAACTCGAAGAAAGGAGATAGAATATCGATCAGCTCGGGCCTTACAACAGGTGCATTTACCGGAAATAAAGCAGACTTTCCGCCAAGGACATCTATGACCTGGTCCGCAATAGTGATTCCCGCCCTGTCCTGAGCTTCGGTGGTCGATGCTCCCAGGTGCGGTGTGCAGACTACTTCTTCAAGCTTGAAAACAGGAGAATCGGTACATGGTTCCGATTCATAAACATCCAGCGCTGCTCCACCTATCTGCCCATCCTTAATCGCTTCTGCCAGATCTTTTTCCACAACAATGCCGCCCCTTGCAACGTTCAATATTATCGTTCCTTTTTTCATCTTATAGAATGCGGCTCTATCAAACATTCCCAGAGTGTCTTTATTTTTGGGTAGATGTATAGAGATAAAATCGGCTTCTTTATATATATCTTCAAGCTTTTCTGCTTTTTTTATTTCAAGCTGTTTAAATCTATCTTCCGATACAAAAGGATCATAGGCAATAACTTTCATACTCAGCCCTATTGCTTTTTTTGCCACCAGCCCGCCAATCTGTCCGAAGCCTACGATACCCAGTGTTTTTCCTTCCAGCTCGATACCTTTGAATTTTGACTTTTCCCATCTGCCGCTCTTAAGTGAAAAATTTGCTTCAGGAATCTTCCGTACCAGAGAAAGCATAAGTGCTATTGTATGCTCTGCAACGGTAACGGCATTACTTGTAGGAGCGTTTACCACTATAATACCTTTTTTAGTTGCTGCTCCGACATCCACATTGTCTACCCCTATACCGGCCCTTCCGATGATTTCGAGTTTATCAGATGCATTAATGATATCTGCCGTTACTTTTGTGGCGCTTCTTATTATTATGGCATTTACACCTTTAATCTCTTCTTTAAGCTTTTCCGGTGTAAGTCCTTTTTTCTCTTCAACAATAAAATGCTCCTCAAGCTTCTTTTTTGCATCGGCTGAGATCCCATCGGTTATCAATATTTTTTTATTCATACCTTTTTCCTCTATAAATTGTTTTCATATTCATTCTAGATAATTGTTTTCCACAAATATTCTTTCGGCTTCTGATATGCCCGAACCTATTTCAAGTTTATAACCCAGTTCCAGCAATGTTATCTCCAGTGCCGATATTGCGATAATAATATCAAAGATCCCAACATATCCCAGATGCCCTATCCTTATGATCTTCCCCGTAAGCTTGCCCTGTCCGCCTGCTATGGTCACTCCGTATTTAACTCTCATGATCTTTGTAAGTGCTTTGGCATCTATTCCCTCGGGCACTATTATTGAAGTTACAGAAAAACCTCTTTTAGCTTCATCTTTCACTAAAAGCTGAAGTCCTATTTTTTCAATTGCTTTCTGTGTTGCGAGTGCAAGTACCCTGTGTCTTTTAAATACGTTTTCGAGACCTTCCTCAAATATCATATCCAGCGCTTTGTTCATAGCTACAATTATTGATATCCCGGGAGTCCATGGTGTCTGAGGCGGTGTCTTCTGTGAATAATTTTTAGCTGCTGACAGATCAAAATAAAAGCGGGGAGTATCTGATTTTTCATTCAACTTCCAGGCTTTTTCACTTACACTTATGAATGCAACTCCTGTCGGTGCACTCAATCCTTTCTGAGATCCTCCTATCACAACATCCAGACCCCATTCATCGGTCCTGAGATCTGATGCTCCAAGCCCGCTTATCACATCCGCAATAAGAATTGCAGGATAATTTTTTACAATATCCGCTATTGCTTTTATATCATTTACAACACCGGTCGATGTCTCGCTAAACTGAACCATTACTCCTTTGATATCTGGGTCATTGTCCAGAGCTTTCTTTACATCTTCGGGATTTGCTGCATCTCCCCACTCGTAATCAAGGGAAATTACTTCCAGACCGAATCTACTGCTAATTTTTTTGAATCTTTCTCCGAAATTTCCGACATTTACTACAAGTACTTTTTCCCCTTTGGAAAAGAAGTTTGTTACTCCCGCTTCCATACCCCCCGTACCTGAAGAAGTCAGTATAAAAAGGTCATTGGTGGTTTTGAAAAGTTTTTTAAGTTTTTCTGTGACCTCGATAAATATTTTTGAGAATTCCGGAGATCTATGATGCATAAGAGGTCTGGCATGTTCCATAAGCACCTCCTCGGATATCGGAGTAGGACCTGGAGTCATTATGTATTTTTTTACCATTTTTTAAGCTTCCCTTTCTAATAGCTTTATATTAAATATAATTTTTTTCAAAAATGTATCTTTCTTTATATTGCAATTTTAAAAAATATATCTTTCTAATCTAGCCTTTACTGCCTCTGCTGCAAGCAATTTTACCGGTTCTCACCAGTTCAAGTATCCCAAAGGGCCGCAGAAGATCTTCCAGAGCTCTTACCTTTGTGCTGTTTCCGGTAATCTCGATCATCAGAGATTTCCTGGCAACATCCACGATATTTGCCCTGAAAACATTCACTATTTCAAGTATTTCGGGTCTGGCCTTGGAATCAGCACTTAATTTTATCAGGACCAATTCTCTTTCTACAATGTTTGACGGATCCAGTTCCTGTATTTTTATTACATTTATTAATTTATAAAGCTGTTTTATGATTTGTTCGATACTGTGCTCTTCCGCATTCACCTCAAGGGTGACCCTGGAAATCTTTTCATCATCAGTAGGACCGACTGCCAGACTTTCAATGTTAAATCCCCTTCTGCTGAAAAGCCCGGATATTTTTGCCAGTACTCCTGCTTTATTCTCAACTAAAACCGATATGATATGGCCCATAATGCTCCACCTTTCATATTCTATACACCTTCTAACATTTCACTTTCTAACATTTCACTTATCGGAGAACCCGGGGCCACCATAGGGTAAACATTTTCTTCTCTGTCTATCCAGAAATCTACCAGGACAACATTATTTATCTCCAGAGCATTTTTTATGGCACCTTCGACCTCTTCCTTTTTTTTAACCCTTATGCCAACCCCGCCATATGCTTCCACAAGCTTTACAAAATCGACGCAATTATGGATACAGGTCTGGGAATATCTTCTTTTAAAGAAAAATTCCTGCCATTGCCTGACCATACCCAGATATCCATTATTGAGAAGCATTATCTTTATATCTATTTTATTTGTAACCGCCGTTGAAAGTTCCTGTGACACCATCTGAATACTGCCGTCCCCGGCTATATCTATTACCGTTTTATCCGGTCTGCCGATTTTTGCACCTATTGCGGCAGGAAGTCCGAATCCCATGGTACCCAATCCTCCTGAAGAAACCAGTGTTCTGGGTTGGGTGAATTTATAAAATTGTGCCGCCCACATTTGATTCTGGCCCACTTCCGTACAGATAATAGCATCGCCTCCGGTTAGTTCATAGATTTTCTCTACGACATAAGCGGGCTTTATCTTACTGGAATTCTTATCATATTTAAGAGGATAAGTATTCTTCAAATGTTTGATCCTTGATAGCCACTCTTTCCTGTCGGGGATTCCTTTCTTTTCGATATAATTTTCGTATTCGTTCTTTAAATCAGTAAGAACGATTTTTGCATCTCCCACAATTGGTATCAATACTTTGACATTCTTACCAATTTCCGCAGGATCTATATCTATATGAATTATCTCGGCATTTGGTGCAAATTCAGATAACTTACCAGTAACCCTATCATCGAATCTAACTCCTACTGCAATAATGAGATCTGCTTCCGTAAACGTAAGATTTGCATATTTGGTTCCATGCATTCCGGCCATGCTTAATGACAGCTGATTGTCTTCCGGAAAAGAACCCATTCCCAGAAGTGAGGTGATAACCGGAATTTTTGAAACCTTTACAAATTTTCTTAAAATATCACTTGCTCCCGAAGAGATGACTCCCCCTCCGGCAAAAATTACAGGCTTTTTGCTTTCGGCTATTCTTTTTGCTGCCTGTTTGACCTGCTTCAGATTGCCTTTGATTGTAGGTTTATATCCCGGAAGATCTATCTCTACCTTAAAGTTTTCGTCTATAAGATCTGTTGTCACATCAAGCGGAATATCTATCAGAACCGGACCCTGTCTGCCGGTAGAAGCAACTTTAAAGGCTTCTTTTATTACTTTTGGAAGTTCCCTGACATCTTTAACAAGATAATCGTGTTTTGTTACAGGCGCAACTATGCCTGTTATATCCGCTTCCTGGAAAGCA
>Ga0265297_10005100_pt1 | contig 20532 bp, 19 predicted proteins | sample Munlanlwell13791_FD_192502 | JGI IMG/M metagenome (GOLD analysis project Ga0265297, IMG submission 192502) | Leachate microbial communities from a municipal landfill in Southern Ontario, Canada - Leachate well 137-91 | ecosystem: Engineered > Solid waste > Landfill > Unclassified | place...
AACAAATTTAATTCCTCTCTGAGCTTTTTTACCAAAGCCGGCGACAAAGGTCGATATTGATTAAGCTGCTTCTTTTTCGCTTCGATTCTTTTTAGTTGCGTTGGATTAAAATATTTCATATATTAATTAAATACTTAATATGGCATAGCTCTAAATTGAGGCTATACCATATTAGCATAAATTAATAAATAAAACAAATGCAAGGGGTAAAAGAGAAGTTAAAATTACTTTACTAAAAAGAGAATGCCTAAACCAATTAAAACCACCCCGATAATTTTATATGGCGTAAATTGCTCATGGAAGAAAACTGCTGAAGAAATCATAATAGCCGCATAAACAATACTCGCGGTTAAGGGATAAATATTGGATAATTCTTTTTTGGACAACAAAAACATCCAAGTTAAAAAAACTTAAAACATAACAAATCACCCTAAAACAAACTGCCAATGCCCTGTTAAAAATTTAATGCTAAACAATGATTTTACTAAACCAGACAGGCCATTAATAGAAGTATTTATTAATCCTTTTTTCATTAAAATCAAACCGCTGGTAGTTAAAACGAGATAAAGAATAATATAAAAGCTCGTATTTTGAAATTACTATTTTATTATATTTTACTCTAAATAAGCTTAAATAAAAAAAACTGATTAAAAAAATAACAGCTCCGGCAATAAGCAACGGAATAAAAACAAAAATGTTTTTAATCAATCGTTTAGGCCTAAAACTTAAAAAAATGCAAGATAGTGTATTCGTCTTTTTTATTTATATTTAATATATTTATACATCATTTTTGATATTTTTCCTCAAAAACCCCTTTATTCTCTCAAAAATACTCTTAATTTCAGCTTTCCTCGGTATAAAAATATCGTAAAAACTCATTCCTGTTTCTTTATTGAAAAAATAACAATGGAAACAGAGGGCCAAAAGATAAGTGGCGCTAGAAGATAAAGCAGCCGCTGCCATTCCATATTGAGGAATATAAATAAAATTTAAAATAATATTTAGCACTGCCACCAAAAACCAACTAATGGTAAGTTTTAGTGGATAACCTATGCTAAGGAAGTATTGACTTAAAACACTAGCCACTGACCAAGCAATAAGGCCAGGTAATAGTAGAATAATAGGTCTTGTAGAAGCCAAAAATGCTTGCCCAAACAATAATTCAATCACTGGCCTGATAAACAATAATGCCCCTGTTGCCATTAAAAAAACCAAAAATAAAGAAATCCGAGAATACTTTGCAATTAATTCTTTCCTTGTTTTATCCTCAGCGTTAATTTTAGGAAAAATTACCGCAATAATAGAGGAAGGCAAAATAAAGAACATATTACCAAAGTTAGAAGCTAATGAATAAAGACCTGCTTCAGCCGCACCTTTAAAAAAATTTACCATATATAAATCAACCCGCAATACTAATAAAGCAAAGATGCCAGCTAAGCATATTTTCAATCCATAATTTAAAGCTTTTTTCAGAAGCTGCAGATTAAAATTGAAATAAATGCCATCGGTTAAAAAAATAAACCCCATTGGAAATAAAGCATTGATAGTATTCACCAAAACATACCAAATCAGAACATAAAAAACATCCAATTTAAAAACTAATAATAATAAAATTACTCCTATCAAATTTATTGCCTGAGTAATTATAGAAAAAATATTGAGTTTTCTGAATTTTTGCTCCCCAGTTAAAATACCGCTAAAAAAATTGGACAAAAAAAGAAAAGGCAAAGATATTAGATAAAGGAGCAAATAGCTTCTTGGAATATTTCGAAAGATTACGGGAAAATTAAAAGCAAAGATTAAAACAATTAAGAAACAAATACTTCCAATTATTAATCCTAACCAAAAAGAATTGCCAATGAGGTCTTTTTTTTCAACACTCTTGTTAGAAATAGCATAAGTATTGAATGCTCCTATGCCCAGATTGCCCAATGTTAAAACGACAGTCCCCACCATTGCAATAACCGCCAAAAGACCCTTTCCAGAGGGCCCCAAAGTACGAGCAATAATGATTCCGATGGAAGTACCTATCAATAAACTAATTATGCTTGCACCGAAAGTAAATGAAATATTATTCAAAACAGAATCATTTTCTTTAGTTATAAACATAAATTTGCTTAACTTAAAACCTCTGAATACTTTTTGGAAACATCCTTGCTATCAAAAAGGTTCCTATTTTTATTGATCCATTCAAATGATGCAGTTCTTAACTTTAGCGCTTCGTTCTTATTTTCTATCACCCACTTTATAGCTTGATATAAATCATCAACATTGGCCGGTCTTACTAAAATACCTGTTTTATTGTGTTCAATCAATTCCCTGATTCCTCCTATATTGGAGGCAATGATAAGTTTTTTAGCAACAAGGGCTTCAATCAATGAAATGCCTAAACCTTCTGAGAGAGACGGGAGAACAAAAACATCCATTTGTTTTAAATATTTTCCTATCTCTAACACCTCGCCTACAAATTTTATATTGGTTAAATCATTTTCTTCTGCAAAAATTTCTAAGTTTTTTCTCTCAGGCCCATCGCCAACAAAAATAAATGCTGGTAATTTAACTCCCTCGCTTTTTATTTTTTTTAAGGCTTCTAAAATATAAATGTGGCCTTTTATTTTATCCAAGCGGGCGATAATGCCAAAAACCGGCCCCCAATCTTGATCTAACTTTTGAAAAGACATAAATCTCTCAAAATCCACGCCATTATAAATCACTTCTATCTTAGAAGCAGAAACTCTAAAATATTCTATTAAAAACTGCTTAACCTTATTAGATATAGCTATAATTTTATTTGTATTTTTTAAAACTCTTGTTTTGAGCCACCTGATAATTGGATTTATCCTAACTACATCATGCTGGATAGAAACTAATTTTGTATTCAAACGAAAACTCGCCCAATAGCCTAAAATATCAGCCTGATATAAAGAAGTTATAACAACATCAGGCTTGATTTTTCGTAAGAAAACAATTAACCTTAAAAAAACAAAAGGAGTACTTAAAATCCATACAATTTTTAAAAAAACTGACGAAGGGTATCTTTTAGGGCCAGCAAAAAAAATTGGAGTCCCTAATTTTCTAAATTCTACTTCAATTGGACCAGAACCAAAAACCGTAACAATATTTATTTCAAATTCATTTCTATCCAAATTTTTAATAATTTCTAATATTAAACGTTCTGCACCGCCAATTAAGAAATTATTTAATATAAAAATTAATTTTTTTCTTTTCATAAAATGACTAATGCGCCAAATTTTAAAAAAATATTAATAATATCCTCTTATGCTCCTCCAGCTATTGGAGGACCACAAAATTTATATAATCTTTTAAGAGATTTTCCTGAAAATTCATATTGTATCCTGACAAGTTTTTATAACATTGACAATATATCGGCAAAAACCGGTACATGGTTAAAAGGAAAATATATCTTTTATGACAATATTTCTACTTCTGGATTATTAGAAAATCATTCAGAAATAAGAAAAGAAAGACCGTCTCGTTTAATTCTAAACAAATTAAAGCATTTAGTAAAACGCATTTGGCTTTTAGGAGCTCTGGGCGGAACTTTTATTATGTTTTCCCAAATTATTATGATAATACGAGCTGGAATTAAAACCATTAAAAAAGAAAAAATAGAAATAATGATTGGTTTCTCTGACTATGGTCCAGCAATGATTTCTACCTATTTTCTTAATAAAATAACTAAAAAACCTTATTATATATTCCTTTTTGATATTTATAAAGACAATTTTTATCCGGTTTTTCCTGCAGCATCTCTATCTAAAATTTTTGAATCTAAAATTCTTAAAAACGCAGAAAAAATAATAGTTACCAACGAAGGAACTTTAAATTATTATACTCAAATATATGGAGAGGAAATTAGAAAAAAAATTGTTGTAATTCATAATTCAACATTTCCTGAATCATACCTCAAACTACACACTGACTATAATCCAAAGCCACCATATACTATACTTTATACCGGCAGAATTTACTGGCCTCAAATTAGAAGTTTAAAAAACCTAATTAAATCTATTGAGGAAATCAATGATATAGATATTAATTTAAAAATTTATTGTCCCAATCCCAAAGATTATTTAAAAAAAATCGGCATTAGAGAAAGTAAAAAAGTCAAAATATCAATAGCACCTCCTCAAAAAATGCCCGAAATTCAAACTCAAGCTGACATTCTGTTTTTACCGCTTTCCTGGCACACCAAAAGCCAAAAAATAATTGATACTGCCACTCCCGGCAAACTTGCTGACTATCTTATTTCAAATAGACCAATTTTAATCCACGCTCCATCTTCAACTTTTCTAACCCAATATGCTAAAAAAAATAATTTTGCCATTGTAGTTGATGAAGAAAATACAGAAAAATTAAAATCTGCTATAAAAACACTTTTATTTGATAAAGCCTTTACAAAACAAATAATAGAAAACGCAAAAACTACTTTTTTTAAAAATCATGATGCTAATAAAAACTTTAAAATTTTTGAAAATTTATTTTTCAAATAAATTAACTAAGTCCGGCTATTAATTCCTGCCATTTCCTAATCATCGCCTCTCTTTCAAAACCCTTGACAGATACACCCTGCCTTGATTTTTTGTTTTCCAGCTACCAGTTAGAAAAAATTTTCACTGGCACCACATTCACCGATTAAATTAGAAAAATCTGTCAAGAAAAGAAATGTAACTTTTGCAACATTTTTTATTTAACTACTGAATAAAAAGAACACTAAAATATCTTTTTGTAGACAAAGTAAGTAAATTTGGTCACAAATTTTGGCATTAAAAAAAACGGTGCCACTATCCAAAACTCCGGCAATTTCCAATATAATTTAAACATCGGTCACAGTTTTCCTTTTGGCGTATCATATCCTTTAACCAACCAACTAAAATTTCTCTCCAGACATAGCCAAATATCTCTCTGCTGATTTTTTTTATAGATTTTCTATTGAATTTTTTTTGAAAATTTTGGTGCCATTTTACCAAATTTACCTCGTTCAGCACCTTCTAATGATATACAATGCTATCTAAGCTCATAACAGCTTTAAATCCGTGCCTAAGCGCTTTTTGAAAAAAATTCACGTCTGGGGTTCCATTTTTTAAAGTTAATTCCCATGGTCCAACTTCGTTCCATAATGTCCGAGAAAATAAATTTGGAAAAGCTACTAAATTTAAACATCTCCAATGCTTCACTAACACAATTTATAACGCTTACGCGAGGATATTTAGATTGTTTTTTCATTTAATAATTTATTTCTTATAACTCTTATTATTTATTTTAATAAAAATTAACTGTTCTTAAATTATATCCTTAAGATTTATCCCGAATATTTGTCTAGATATTTTAAATAGGTGCCGTATACGTTTTGAAGCTTTTTTTCTTTTGCCCTCCTTTTAATATTCATAAATTTCCTAATTTGATTCAACCCAAGAAAAGAATAATAAAAAATGCTGGAAAACTCGCAAAATCTCGCACTATAATAAAGAATAACCGATTTCAAATTCTCATCAAAATCATTTTTAAGAGATTTTGCTAATCGTTTAGCTTGAAAAAAATTTCTTTTTTTTATATCTTTTAATCCACCTTGCCACAAAACATGTGCAATTCTTTTTTTTATATTTTGATACACCACCAGTCTTATAGGAGCTAAAATGCTCCTGTTATTTTTTATTTTTTCTAGAGTTTTTATATATCCATTAAGAGGTTCAATTTCGCTCCATGAAGAACTCTTAGATAATTGATGAACAAAAAAAATAGCTCCAGGCGATTTTAAAACTACATAAGGAAAAACGGAAGTAATTCTTAATAAAAAATCAAAATCAGACGGCCCACCAACTTGTTCATCAAGCAACCCAATTTTATCCCTTACTTCCTTTTTAAAAAGAACACCAGTCCAAGTAGTCAATCCAAAATTGCTAATTTTTAGTAATCCTTCTGGGGGTCGATATAATTTTTCTTCGTAATCTCCATAAGAAATATTTAAAATTTTTTCTTCTTTGGCAATTAATGTTTGAGTAGCTATAAATCCTGCTTCTGGGTATCTTTGAAAACCATTAAGTGCTTTTTCATAAAAATCTGGTAACAAAATATCATCATCACTAAGAATAGAAAAATAAGAAGTATCTACTTTGCTTAAACCAAAATTTAAGTTCTTTCCTCCTCCAATATTCTCAGGATGACAATAATATTTTACTCGCGGATCTTTTTTAGCTAATTCTTTTACTATCTCTGCTGTTTCGTCACCAGAAGCATTATCATAAATACAAACCTGAAAATTAGAATAAGTTTGATTTAAAACACTTAAAATAGCTCTTTTTAAAAGCTGGGGGCGGCGATAAGTTGGAATAATAGTTGTAATTAAGGGTCCTTTTTTTCTTTCTTCTTTTTCCATAAAAAATTATCTAATTCTTTTTAAAAATCCTCCTGGTGCCGAGGTGATTAATAATTTATTTTCAATTTCTTTATCAACAATAAAGTTTTTATTATTTTTAAGAAACATTCTAACAGCTGTAGCCGGATTATTTCCTTTATCCCAGGGCCTATCCTTAAAAAACCCTTTAGGCATATATTCAATAATAGTATCAAAAACCACTAAATAACTTCCTTTGCTAACAAATTTTGAATATAAATTTAATTCTTTTAAAACATGCTCATGGGTATGCAGTGAATCCAAACAAACTAAAATTTTTTTATGCTTTCTTGCTATTTTTTCAACTTTTTTGATAACTTTTTCATCAACAGATGAACCCTCTATCATTTTTATTCTTTTAAACATTTTGTGTTTTTCAATCTCTCTGCGATTATGCTTTCTAATGTCAATATCTATTCCCAACACCTCGCCCCTGCCAATTAACTCCAACATTGAGGCATAAAAAATCAATGAACCGCCATGAGCAATGCCAATTTCAATAACTAAATCGGGTTTAACTTGCCAAATAATTTCTTGCATTGCCACAATATCTTGAGGAATTTGAATAATCGGCCTACCAAGCCAAGTAAAATTATAAGAATATTTATATTGAGAAGAATGTTCTACAAATTTTAAAGATAAATCTCTAAGTTTTTTATCCTTTCCTAATTTTTTAATATTTCTCTCTTTTTCTAATTTAAAATGTTCAGTCAAATTCATAAAAAAATTTATTTCTTAATGCAAGCATAAATAATATTACAATCGTTAGGACGAGTTTTTCCAAATTCATAACAAGCTCGGCAAAATTCATTTTTCCAGTCCTTTTTGGGCCCTCCTACCCTACCCCAACCATATCCTCCTTTTTCCCAGAGACCATTTTTTAAAAACCAATCGAACTGAACACTTGAAAACATTTTATAAAATACACCTCCCGTTTTAACCGCTCTAAGGCCAGCTTTTTTAATATCTTTTAACAATAAATTCATATCGTAGCTTCTACGATGACCGGCAATCTTTTTGTCAAAAGGGGAAAGCTCATATTCATTAGAAAGCGTCCCCATAATCTTGGCGATTATGCGATTGACTGCCAATGCATTGGGAACATGTACAATTAAAATTCCATCTTTTTTTAAAAAACTGGCTGATTTTTTAAGAACAGCTACCGGATTGATAACGTGTTCCAGTAAGTCCAATATAACCACTGTGTCGAATTTTTCTTTTAGTTCAAAATTCTCAATTAAAGATTCGTAAAATTCAGCTTTTGGACAATTTTTTCTTGCCCGTCTAATATGGCTACCAGAAGCATCTACCCCAACTACTCTTTTGAACTTTTCACAAAATTTAGCAGTTAATTTTCCATCTCCGCAGGCTATGTCCAAAAGACTATTGCCTCGCGCATTTTCTAATACAGATTGAACCTGATAGTATCCCACAATGGCATTGTATTCACTAAAATAACCGCTTCTGTACCACTTATATTTTTCCTGTTTATTTTTTTCTTGTTTTAAATTTATCTTATTCATATAATTTTGTGATTTTTACTATTATTTATATTAAGAAAAATCGCGGTGAGGCCGTTATCAATGTTTATATTTGGCGACCAATTAAGAACTTTTCTAGCCCTACTTACATCCATAACAATATTGGCATTATAATCGTCAATTTCTCGAAAAGAAATTTTGCTTTTTGAATTACAAATTTTTTTTATTTTTTGAGCAATTTCAAAAGTAGAAAATCCTTGACCACTTCCCAAGTGAAGAATACCCCAAAAACCTTTTTCAATTACTGCTTCAATAGCTCTGACTAAATCTTTAATATTTAATAAATCTAAAATAGGCGGACCATTTTTATATTTATGAGTATAAATAGGAAGATTATTTTTTGCTTTTTCAAAGAAATTCCAGATAAATTTCGATTTGTCGCTATCGGGGCCATAAATGGGACTCATTCGCAATAAACAAACTTTTAATCCATAAAATTCTTGGTAATGCCTTAAAAGCGTTTCGCAGAGCATTTTTGTTTCTCCATAAGTATCTTTGGGTCGAGGCATTAATTTTTCCGAAGCAGATAATAATTTGTTATCATAATAACCACCAAAAACTACCCAGCTGGAAGGATAAATAATTGGAATATTATTTATCCTGCAAACATTTAATACATTTTTTAACATTACAATCATTTCTCCCATTGCCTGATCAGTGGCGTATATCCTAGGATTTGCTAAATGAATTATAAGATTAGGTTTAGACTCTTTAACTAATAAATCTAATGTCATAGAACCATTTAAAAGATTAATTTCTTTTCCTGATGGAGTAATTAAATTATACTTGTCTTTTAATGTTTTAGTAAGAACGCTACCAATAAAACCAGAAGCGCCAGTAATTAAGATTGTTTTTTTGTTTTTTTGCTTACTTTCATTTAGGTCTAGGGCGCGTCTCACCGATTCCAACATTCCCAACTGTATGGTTTCTCTGTTTGTTTTCTTTATTATTAATTTAACAGCTTCTTCAAAATTATAACCATAATATTTAACCAAAACCCCGATAGCAATAGCATTGCTTCTTGATAAACCATAATCACAACAAATCACAACCCTATTCTTTTCTTTAATCAATTGAATGGCAGTATTTATCTTCTCTAGGATTAACTGCTTAGGATTCCCCTTTTTATCAACCATATCCCGTACATCAACAATCTTATAAATATTTTCCTTAACTTCACTCTTTTGGGCCGTGCCTAATTCGTTATTAATCCAATGAATCATATCTGATATTTTTTAATTTTTTTAAAACTAACAAATTGTTCTGTAAAACTGCGACCATAATATCCATATTTAATTTTTGGCAAAGATGGTTTCTTGTGTGTAAATAGAAATTGTAAAAATATATCAATTTCATTAAAGCCAGCCATAGCTCTTAAATAGGTACTAGCAGAAAAACGTGGATTTATCTCAAAAGGATAAAAAACGCCATTTTTAACCCTACCTTGAATATTAAGCGGCCCTTTACTATTTATTATTCTTGCAATCGCTACGGCCTGTTTTTTTATTTCATCAAAATTATCAATTATTCCTTGGCTATAACCACTTGATATCATTCTATTTTTTGTTTTCATTAAAATTGATAGTTTAGATGGAAACAATCTTTTTAGAGCGATTGACCCAGCTAAAGTGCTATTAGGTAAAGATAAAACCCCTATCGTAAATTCGCCTTCGTCTATTGGGATATATTCTTGAATGATTGCTTTTATTTTCTTTTTTTTAAAATGAGACAAAAATAATTTTGCTTCTTCCTTATTTTCTAATATATAAACAAAAACGCTCCCCCCAGAACCTACGGAAGGTTTTATAATACAAGGATAGGGTATATTTTTTAAGTCAGTAGAGTTATTTACTATTTTCGTAAAAGGAACCGGAATATTTTTTTCTCTTAAATAATCAAAGGTTTTAATTTTATCTATACAAAGGACTGTAACCCTCTGAGAATTTAAAGCCAGTAAAATATTTTTTTTATTAAAATATTCTTGGTTATTAGATATCAATTCTAGTGGTTTTTCTCCTCCGGGAATAATTGCATCTATTTTTTCTTTTTTACAAATTTTTAAAATGTCATTAATATAATTATTTTCCTTTACAAGATATGTTTTTTTGAATCCTTTCTCGTATAACCCATAAGCACAAGGAGAAATATCAGCTCCATAAATATTGTAACGTTTAGCTAATTTTAAGCTTTTAAAAATTTCGGTGCCTAAAGAAGCCCCACCAATACCGGCAATTAATACGTTTTTTTTCATATTTTTAAAATGTTAATTAGGGTATTAAAAATATAATCAACTTGCTCTTCGGTAATATTCAGACCGCAAGGTAAATTTATTGCCCGGGATGAAATATCAAAAGAAATTGGAGTATCAGCTTTACAATTTATTGCTGGTAAAGAAGAAAGTGGATAAAAAAATGGTCGGGCTTGAATATTGTATCTTACTAATTCTTGTATCAATTTTTCCTTTTTAACTCTATACTTTTTATCAAAAACAGCTGTTACCATCCAGTAGGTATTTTTTGCTTTGGGACATTCTACGTTCATTTGAATTCCGGGGATATTTACAAGACGTTTTTTGTACCACGAAAATATCTTTCTTTTTTTCTCTATCAGTTCGTTTATTCTTTCTAGTTGTGCCAACCCGTACGCCGCTTGAAAATTAGACATTTTATATTTATAACCTATTTCTAAATTCCAAAAAGCTTTTTTAAGATCCTTACAGTGATCGTTAAAATATCTAGCTCTTTCAATAATTTTTTTATTATTAGTTAGCAACATTCCCCCTTCTCCAGTAACCATTGTTTTAGAACCGTGAAAACTAAATACAGAAACATCTCCAAAACTTCCAGCTTTTTTCCCATAATATTCTGACCCCACTGCTTCAGCAGCATCTTCTATAACTTTTAATTTATATTTCTTGGCAATGGTTAATATTTTTTTCATCTCAGCTATATGACCATATAAATCAACCACTACTATTGCTTTTGTTTTTTTTGTTATTTTTTTTTCTATATCCTTTGGATCAATACACCAAGTATCTGGTTCAATATCAGCAAATATAACTTTTACTCCCATCCAATATAAAGGTTCAACCGTTGCTATCCAAGTAATATTAGGCGCTATTACCTCATCTCCTCTTTTAAAACCAAGAGATAAAAAACTTAAATGAAGCGCACCAGTGCAAGAAGATGTTGCTAAAGCGTATTTTCTGTCAACATAAGCAGCAAATTTTTTTTCAAATAAATCTGTATATTTTTTATAATTTTCATTCCAGCCATCCCTAGCTGCTTGGGTAACATATTTTACCTCTTTTTCAGTAATCCAAGGTCCAGTTACTGGAATTAATTTTTTATATTTTTTCATTTTTATTTTAAAATTAAAGGCCAATTTTTGTCTTTTTCTGAAAGGATAGGGTCTTGTATAGGCCACTTTATATTAAAAAAGGGATCATTCCAACGTATTCCACTGGTATGCTCTGGAGAATAAAATTCTGACATAAAATATAATAATTCGCAATTATCAGTTAGTGCTTGAAATCCATGAGCAAAACCCTTTGGTATTAAAAACATCTTCTTATTTTCCTCGCTTAATTCCTCGGCAACCCACTGACCATAAGTCAACAAATCTTTTCGTAAATCAACGGCCACATCATAAATAGCGCCCCTCAAACACTGGACAACTTTATCTTCGGCTTTTGGTGGTTTTTGAAAATGCATACCACGAATTGTCCCTTTTTTCTTTGTAAAAGAAAGATTAGCTTGAATAATTTTAAAACCTAATTTGCTTTTCTTAAATTCCTTTTCGCAAAAAATTCTCGTAAAATACCCCCTATCATCAATTTTTAAATCGGGCTCAATAATATACAACCCTTTTATTTTTGTTTCTTTAAATTTCATATTATTTTCACTTTAGGAATAGGCACAATAAACCTTCCGCCAGCGTCATGATAATCCCTTAATTGTTCTATAATTTCATCTGCAATATTCCAGCATAAAATCAAAAGATAATCTGGTTTTTCTTGATAAATTTTATCCGGAGCATAAACTAACAAATGAGTACCCGGCGTATATAGCCCCTGTTTTGCTTCTGATTTATCTACAATAAAATCAAGATACTGCTTTCCTATTCCAAAATAATTAAGTAAAATATTGCCTTTGGCTGGAGCGCTATAAGCGGCTATTTTTTTCCCTTCGCCTTTAAGTTTTTTAAGCAAGTTTAATAAATCATCTTTTAACTTGATTATATTTTCATTAAGTTGCTGATAGGTTTGTAATTTATCGAATTCTTCTTGAATCTCCTGATCAATCAAATTTTTAATATTTGTATTTATTTCAAAATTACCATGGTGGGAAACAAAAATTCTTAAAGAACCTCCCTGCATCGACGTTGTTTCTACGTCATATATTTCTAAATCAACTCTTTTAAATAAATTTCTTAAAGACAGAAGCGAATAATAAAAAACATGTTCATGATAAATAATATCAAATTTATTCTCCATTAAACCCTTAAGATAAGGAAATTCAAATACGGCTGTTCCTTCAGGTTTTAATATTTCTTTTACGCCTTTCACGAAATCAATAATTTCCGGCACATGAGCTAAAATATTAGCGCCAAAAACCAAATCAGCTTGGATTTTTTCTTTCTCTTTTAATTTTTTAGCAAAAGAATAATTAAAAAATTCTGGAATAGTAGGAATTCCTTTTTGACTTGCAACCTTTGCAATATTTTGGGCAGGATCCACCCCTAATATTTGAACGCCCAATTGCTTAAAATATTGCAATTGAGATCCATCATTGCTGGCAATTTCTAAGACTAAACTTTGTTTATCTAAATTTAATCTTTTTGTTAAATAATCAGCGGTTATTTTACAATGTTCTAAAAACGAAGAAGATGTTGAGGAAAAATAAACATAGTTTCTAAAAAGTTCTTCTGGTGAAACGGTTTTCATCAATTGAACCAAATAACAATTAGAACAAAAACCAACACTTAAATTATATTTCTTTTCTAGGGGGATTTCATCTTCTTTCAAAAAAGCATTAACAAGAGGTATTTTCCCTAGTGAAAAAAATTCTATTATTGGTATATTGCAAGCACGACAATTCATATCATTATTCCTTAAAAAAATTATTAATTTGTTGATTAGTTAATTTAATAATATCTTGCTTGTTATAAAAGGCTTGATACCAATCACAGGTTAATTTTAGAATTGTTTTGATATCTAATTTAGCTTGCCAGTTTAAAAGTTTTTTAGCTTTTCCACTATCCAGTTTTAATAATTGCGCCTCGTGTTTGGTAAAATCTTTTTGTATCTCATAGATGCCTTGCCCCAATAATTCTAAAGTTGTTTTTACTAATTCTTCAACTGTTAAATAATTTTTATTATTTGGACCAAAATTCCAAGCTCCGGAAAAATCTTTTTTGCCCTCATAAAGTTTTTTAGCTAATAATAGATAGCCATAAAGCGGCTCCAACACATATTGCCATGGTCTAATAGCATCTGGGTTCCTTATTATAATTTCCTTGTTTTTTTCAAAAATTGCCCGAACAATATCTGGGATTAATCTATCTTTTTGCCAATCTCCTCCTCCAATCACATTGCCAGCCCTTGCTGAGGCAATTAAAATCTTATGTTTTTTATTATAATCTACTGGATCAAAAAATGATCTAATGTAAGAACTTATTACAATTTCAGCAGCTGCTTTACTGGCGCTATAAGGGTCATAACCTCCTAATTTATCATTTTCTTTAAAAGGAAGACCTGATTCTCTATTTTCATAGACTTTATCAGTAGTGATTATTACAGCCACCCTCACTGTATCTGTTTCTTTAATCGCTTGAAGAATATTAGCAGTTCCCATAATATTCGTTCCAAAGGTATACAAAGGATTGTCATAACTATCTCTAACCAATGGTTGCGCAGCTAAGTGAAAAACAATTTCCGGTTTTTCTTTTTTTATAATTTCAGATATTTTTTTAAAGTTCCGGATATCGCAAAAATTGTTTCTAATTTTTTTCTCTAATTCAAGGGCTTGAAATAAACTCGGTTTGGTATTTGGTCTTAGGGCAATTCCTGAAACTTTTGCCCCCCCGTTTAATAAAATTTGTGTCAACCAACTACCCTTAAAACCAGTATGGCCGGTAACTAAAACCCTTTTATCTTTATAAAATATATCTATTTTTTTCATTAAATTAATTTTTATTTTTCCCAAACTGCCCAAGGTTTGTTTTCTTCCCACAATTTATTTAATTCTTCCATTTCTCTATAAGTATCCATTGCTTTCCAAAATCCATCGTGCTTATAAACAGAAAGTTGATTCTTTTTGGCAAGTTTTATTAAACCATTCTCCATTGGTTCGTTACCAAAATACTTTAAGGCATCTTTGCGAAATACCATAAAACCACCGCTCGCATAATCAAATACCATTGGCTTTTGTTGAAAATTAATTACTAAATTTTTCTTTTCGTCAATTTTAACCAATCCATATTTGGAATGTGGATGAACCCCGGTAATAGTACCAAGTGTTTTTTGTTTTAAATGGAAATTAACTAATTTATTAATATCAATATCACTCACACCATCACCAAAAGTGAGCATAAATAAATCATTTCTAAGATATTTTTTCACTCGCAAAATTCGTTCACCTGTTTCACTTTCTAATCCTGTTTCAGCAAAAGTAATCTTGAAATCATCACATTGGTTATTATGAAAATTTATCTTATTTTTGGAAGTATCTAAAGTAAAATCATTTAAAAACGCTCTTTGGTCCAAAAAATAATCCTTAATCATATCTCCTTTGTAGCCCAAAGCTAAAATAAAATTATTATAACCATAATGAGCATAAATTTTCATTATATGCCAAAGCATAGGTTTTCCTCCTACTAACACCATCGGTTTTGGCTTAAATTCAGTTTCTTCTTTCATTCTTGTTCCCATTCCTCCGCAAAGAATAATAGTGGGAATATTTTTATTATTCATAAAAATTTATTTAATTTTATAATTCCTTCAGCGTCTCATCAAAAGAAGGAATATTTAGTTTTTTATTAAAATCGTGAATTGTGTTTAATGTTCTGTTTAAATTTTGTAGGTATTATCTTTTTGATACAAGTAATAAATTTCATGCTGTAGATTTTTTAATGATTTATCCTGTCGGATTTTAATACATATATATAACTGAATATTGTTCCATAAATAGTTTTAATTTCTTTTTTATCAACGAGTAACACCTTGCAATTATTTCTTAAAATTAACTTATTAATTTTCTGGATATCAATATAATACATATTTATGCGGTTTTCTCTCAATAGATTTATGATAGGACTTAGAACTGTTTTCAAGAAATCTTTACAAGTGCCAGTTATATTTTTTTTAAATGATTCTACCTGAAAAACGACTATGCCGTCTTTCTTAATCTTTTTTAAAAAAGAATCAATATATTTTAATGCAAAATCTTGTTTAATATGTTGAAGGGTTATATTGGTATATATAAAATCAAAAAAATTATCCTGAAATATATCTAAATTATCAACTTTATTTACCAGAAAACATAATTTATCTTCGGGATACTGTGAATAACATTTTGCTAATTCAACCATTTTTGATGATATATCAACTCCAAATACTTGCGAAAACATAGAAGCTAATGGATTACTAAGGCGACCAACTCCGCATCCAAAATCTAAAGTTCTCCCAAAGTTTACATTTACTTTATTTTTATTAAGAAAATTAAATAGTTCGGTAATTTCTTTTTTTCCAGATTCAAAAAAATCTTTGATTTTCCATTTTCCCCTTTTCTTAGAAGAATCTGATAAAATAGCCCAGAGAGGGTCTTCTTTTGCTAAATTATTCCAATTTTTTTCACTTTGTTTTAAAAAATTATTCATTTTATTAGTACCAGTCAAAGCTCTTCTAACATTTTATCAAAAGAAGGAATATTTAGTTTTTTATTAAAATCGTGAATTGTGCTTAATGTTCTGTTAAGTTTTTGTTCTTCGTCTTTTTTAATCTCACAATCAATATTGTATTTTTCTTTAAACTTTAAAAGCATTCCATACTTGGAAACTGTTGTTGAAAAAATATGATACAAGCCTGTTTTTGGGTATTTTTCTGGATTAGAAATAATTTCATCACAAATCTTGCCAAATTGCTTTGTCGTAATTCCATTCCAATAATGATTGGCAAAACCATTTATTGTTTTTCCTACTTGCTGTTTGAACCAATCTAAAAGAGAAACATGTTCTGCAATTTCAGGCCCTATAATGGACGTTCTTAAGACTAATGATTTGTCTTTAGGTTCGCCCAAAATTTTAGATAATCCATAAATATCTACTGGGCTCTTTGGAGAATTTTCATTATAGGGATATCCTTCAATTCCATTAAAAGCACAATCTGTTGTAATTTGGATCAATTTATCCTTATAGCGCTCACTTAAAAGATTAGGAAATGCTCCATTTAAAAAAAAAGTAAATGCTGGATCTTTTGCAGCATAAACATTTATTATACCTGCACAATTAATCACTGCATTTACTTCTCCAATATCTTTAAACAATTCTGTAAGCTTAGGAGAATTTGTTTTGGTATGAAATCCGGACAAATAATCATCATATATTTCGCGCAAATCAAATTTAATAATCCTATGATTATTTACTTCCCCATAAATATCATCAAGTTTTTTTACCTTCTCTTCATTCCTATAAACAAGAATTAAACCATATTTATCTTTTAAAACATTATAAACTCCACTACCAAGCATACCAGTAGGAGATATTATAGCAATTTTCTTTCTTTCTGACATTTTAATCAAAATTATGCTTTCGCTTGTACTCTTCTACCAGTTCTCTTATCTCTTCCTTAGTAAGCCTTCTTTCTTTATCAGATGTATAGGGTTCAGACTTCTTAAGTCCATTTATCTTCGGACTAATAATGAAATGGTTGCCTTTATCTTTCGTCCTTGATGTCTCCTCTTGTGATATAAGCATCTCGTGTGTCTTTTCCCCTATCATTCTACCAACAATTTTTACCCCAACACCAAAGATCTCTGCTATATCACCTATCCTTGCCGAAGGAGATTTTCTCACAAAAACTTTGCCCTCCATTAGACTATCAAGGGCAAGCATAATTAATTCTATAGCTTGATCAGTTGTTAAAATAAATCTTGTCATTTCAGGATCAGTAACAGTAAGAGGACCACCAATCTTAGCTTGTTCTATAAAGAGTGGAACTACACTCCCTCGACTGCCAAAAACATTTCCGTATCTAACGCAATTATATCCTTCAGCTATCACTATTTTTTCCTGAATAGCTTTAGTCATCCCATAAACGTTAATCGGCTCAACTCCTTTATCGCTGCTAATAGAAATTAATCGTTTAATCCCTTTTTCTTTTGCCGCCATAACAACATTTTCTGTTCCCAAAATATTAGTTTTAACAGCTTCAATTGGATGCTTCTCACATACTTCTATTCTTTTCATTGCTGCACAATGGAGGATGACTTCAATATCCCTAGTAGCCTTAACAACTGAAAGATAATCTCTTACATCCCCTATCATAAATTTAATCTTGGGATAAATAGCTTTTAATTGAGCTTGTTTTAATTCGTCCCGCGATAAAACTGTAATTTCCCAGTCCTCATAAAATTTTTTTATTAGCTCTTTTCCTAATGTTCCGGTACCACCGGTAATTAATACTTTCATATCTTTATTATTTTTTAGGTTTTTGATGAAGAATAAATTTTATAATTTTATCAGAAACATTTAAATCATTTTCATATGGAGAAATCCAGTCATTGCCAAGTTTTAACATTTGATTAACAGCTTCAAGAATTTTTTTTGAATCTGAAGTACCGCTAAGAATATTAGAACCGCATTCTACTGTTTCAGGTCTTTCTGTTGTTTCTCTTATAGTTACTGTAGGAGTTTTTAATATTGAACATTCTTCTTGAACTGTTCCACTGTCAGTTATGACGCATAGAGCATTTTTTTCTAATTTTACAAAGTCAAAAAATCCAAATGGCTCACTCATTTTTATCTTCTTTGATAATTTAATTTTGCTTTTAGATAATTTAGATTTTGTCCTTGGGTGAACGCTAAAAACCAAATTTTTATCAAATTTTTCTGCAATTAAATTAAGTCCCTGAATTATTACATTTAAAGTATCTGGATCATCTACATTTTCTTCCCGATGTGCTGTTACGAGGAAATAACCCTTTTTCTTCAGATTTAATTTACTTAAAATATCGCTTTTTTCAATTTTACTTTTAAAAGATTCTAAAATTTCTGTTATTGGATTTCCGCTCACAAAGATAAATTCTGAGGAAATACCTTCTTTTACTAAATTCTCTTTAGATCTTTCTGTGTAAGGCAGTAACCAATCGCTTATATGGTCTATAATAACTCTGTTTTTCTCTTCAGGCACTCGCCAATCAAAGCATCTATTCCCTGCTTCTAAATGCATAATAGGCACAGAATGACGGGCGGCAACGATAGCTGATAAAGCACTATTTGTATCTCCTAAAACTAAAAGAAGATTTGGTTTTTCTTTTAAGATAATTTCTTCGGATTTTTCTATTATCTTTCCAATTTGAGCGCCTACTGTATTTTCTTTTATTCCAAGATAATAATCAGGTTTTCTCAAATCCAAGTCTTTAAAAAAAATATCAGATAATTTAGGGTCATAATTTTGACCTGTATGGATTAACGTATTCTCAATACCAATCTTATCAAGTTTTTTAATAATAAGGCTTAATCTTATTATTTCTGGCCTGGTTCCTAATATTGTAAGAATTTTCATAATAACTTAGGTCGTTTTAGCTTATTCTATCATACCACAAATATATCAAAAATTATATTTTAAATTTAAATTATATCTTTGCTTTTCAATAAAAATCCTCCGATAATAACTAAATAAACTAATCCCCCTCCCAAGACTTTCAGAACAACATTAAAGTTGTATTTGGCCCCGAAAACTAAAACGAGGCTCATTAAAGCGGTAGCTAAAATAATAATTAAAAGGTATTTAATAAAGAACCAATTGATTAATTTTAAAGGAGTATTTCGTTTTACTAAATATACCAAAACTAAAAAAGTAATAAAAGCAGTAATAACCGTGGCAATCGCAGCGCCGTAAAAACCATATTTCGGAATTAAGAAAGCGTTAAGAGGAACATTTAATAAAGCGCCAATTAAATAAGCCCAAAAAGCTTTTTTCTGTTGGTTAAAAACAAATAAAGCATAACCTAAGGAAGTAGAGAAATAGCTAATACCTGCCATTAGTAAAAGAATTTTTAAAGCTAAAACTGCAGGTAAATAATTAGCGCCATAAAAATGCAAGATTAAACCATTGGCTAAAATATAACCCCCACAAACTATAGGAAAAGCTAAAGCTAATAAAACTAAATTTTGATAATGAAAAATTGTTTGAGTTTTTTGCTTGTCGGTTTCGCTATAACGAGAAAAAGCGGGAAGAAAGGCAGTAATAATTAAAGCAGCTGGAAAAATAGCTAAAGCAATAATCTTTTGGGCCGCGTTATAATAACCAATCTGCTCAAATACTTTCCAAAAACCCAACATAACCGTATCAGTATAAGTATAAATTAAAGCAAAAATACCGGATAAAGCTAAGGGCCAAGATAAACTAAACACTCTTTGCCATTCTTTAATATCTATTTGTAATTTTAAGATTCTGCCAAAACGTTTTGAAAACAGAATAAAAATCACCACAAAACCCACTATCGCCGAAACTGCATAAGCAAATGATAAAGTAGTGGCTTGGGGAAGATGTAATAATAAATAAATACCCAAAACAGTAGCCATCCCGTTTTCCGTAATTTCAGTAATGGTTTGGTACTGCATTTCTTCTCTGCCGTAAAAACAAGAATAAAGAAAGCTGGAAAGACTATTGAGGGTGACGAAAATCGCCATTAAAATAATGGCTTTTTGCAGAAGGCTGCTATTGGGAGCAAAAAAAGAAGCAAAAACAATTAAAAGGAAACTACTAATAACTAATAATAATTTGAGAGTAAAAATAGCGGGAATTTTAATTTCTGTTTCTTTATCTTTGGCTAAATCGCGAGAAATAATAGAACTAATGCCCAGGTCAGAAAAAACCGCGAATAAAGCGGCAAAAGACATAGCAAAATTAAAATAACCGTATTGAATAACGCCTAAAAGACGAGCGGCATAAATTAAAAGAAAATATTTAAATAATTTACTGAAGACTGAAGAAGCTGTCAACCAAAAGGTATTTTTAACGATCGTTTGTTTGGTAGTTTGGTTTTCTAACAGAAAATTTTTAAGATTTTTAGTAAAAGATGGCATAATAATCAATTTTTATCAAATTCCGGCTTAAATCAGAATCCTCTTTTAGCCATTCTGATACCGGCGCGCCAAAACCTTTTTTCTTGCGATAAATAATTTCATCAGGAACTATTCCTTCTACCGCTTTCTTCAAAATATATTTTGGCGTATTATTTTTTATTTTTAAGCTTTAGAGGTATTTTTGGCGGGCGGATTGGTGTTCTTCGTAAGTTTTGGAAAAAATCGTTTTTCCTGTGCTTCTATCAGTCAAATAATACCAATAATTGT
>Ga0265297_10005101_pt1 | contig 20528 bp, 18 predicted proteins | sample Munlanlwell13791_FD_192502 | JGI IMG/M metagenome (GOLD analysis project Ga0265297, IMG submission 192502) | Leachate microbial communities from a municipal landfill in Southern Ontario, Canada - Leachate well 137-91 | ecosystem: Engineered > Solid waste > Landfill > Unclassified | place...
TAGAAACCATCGTGGTCTTTCTGAAAATCATAAAATTAGTTACTTAAAATGGTTTTGCTACTTCAAAACTATCAAAAATAGCAACACTTTTTGAGTATTATGCCCATTTCGACTAACTTTCACCCAAGTTGTCGACGAACGAAGTGAGTCAATCCGGTGTCATTGCGAGGGCTTTAGCCCGTGGCAATCTAATAGTTAAGGCGAGATTGCTTCACCCCTTCGGGTTTCGCAATGACAGTAAAAACCAAGATCCCTCACTGCGTTTCGGGATGACAACAATAAACGATATATTCTACAGTTATAAGTTTTCTTTTCTACAGAACCAATTCAACTATGCCATCAACAACATCGCATTCGGAAGTGTTTTTCCATGTCTTTAACTCCTATATAGTTTGTTGATGTAATTTTTAATGTTTTCATTATCTCTCCTGGCATAATATTATTTATACCTTTGTTTCCAAATCTATTTGTTTCATCTGTGTAATCTCTATTTAATCTTTACAATCAAGACATCCTGAATCTTACAGGATATCTATATTCCAGAACCGTGCGAAAAGTAATTATCAACTTCATCTATTAGCTCTTTTGCATCTGGTCCTTCAGCTTTAATAATCAACTCTGAACCTTTTTGAGCTTGCAGTAAAAGCAAGCTTAAAACAGAGCAGCCATCCGCCTCTTCGCAATTTTCGCAGGTTGAAAAAACAACTTTTGATTTATGTTTTTTACATATAGTTACAACCTCACCTGCAACTCTTAGGTGAAGCCCGTTTGTATCGGTAATTTTTATTATTTTCCTTTCCATATCATATATTCTCTATCAACTTGGTCAACATATTATCACAAAGTAAAATATTTGTCAATACCCTTTAAAAGTTTATTAATAATAATTTTTATTACGGTTAAATAATTCGGTTTACTAAAGAGGCAGTTTTTTCTTTTATATTTTGTGCGCCAACTATTTCAGTTACCATTGCAACACATTTTGCACCCTTATTAAGTACCATATCAAGGTTATGCGTTTTAATACCACCAATTGCCACAAAAGGAATTTTTATATTTTTCACAGCATAATCTAAATACTCTAAACCAACAGCATCGCAAACATTTACTTTTGTTTTTGTTGCAAAAATTGGACCAACCCCGATATAGCCGGCACCACCTTGAACAGCGGCTTCTGCTTGAGCTGGGCTGTGTGTTGAAATACCAATTATCATTTTGCTACCAACAATTTTCCTTGCCTGTTCAATTGGCAAATCGTCTTGGCCAAGGTGAATGCCGTATGCGCCGACCAACATAGCAATGTCAATATCATCATTTACAATTAAATACGCCCCAAACTCTTTTACAAGTTCTATTATTTGAACGCACTCATTATATTTGTGTTTTTTTGATGCGTACTTTTCTCTGTACTGAATTATTTTAGCGCCGCCCTCAAGCATTGCGCGCACAACTTCAACATTACATCTGCCCAAAGAATGCTCATATGATGTTATGCAGTAAAGACCTTTTATATTCATAATGCCCCAAGCACCCATGCCAAAATAACATCTGCCTCTTTTGCCGCTGCTATATTAACCCTTGGAGAACATGGCGGCCTACCAGGACCAGCTTCCGCAACTAAATCGCCAATTAAGTAATAATTTTCTCTAATTTTTTTTGTGACTATTTTATCGCTATTTCCCCAGCCGGCAAGCCCAGAGGCACTAACACAAAACTTATTTGCGTTAATGAAAGCATTTGCAAACTGAGTTTTCATTTCTGCCTTATCAAACGCTTCAACAACAACATCACAAGAAGTAAAAATCTCCGGCATATTTGCTTTCGTAAGTATTAGTATTTGTGACAAAATTTCAAGTGAAGGGTTTATTTTTTTTAGGTTTTCGCTTAATGCATCTGCCTTGTATTTACCAAGCTGGTCTGCAAAGTAAAATTGACGGTTAAGGTTTGAGGGCTCAATTTTATCAAAGTCACACAAAATAAAGTTTTTAAAACCGCACCTCACAAGGTTCATTGCGCAATTTGAACCAAGCCCGCCAAGCCCGGCAATGCCAATTTTTACCGATTGAATTTTTTTAAGATTCTCATGCCCAAAATAGTTTGTTAATGCATTTTCAAATGAATTAGTCATATTATTAATTAATCTCCGCTCAGCAAGCTGGGCGGTATCGGCGGTTCTAATTCTTTATTCCTCTCCCTCGATGGGAGAGGATTGAGGTGAGGGTGTGCATTCGATAACAGGTCTCACTTGGCCCCCTCATCCTAACCTTCTCCCGCACAAGGGGAGAAGGAATGATTTGGTAACCGCCCGACAAGCTGGGTGAAATTATCAAGTTATAGTGTTTGCCAATCCTTAAACACTGGCGCATAGCCGCACTCAGTTATCGTTGAACAAACTGCTTCAATACTGCTCTCATCAGATATTTCAAACTGTCCTTCTGATTTTCCACACGAGGCATAACCGCCAACCTCAGTTTTAGAACCAGCCGACATTCTTGTTACACCAAGCCCAATAAGGTTTTTTCTAAGTTGAGCATTTTCGCGTGTAGACATATTTATGCCAACCCTTGGGAACATTATTCTTAATGCCAATAAAAGCTGTGTAAACAATTTGTCCGACACAATGTGATCGGGCTGGTATCCGCCGCTTTGCGGCCTTATTCTTGGTAAGGAAAAACTAAAATCCACCCAAGGGAATTTACTTTGCAAATACAATATATGTGCCGCAAGCATAAAAACATCTTTCTTAGGATTGCTAAGCCCAAGCAAAGCACCCATGCTAACGCTTCTAATACCTGCCATACATGCGCGCTCTGGTGCATTTAAACGATAAAGAAAATCTCTTTTTGGCCCTGCCTTATGCATTTTTTCATAAACCACTTCATCGTAAGTTTCCTGATAAATCGCAAGCCCGTCAACTCCAGCATTTATCAACTGAGCATACTCAAGTTCTTGCAGCGGGTAAACTTCAATTGAAATTGATGAGAAATATTTTTTAAGTGTGTTAACGCACTCCACCAAATATTCTGGAGGCGTTTTAACGCGCGACTCACCGCTAAGCAATAAAACATCTCTAATACCTTTTGCGCTAAGAGCAATCGCCTCTTCTTTAAACTCGCTTGCGTCAAGCTTACGCCTTACTATTTTGTTTGACGCCTTAAAACCGCAGTAAAGACACTCATTTTCACAAAAGTTTGCGGCATAAAGCGGGGCGTATAAAAAAACAACTTTCCCAAAATCCCTAAGGGTAATGTTATGTGCTTTTCGCGCAAGAAGTTCAATATTTTCTAAAGCAATTTTAGATAAAAGAATTGGCAAGTGACTAAGCGAAATATGTTCAAGGAAAAGCACACCATTAAGCTGATTAATGGTTGTGGTAGTAAATAATCTTTCAAAATCTAAATTAGAATTATTTTTTATAAACTCGTTTGCAGTAATTTGTGTCATTTTAATCCTGTAAAAATCCTGTAAGTGGTGAAGATGCCTCTGCAACATTTTTCTCTTGCGCAATACCTGCAACAAAAGCATACCTTCCTGCTTGTACGCCTAATGAAAAAGCAACAGCAGTTTTTACAGGGTCTTGTGCTAAGGCAACAGCGGTATTTGCAAGCACTGCGGCACAACCAAGTTCCATTGCCTCAGCCGCTTGCGAAGGCCTGCCAATACCAGCATCAACAACAACCGGCAAATTAATTTCATTTACAATTATTTGAATAATTTCCTTTGTTTTCAAACCCTTGTTTGTACCAATTGGTGAACCAAGCGGCATAACAGTTGCGGCACCTGCGTCTCTTAAACGACGAGCATCCATAAGGTCGGGGTTAAAATACGGCATAACCACAAAACCCTCTTTTGCAAGAATCTCAGTGGCTTTTATTGTTTCAAAATTATCTGGCAATAAATACTTTGCATCTGAAATCACTTCAATTTTCACCCAATTGCCCATACCGGCTGCCTTTGCAATACGCGCAATACGCACTGCCTCATCGGCATTTCTTGCGCCTGAAGTGTTTGACATAATTATGCAACGCTTTGGAATAAAATCTAAAATATTTTCGTTTTTACCACCACCGTCAACCCTTCTTAAAGCAACTGTTACAACTTCAACTTTAGATTCTTCAATTGCCTTGCGCATAAGTTCATTAGAAGAAAACTTACCAGTACCTAAAAAAAACCTGTTTGAAATCTTTTTGCCACCAATTAAAAGAAAATCATCCATTTTAACCACCGCCCACAAATGAAATAACTTCAACTATGTCATTTTTGCCAAGCACAACACCAAGCTCACCTTCAGTTAAAACCTTGCCATTATGCTCAACAAAAACAGCTTTATTGTTTTTAACACCAAGCTGCAAAAGCAAACTTTCAATTGTTATATTATCTGCAACTTCTTTTGCATTGCCATTTAATTTAATTAACATATATACTCACCTCCTAAAAAAATAACCTACGCAGAATTTGTGCATAGGTTAAGAACTTTTCTTATTCCTACGCTGGCATTACCCAGATCAGGTCTCGCGCCTTAAACGACGCATAGGTAATTCGCTTATCGCGAAACTCTCAGGCCGATGCACGACCTCCCTAACGGTTTTGAATATAACAATTTTCCCAAACAACTGTCAATTTTTGAATGTCAGCACAAGTCTGACAGACCAACTGGATGGCTTTAAAAATCTCCCACTTTGGCTGACAATGGCAATTTTAATTTATTTCTTTGCCAACTTCAATAACTTCTCACCAGCAATATCAAGTGTTTCGGGCTTTTTGGCAAAATGAAAACGAATTAAGTTTTTGACCGGCTCACGGAAAAAACTTGAGCCCGGAACTCCAGCCACACCTATTTCTTCAATAAGCCACTGTGAAAATTTTATATCGTCATTCCAACCCAGTGGGTTTATATCCACCAAAACATAGTATGCGCCTTGCGGCTTTGTGTAGGTAAGCTTTGCTTTATCTAAATATCCTAAAAACTTATCTTTAAGCGCTGTGTATTTGTTTTGTAAATCAATATAGTAACTGTCTGGCAACTCTAACGCGCAAACCGATGCCTCTTGCAATGGTGCGGCGGCACCAACAGTTAAAAAATCGTGAACTTTCTTTGCCCCATTAATTACATCTTTTGAAGCAATTACATAACCAAGCCGCCAGCCCGTTATGGCATAAGTTTTAGATAACGAACTACAAGAGATTGTTCTTTCAAACATTTCTGGCAGTGCAGCAATATAGCAATGTTTGTTTGGCGCATAAACTATGTGCTCGTAAACTTCATCGGTAATTATGTATGCGTCAAACTCTTTTGCAAGCTCCGCAATGTATTCAAGCTCATCATTAGTAAATACTTTCCCGCTTGGGTTTGAAGGATTGCAAAGTATCAGAGCTTTTGCGCCTTTTTTAAATGCTGCGCGCAACTCTTCTTTGTCAAAATTAAAATTAGGCGGATTAAGCGCAACATATATTGGCTCTGCACCAGATAAAATTGCATCGGCTACATAGTTTTCGTAAAAAGGCGAAAAAACTATTACCTTATCGCCCGGGTTACAAGCAGTCATCATTGCAACCATCATTGCTTCTGTGCTTCCGCAAGTTACAACAATGTTCTCATCTGGGTTAATTGGTATACCCATAAACCTTGATTGTTTTATTGCAAGTGCTTTTCTAAAGTTTTCTGCACCCCATGTAACAGCATATTGATGAGGACCAATTTTCGCTACTTTTTCTAACGAATCTAAAAGTAATTGAGGAGGGTCAAAATCAGGAAAACCCTGTGATAGGTTTGTGGCACCATATTTATTTGAAAGCCGTGTAGTAGCCCTTATTACCGACTCGGTAAAACCATCAAGCCGCCTACTTATTTGTGGCATTATAAACTCCTATATCGCGTTCCGCCATCGGCGGGACTTAGTATTCACTCCAGTTTGAAAGAATATTAATTTCAATTGAATACTGCCTAAGCTTTTATTCTTTTTTGTCTACGCTCAAAAATATCTTTAACAATAATGTATGAAACAACACCAACAATAATGCTTACAATTAAGCTACCTACAATATAAATAACTGTTATTTCGCCAAGCGAAGCAAAAACCCTGCCGCTTTTAATTTCTAAAATTATTAGTTTTGAATCTTTCGCAAAAATAAGCCCGCCTACACCGGCACTCAAAAGCCAAAAAAATGGAATGGTTAGAGGGTTCATTATTATAAACGACCCAACAACTGCAGCAATGTAATTCAGCCGAAAAATTGCACAAATGCCAATTGCCAAAAGCGTACCAAACCCAAAACGCCAAGGAAAGCACTCACAGCAAAACCATAGGCAATTTCATTAGGTGTAACATTTAACTCATAAAGTTTATGTAAAAGCTCTTTTATTTTTTTAATCATACCGTGATATTATGTCAATAAAAAACATACCAGTCAATATTATTTCTTTGCTTAGAAATGTCATGATTAAATAACAATTCATAAGTGCCCAACTTTAAATATGAAGTGTTTATGTTCCCTTTTACCTCTACATATTGTTTGACTTGTAAAAACTAAATTTACTATAATCGCAAAACTAAATTTGAAACGAGGAGCCACACAAATGACAACTAAAACATACTTGCCAGAAATCAACAAAATTCAACGGAAATGGCACTTTATTGATGCGAACGGCAGAGTGCTTGGAAGACTTGCAACTGAAGTTGCAACTATATTGCGCGGCAAAGATAAAGCATTCTACACCCCAAACATTGATTGTGGCGACTTTGTTGTAATTACTAATGCCGCGAAAGTTGTACTTACCGGTAATAAACTTGAACAAAAAATTGACTACACACACTCTGGCTACTCGGGCGGAGATAGACACACAAAATATAAAGACCTTATGGCAACAAGACCAGAAAGAGCAGTTAAAATTGCAGTAAAAGGTATGTTGCCGCATAACCGCCTTGCTGACAGGCAAATTGTACGCCTTAAAATATTTAAAGGCGCGGAACACACCCTTCAGGCACAATTTGCAAATAAAGTGTCTAAATAGAAGAGAATTTTTAGGAGATAAAATAAAATGATAACAATTCAAGCAACGGGCCGTAGAAAAAATGCAAGCGCGCGAGTTAGCGTTACAGCGGGTAGCGGTAAAATTACCGTTAACGGCAAAACAGTAGATGAGTTTTTTGGCGGCGCTTTAAGACAGAAAAAAAGTTTGCTTCAACCATTAGCGCTTTTACCATCAGCTAAGAAGTATGACATTGATATTAAAACTACTGGCGGCGGCATAACAGGTCAGGCAGATGCGGCAAAGATGGGAATTTCAAGAGCAATACTTAAAATTGAACCAAGTACAAAGGCAGCACTTAAAAAAGAAAGCTTGCTTACCCGCGATGATAGAATGGTTGAAAGAAAAAAACCAGGAAGACCAAAAGCGCGCAAAAGATTCCAATTCTCTAAACGCTAAATTCTTTTTTTCTTCTACAAATAAAATATCCTTAATGTGCGGCGTAAGAAATTAAACCCTGCAAATTAGGGATGTTTTTTATAATCAATAAGATTATAATTATAAAGGTAATAAAACATGTCAGGATTTTACCCAAAAAAACAGGGCCTTTACGATCCTGAATTTGAAAAAGATTCATGCGGTGTAGGTTTTGTTTGCAACATTAAAGGCAACAAGTCAAATGAAATTGTAAAGCAAGGCCTTGCGGTACTTAAACGCCTTTCCCACAGAGGCGCAACGGGCGCCGACCCAAAAACTGGCGATGGCGCCGGTATTTTAATTCAAACACCCCATAAATTTTTTGAGCGCATATCAAAAGAATGCAAAATAACACTTCCCCCATTAGGCGACTACGGTACAGGCCTTATATTTCTCCCTTCAGATAAAATCCAAGCAGACCAATGCAAGAAAATTTTTGAAGATGTTGTAACTTCCGAAGGCCAAACCATTTTATTTTGGCGTAAGGTACCTGTAGACAACTCCGATATTGGCAAAACTGCTATTGAAAGTGAACCCGCAATTGAGCAAATTTTTATTACCAAAAGCTTTAAAGGCAAAGACCAGCTCTCATTTGAAAGAAAGCTTTACTTAATCAGAAAAAAAGTTGAAAACGCCGTGCGCTCGTCGGAACTAAGCCAAAAATCGTATTTTTATATTACAAACCTTTCCTGTAGAACATTTTCCTTTAAAGGCCTTTTAATGCCCAATCAGGTTGAGAAATATTTTACAGATATTAACGATAGCAGTATTGAAAGCGCGTTATGCTTGGTACATTCCAGATATAGTACAAACACTTTCCCAGCATGGGATTTGGCACAGCCATTTAGGTTTTTAGCTCACAATGGTGAAATAAACACTCTGCACGGTAACATTAACTGGATGCACGCAAGAGAAAGTTTGCTTAAATTTGAAGAGTTTGGGGATATAAACGAGCTTTCACCAATTATCGTGCCCGGTGGTAGTGACTCGGCCGCCATAGACAATGCTTTTGAACTGCTTGTGCTTTCAGGAAGGTCTTTGCCTCATGCAATGATGATGCTTATTCCATCGGCATGGGAACACAATAATTTATTAGAAGAAAATGTGCGCGATTTTTACAAATATCATGCCTGTTTAAGCGAACCGTGGGACGGGCCAGCCGCAATGGCTTTTACCGATGGTAAAAATATGTGCGCGTTGCTTGATAGAAACGGCCTGCGCCCAGCACGCTACATAGTTACAAAAAATAATACAGTAATTATGTCATCGGAAGTTGGCGTGTTAGATATGAATTTTGCCGATATTGAGCGTTCCGGCCGTCTTGAACCCGGCAAAATATTTTTTATTGATACAGATGCCGGCAAAATAATTAATGACTCTGAACTTAAAGAAAAAATGGCCTCGCAAAAACCATACGGCAAGTGGCTTTCTGAAAACCTTATTGACCTTGACAACATTCCAAAAAGCACCGACACACAAGAAGAAAAAACCGACACTTTCCGACTGTTAAAAACTTTTGGATACTCAAGAGAAGACACCAAAACAATTCTTAAACCAATGGCAGAAACCGCTCAGGAACCTGTGGGCTCCATGGGCAACGATACCCCAATTTCAATTCTTTCAAAAAAACCTCAACTTCTTTACACATACTTTAAGCAACTCTTCGCGCAGGTTACAAACCCGGCAATAGACCCCATACGCGAAGAGTGCGTAATGAGTTTAGAAACATACCTTGGGCCAGAAAAAAACCTGCTTGTAGAAACACCTGAGCAGTGCAAAAAAATACAAGTTAAATGCCCCATTCTTTCTAACGATGAATTATTAAAGTTAAAAAAAATTAATTCAAGCGGATTTAAAACAAAAACTATTTCTATTTTGTTTGATGTTTCAAACGACAACGCTTTTGTAAATGCTATTGACTCAATTTGTACACAAGCCGAACAAGCGTTAAAAGACGGTTACACATTTATTATATTAAGCGATAGAGGCACAACACATAATTTAGCCGCACTATCTGCGCTTGTTGCAACCGGAGCTGTGCACCAACACTTAGTAAAAAAAGCTCTTAGAACTCAATTAAGCATAATAGTTGAGAGTGCCGAACCAAGGGAAGTTCACCACTTTGCAGTTTTGTTTGGCTACGGCGCAAACTTAATTAACCCTTACCTTGCCTACAATGCCCTATCGTATATGATAGGTGAAGGCGAGTTAAAAATTGACAATGAAAAAGCAGAAAAAAACTACATTAAAGCTGTTTATAAGGGCCTGCAAAAAATACTTTCTAAAATGGGTATTTCTACTTTGCAAAGTTATACTGGTGCGCAAATTTTTGAGGCACTGGGCATTGGAGAAGAAGTAATTAAACGATGCTTTTGCGGAACACCTTCAAGAATTGGGGGTATTGATTTTGCAATTATCGCAAAGGAAACTTTATTACGGCACGCCAATGCTTACCCGGAAGGTAATTTTGAAAACCCAACACCTATAACTTATGGGCAGTATCAATGGAAAAGAGATGGCGAGTTTCACATGTGGAACCCAGAAAGTATTGCGGCGTTGCAAGATGCCGCAAGAAATAATGATTACCAAAAATTTAAAGAGTTCTCAAAACTTATAAATGACCAGACAAACAACCCAAGTACGCTGCGTGGAATGTTGCAGTTTAAAAAAACAACCCCAATATCTATTGACGAGGTTGAAAGCGAACAAGCCATTCTTAAACGCTTTGCAACAGGCGCAATGAGCTTTGGCTCTATAAGCAAAGAAGCTCACGAAAGCTTGGCAATTGCAATGAATAGCATTGGAGCAATGTCAAATACCGGTGAAGGCGGCGAAGACCCAGCGCGATTTAAACCATATCCAAATGGCGATCTGGCAAGAAGCGCGATTAAACAGGTTGCATCTGGACGCTTTGGAGTTACAACAAACTATCTTACAAATGCCGATGAAATTCAAATAAAAGTTGCTCAGGGCGCAAAACCAGGCGAAGGCGGTCAACTGCCAGGCCACAAGGTTAGCGCGGCTATCGCAAGAACGCGCTACACTACACCCGGGGTTACTTTAATTTCCCCACCACCACACCACGATATTTATTCAATTGAAGATTTGGCACAGCTGATTTTTGACTTGAAAAATGTAAACCCTCGCGCAAGAATTAGCGTTAAACTTGTTTCCGAGATTGGCGTTGGCACAGTGGCTGCAGGTGTAGCAAAAGGCCATGCGGATATGATTTTAATTTCCGGCGGCGACGGTGGCACAGGCGCATCGCCTTTAAGCTCAATTAAAAATGCCGGTTTGCCATGGGAGCTTGGACTTAGTGAAACGCACCAGACACTTGTATTAAATAATTTAAGAAGCCGCGTGCGCTTACAAACTGATGGGCAAATGCGCACAGGGCGCGATGTGGCAATTGCGGCACTATTAGGCGCTGAAGAGTATGGCTTTTGCACCGCTGCGCTAATTACACTTGGTTGCGTAATGTTGCGCCACTGTCATTTAAATAACTGCTCTTTGGGTATTGCAACAAATGACGATATATTAACCTCACGATTTAGAGGCAAACCTGAGTATGTTGTTAACTTTATTCGTTTTATTGCGCGTGAACTGCGCGAAGTTATGGCGCAACTTGGCATGAAAAATATTAATGAAATGATTGGAAGAACAGACCTGCTTGAAGCAAACATGGCAATTTTACCGTGGAAAGCGGGCAACATAGATTTTTCTAAAATTCTTTATAAACCGCAACTTGCAAAAGAAGTTGGCATATACAAAACAATCAACCAAGATCACGGAATTGACAAAGTTTTAGATAAACAACTTATTGCGATGTCAAAACCGGCGCTTGAAACCAAACAAAGAGTTAGCATTAACCTGCCAATACATAACTACAACAGAACAACCGGTGCAATGCTTAGCGGTGAAATTTGCCGCATTTACGGCGAGCAGGCACTTCCAAAAAATACCATTCACTGCAAATTTACCGGTTATGCCGGGCAAAGCTTTGGTGCGTTTTTATCAAAAGGTGTTACCTTTGAATTAGAGGGCTTGGCAAATGATTATGTGGGTAAAGGCATATCGGGCGGTAAGGTAATTATTTATCCGTCAAAAGAAGCTACTTATATACCTCAAGACAACATTATAATTGGCAACACAACTTTTTACGGTGCAATATACGGCGAAGCATATATTAGAGGCGTTGCGGGCGAGCGGTTCTGTATAAGAAACTCTGGCCTTAACGCCGTTGTTGAGGGAGTTGGCGACCATGGATGCGAATATATGACGGGTGGAAACATTGTTGTGCTTGGTAAAACAGGACGAAACTTTGCCGCTGGTATGTCTGGCGGCACCGCCTATATTTATGATGTAGAAGGCACATTTAAACAAAAATGCAATATGGAAATGGTTGCATTTGACCAAATAGAAGAGGGCGATGTTGAAACTATTAAACGCATGATTGACTCTCATTATACATACACACAAAGCACAGTTGCAAAAAGCGTACTTGATAATTTTGAGCTTGAACTCAAGAAGTTTGTTAAAGTTATGCCGATTGAGTATAAGCGCATTTTAGAAACAAAAAGAGTACAGGAAAAGCTTGACCAAACAGAAGTTTATAACGGATAATTTATAATTGACTGTGTTATTTTTTTAAAATAAATTATCAAAAGATGTTTTTAAATTTTGCAAACCCTTATAATTAGACAATGAAACATAGTTATCTTTGGAGTAATTTATGGCAGACCCGAAAGGATTTTTAAAAATAAAAAGAGAAGAAGCCGACTACAGGCCGGTTTCAAAACGCCTTAAAGATTATAAAGATGTTTCGCTGCCGCGCTCTAGCGAAGTTTCGCGCGAGCAGGCATCGCGCTGTATGGACTGCGGAACACCATTTTGCCATTGGGGCTGCCCTATTGGCAACTACATCCCTGAATGGAACGACCTGCTTTTTGACGCACAAACCGCTAAAGCGTACAAATACTTATCTTCAACAAATAACTTTCCAGAGTTTACAGGCCGCCTTTGCCCTGCGTTATGCGAGTTTTCTTGCGTTTTGGGCATTAACGACGACCCAACAACTATAAGAGAAAATGAGCTTTTTATTATTGAGCAAGCTTTCAAAGATGGCATTGTAAAACCATTTAGTGTAACAAAAAAAACCGGCAAAAAAGTTGCGGTTATTGGCTCTGGCCCAGCTGGCCTTAGCGTAGCTGATCAACTTTATAAAGCAGGGCACGAAGTAACTGTTTTTGAACGCAACTTGAAAATTGGCGGCATTTTGCGCTACGGTATTCCCGACTTTAAACTTGAAAAGAACATAATTGACAGGCGCATAGCCGTTATGAAAGCTGGCGGAGTTAACTTTGTTACCAGCACAAATATTGGAAAAGATAAAAAAGCAACACAAATGCTTAAAGAGTTTGATGCCATTGCTCTTGCCTGTGGTTCAAGAGCACCTCGCGACCTTAAAGTTGAGGGCAGAGAACTTGGCGGAATATATTTTGCACTGGATTACCTTATGCAGTCAAACCGCAGGGTTTCTGGCGAAAAATTTAGTGATAATTTGATTGATGCCAAAGGCAAAAAAGTTCTTGTTATTGGCGGCGGAGATACCGGTTCTGACTGTGTTGGCACGGCAAATAGGCAAGGCGCTGTTAGCGTAACACAAATAGAAGTTCTCCAAAAAGCGCTTGAGTGCCGCAGCAACGAAACACCTTGGCCAAAGTTTCCCGCATTACTTAAAACCACCTCAAGCCACGAAGAGGGCGTAACGCGCAAATGGTCGGTTTTAACAAAAAATTTTATTGGCAAAAATGGGCTTGTAAATAAGGTTTCATGCGTAGAAGTTGATTTCTCGCAAAAAGATGAAAAAGGTTGCACTCTTATGAAGGAAGTGCCAAAGAGCGCATTTGAAATTGAAGCAGATATGGTGGTGCTTGCAATTGGGTTTTTACACCCAGAGCACGACGGCCCTGTAAAAGAATTGTCTCTTGAGCTTGACCAAAGAGGCAATGTTAAAACGAACTCAAATTTTATGACCTCTCAAAAAGGTGTATTTAGTGCCGGTGATATGAGGAGAGGACAATCGCTTATTGTCTGGGCAATATCTGAAGGCCGCAAAACCGCAAGAGCTATTGATGAATACCTTATAGGCAAAAGCAACCTGCCGGCTCTATAAAGTGAATTTTTACAAATTTTGCATGATAAAAAAGTAAATAATATATTAAATTGTTTTAGTTTTTTTCTCAAAAAATCATCCTACTTTGCCATAACATTTCAATAAAATTTCTACACATTGTTGCCAATTAAACTAAAACATATACGATGTCAGGCAGAAAGTAAAAATATGCCCTTAATGTTTTTGAGCAAGAGAAGTATAATTGATCTGAAAAACGCGGCAGGCATAGATGCCGTGATAACAGGCATTATTACAAAAGCTATTCCGGAACAATATCAATACCATGCTGAAACGACCTCATTTGTAGCTGCTCAGACATAATTAACCTGCCAGATTATAAGCACCCAAAATAATGAGGTTCTTTTGGTCCGGGACAAGCAGCTATGACGCAATGAGCCTGCAAACAGCATTTGAATATATGACAGGGTCAATCATAAAAAGAATGGTCAGTGATACACATCTTATTAAGAAATAGTTCCGTCGAATCAATAGTGTTAAACCCGTATTTTGCCTTGTTGAAATAATTGACGGTATTTAACTTGATATTTACAATTCCTTGACAAGTATCTGTCGTTTGTCTACAATGCATCAACACGAAGAAAAGACAATGGCGTCTTTTTTGAAAAATGGTTGTTGGACAAAGAAGTCCGGCAATGTTGAAAAGCGGTTAGTAAAAGTGTTTACAACACTTTTATATCAAGCATCGGTTTTAAGGTCGTCCATTTGCAGCCTCTAAAAATATAAAAATTTGAGACAAAGCTGTCTCAAAAAATATTTTGCTTTATGGGCACCTTCATACAACAGGGAGGCAGGTAAATGGCTAATGCACATGAGTATGTTTACAGCGTTGTAGACACAGTAAAAAAAAGAAACCCCGGTGAAGTTGAATTTCACCAAGCGGCAATGGAAGTTCTCGGATCACTCATCCCAGTAATTGAAAAACACCCTGAATTTAAAGACGCATCGCTTCTTGAAAGGCTCGTTGAACCCGAAAGGCAAATAATTTTTAGGGTGCCCTGGCAGGACGACAAGTGCAAAATGCATATCAACCGCGCCTTCAGAATACAGTTTAATTCGGCTCTCGGTCCCTACAAGGGCGGCATAAGGCTTCATCCCTCGGTGTATATCGGCATAATCAAATTCCTCGGTTTTGAACAGATATTTAAAAACTCCCTTACGGGCCTTATGATGGGTGGCTCTAAAGGCGGTTCTGATTTTGACCCGAAAGGCAAATCAGACTCGGAAATAATGCGTTTCTGCCAGAGTTTCATGAACGAGCTTTATCGCCACATAGGTGCAGATACGGATGTCCCAGCTGGAGATATAGGCACAGGCGGCAGGGAAATCGGGTATATGTTCGGCCAGTGGAAAAAACTCACCGGCCTCTGGAACGGCGTGTTCACTGGCAAAGGACTGGATTTCGGCGGTTCTCTCGCCAGAACAGAAGCAACCGGCTATGGCTGCGTTTATTTCTGCGAAGAAATGCTTAAAGATAGAAAGGCTTCGTTTGACGGAAAAACCGTGGTCGTATCCGGCTCGGGCAATGTAGCTATTTACGCGCACCAGAAAGCCACCCAGCTTGGCGCTAAAGTTGTGGCTATGTCCGATTCCAACGGTTATATTTACGACAAAAATGGGATAAACCTTGATACCATAAAACGCATCAAAAATGTTGAACGCAAGAGAATCAGAGAATATATAAATGAACATAAAAACGCTCAGTACACAGAAGGCTGCATGGGAATATGGAATGTTAAATGCGATGTAGCGCTTCCCAGCGCAACCCAGAACGAACTGGACGGCAATGCCGCTCAGACACTCGTGAAAAACGGTTGTATCGCCGTAGCTGAAGGGGCCAACATGCCTTCAACTCCCGAAGCGGTAGAAATTTTCATCAAAAACAAAGTTTCTTTCGGACCTGGAAAAGCGGCAAACGCCGGCGGAGTTGCAACATCAGGGCTTGAAATGGCGCAGGATTCCCAGAGAGAAAGCTGGACATTTGAAGAAGTTGACAAAAAGCTTCATCAGATAATGATAAACATTCATAAGTCAGCAAAAGACGCATCCGAAGAGTACGGCACACCTGGCAACCTTGTTAATGGTGCCAATATCGCCGGTTTCATGAAAGTCGCGCGTGCGATGATGGCTCAAGGGCTTGTGTAATAAAGTATTAAAATGAAAAATTTGCGAAAGGGCGGTGCGCACATAACGCATCGCCCTTTTTCAATTAACTTTCCACAATTTAATATTCGCTTGACAGAATAACGAAAATATATTATAAATTAAATGCAATTTGGCTTTTTATATTATTGTATTTGCTTAGCATCAATTACTTGCTAAGGAGGACAAATGAAGAAACCTGACTTAGTAAAACACATTTCTGAAGCCACAGGACTTACCCTTGGTGACACAAACCGTGCAATAAAGGCACTTGTGAAAACTATTCAAGACACTATTAAAAACCACGGGGTTGTATCACTTAGCGGTCTTGGGTCTTTTAGGTCAAAACCCCGTAAAGCGCGCCTGGGCAGAAACCCAAAAACAGGGCAGTTAATTCCTGTTCCCCCAGGCAATAAAGTATCTTTTAAACCAACAACAACTCTGCGCAAACTAATTCAATAATAAAACTATGATTAAAATTAAACCATCAAAAAAACTTGCCTCTCTCCCCCCATATCTTTTTGCCAGAATTAACGCTATTAAATTAGAAGCTTACAAGAAAAACCTTGATGTTATAGACCTTGTAATGGGCAACCCCGATATGCCAACGCCAAGCCATATAGTTGAGCGTTTGTGCGACTCGGTGCGCAATCACCCCCACACACACCGCTACCCGCAAGCAAAAGGTATGCCTCGTTTTAGAAAAGCTGTGTCTGGTTGGATGCAAAGGCGCTTTGGTGTTAGCATAGACCCCGAAACTGAAGTTTCGGCATTGATTGGCTCAAAGGAAGGCATTGCACATTTGTGTATGACCTACTTAAACCCCGACGACATTGCGCTTGTTTGCGACCCAGCTTATCCCGTACATTTTAACGGCGTTATACTTGCCGGAGGGAAAATACACTCTCTGCCATTGCTTGCTGAAAATAAATTTTTGCCAGATCTCTCAAAGATACCTGCGACGATAGCTAAAAAAGCAAAATTACTTTTTTTAAATTATCCAAATAATCCAACCACAGGAATTGTAGAAGACATTAGCTTTCTTTACGATGCCGTTGCTTTTGCAAAAAAATACAACATACTGCTTATTTATGATAATGCTTACTCGGAAGTTACATTTGACGATTATGTTGCGCCATCAATATTTCAAGTTCCTGGCGCAAAAGATGTAGCTCTTGAGTTTCACTCCACCTCAAAAACATTCAATATGGCTGGCTGGCGTATTGGCTGGGTATGCGGACTACAAAAACTAATGTACCCGCTTGAAAAGTTTAAATCTTTTTTAGATTATGGTGCCCCGACTTTTATTCAACTTGCCGCCGCGGCCGCCCTTGAAGGCAGCCAGGAATGCGTAAAAGAACAGTGCGCTATTTATAAACGCAGAAGAGATAAAATGGTTGACGGTTTAAACAAAATTGGCTGGCCTGCGCAAAAACCAAAAGCCAGTATGTACCTTTGGCTTAAACTTCCGGCGTCAGTAAAAAAAATGAACTCTCTTGAGTTCTGCGAAAAACTTTTAGAAGAAACTGGCGTTGCAATAACCCCAGGTGTTGGCTTTGGCAAGTGCGGCGAGGGCTATGTTAGAATGGCACTTGTAACTCACGATAACCGCTTTCACGATGCCCTTCTTCGTATAAAAAAGTTTCTAAAAAATACGGCAAATTAAGGAATAATTTTATGGCAAAAGTAATAAAGATTGGCCTTATCGGTTATGGCACCGTCGGTTCCGGCGTTGATAAAATACTTGCAGAAAACGCAAAACAGATAGAGCAAAGGATTGGCGCGGAAATTGAAATTGCCGCAATTTGCGACTTAAAACCGATAGAGAAAAAAGGTGTTTTTATAACAAAAAATTACAAAGAAATTCTTGATAACCCTGAAATTGACATAGTAGTGGAGCTTATAGGCGGTTATGAACCTGCAAGAACCATAATTCTTGAAGCATTTAAAAAAGGTAAAAATGTTGTTAGCGCAAATAAGGCTGTGCTTGCAAAGTACTGGGGGGAGGTGCTGACCTCCGCCCGCATTCAAAAAAAGCTTATTTATTTTGAGGCCTCTGTTGGCGGCGGAATTCCGGTAATTCAGGCATTAAACGAAGGGCTTGCCGCAAATAAAATAAATAAAATTTCCGGCATCTTAAACGGCACAACCAATTATATTCTTTCTGAGATGACAAAAAACAACCTAAGCTTTGCGCAAGCATTAAAAAACGCTCAAAAAGCCGGCTTTGCTGAAGCCGACCCAAGTTTTGATGTAAAGGGCATTGATACAGCACATAAGCTTGCGGTACTTGCCTCGTTGGCGTGGGCATCTTGGATTAAACTTGAACATATAAAAACCACAGGTATTGAAGAGATATCGCAAGAAGATGTTTCTTTTTTAAAAAATGAGTTTGGCTATGTAATAAAATTACTTGGCACCGCACAAATGCATAACGGCGGGGCATCTCTGTCGGTTGAGCCGAGGCTTGTGTCAAAATCGCACCCATTTGCAAATGTAGAAAAAGAGTACAATGCTATACTTTTTACGGGTGATGCCGTTGGCGATGTTATGTTTTACGGTAAAGGCGCAGGGCAGATGGCGGCGGCAAGCGCTGTTGTTTCCGACATCATTTTTCTGTCACGCGAAGTGGCCAATGAAACAGCCGGTAAAATACCTTACGCCACATATAATTCAAAAAATAAAATTAAACTTTTGCCTAAAGGCCACGATGAAGGTAGTTATTATCTTCGCTTTACCTGCGTTGATAAAACCGGTGTGTTATCTAGCATTTCAGGTGTGCTTGGCAAATGCGGCGTTTCAATAGCCGAAGTTTATCAGAAGGAACCTCTTGGTTCAAGAGGTAAAAAAGGCGTTAGCGTAATTATTATTACGCATAAAGCAAAAGAAGGCAGCATAGAAAAAGCAGTTAATAAAATTGATACCTTAGGCGTTATAAAAGCAAAAACAGTAAAACTTAGAATAGAAGAATAATTTTAAATGCCCATAAAATATGTGGGCATTTTTTTATATAAACAGTAAACCTAATAGGAAATATAATGGTTGACATTAAAAAGCTTTACCTGAAAACACTTAAACTAAAACCCCTCACAAAAACTGAAGCTGTTGGGCTTTTAAGCTCAAATTTTTACGACCTGCTTTATTACGCAAATAAACTTCGGCAAAATTTTAAGGGTGATAAAATAAAGTTGTGCAGTATTATCAACGCAAAATCTGGCAAGTGTAACGAAAACTGCCGTTTCTGTGCTCAATCCGCTCATTATAAAACTTCATGTGATACTTACCCCCTCGTTAGCGCAAGTGAGCTAAAAGCCGCATTTTCAAAGTCACAAAAAAACGGCACAAAGTGTTTTGGAATTGTAACAAGCGGTAAAGGTCCAACGGAAAATGAAGTAGAAGAACTTTGCAAGTCAATTCAACACGGACTTTGCGATAGGTTTGAGAACAGAGGCGAAAGAGACGGAGGCAGTTTTGACGCAAAAACTGCAGCTAATGGTAATTCCATTGGCAAGGATTTTGCGGATAAAAATGTCCCGTATCTTTTGACGAATTCCAAATCCTATTGCAAAATCCGGGTTCAAAAAACCGGCACAAGAAAAATTGACTTAAGCTGTTCCCTTGGCATTATGGGTATAGATTCTTTAAGAAAACTTAAGAACTGCGGCGTAACAACAATTCACCACAATTTAGAAACGGCAAAAAGTTATTTCAACAAAATCTGTACAACGCACACCTATGCGCAACGCGTTAATACAATTAAATACGCAAAGTCGCTTGGGTTAAAAGTATGCAGTGGCGGAATAATAGGAATTGGCGAAAAACCAAACCAAAGAATTGAGCTTGCCCTGCAACTGCGAGAGCTAAATGTTGACTCTATTCCAATAAACATTTTAAACCCAGTAGCGGGCACTCCTCTGGAAAATAATAAAAAAATCTCACCTCACGATTCACTTAGAACCATTGCAATTTTTAGGTTTATTATGCCCGATAAAGACATCAGCTTGTGTGGCGGCAGAGAGGCAAATTTGCAAGATTTGCAATCGTGGATATTTTATGCCGGTGTAAATGGAACAATGAGCGGCGGATACCTTACAACTACAGGCAGAAGTGTTGAGCAAGATATAAAAATGATTAAAGACCTTGGGTTAACAATTTAATGCCGACAAAGAAAACAGTTCTAATTACAGGCGGCTCTGGTTATATTGGCTCAAACCTTGCTGCTATTTTTGCAAAAAATAATTATAATATTGTTTTCTCTTATCACAACAACTTCCCCCCCGCCGCACAAAGCATTGCAACCTCATTAAAAGACATTGGCACACAATGCATGGCAATAAAAGCGGACCTTTCAAAACATGACGATGCAAAAAACCTTGTTGAAGAAACTTTGAAAATTTTCAGTAAAATTGATGTGCTTATCAACAATGCCGCAACCTCTGCAAACAAACTAATACATTCAATGAGTGAACAAGAATGGGATACCGTTATAAACACCGACCTTAGTGGATGCTTTTGGGTTCTTAAATACTCTGCCTTTGAAATGGTTAAACAAAATAGCGGTTCAATAATAAATATATCCTCAATAATCGCATTAAATGGCGCGAAGGGTTGCGCAAACTATGCGGCTGCCAAAGCCGGACTCATTGCCCTAACAAAAACCGCCGCCCGAGAACTTGGAGAAAACAATATAACTGTTAATGCGGTCCTCCCTGGCTTTCACCTTAAGGGGCTTGGCAAAGACGCAAC
>Ga0265297_10005102_pt1 | contig 20519 bp, 11 predicted proteins | sample Munlanlwell13791_FD_192502 | JGI IMG/M metagenome (GOLD analysis project Ga0265297, IMG submission 192502) | Leachate microbial communities from a municipal landfill in Southern Ontario, Canada - Leachate well 137-91 | ecosystem: Engineered > Solid waste > Landfill > Unclassified | place...
TCTCCTCCGCAGAAGAGCCTGCCCTCCCTGGAGCCGGTCTTTATGTACTCGCGGATCTTGTCGAAGGAGGATTTGTTGACCACCGGTCCCATCCAGTTCGCGGGGTCACGCGTCGGCCCGACTTTTATCTTCTTAGTGCGCGCGACGAGCTTCTCGATGAAGGCGTCATAGACTTTCTCGTCCACGATCGCCCGCGAGCATGCGGAGCACTTCTGCCCCTGGAAGCCGAACGCGGATATCGCGATGCCCTCTGCTGCGGCGTCCAGATCCGCCTCGTTGTCCACTATCGCAGCGTCCTTGCCGCCCATCTCCGCCGTGATCCGCTTGATCCATCTCTGCCCTTCATGGTGCTTTGCAGCCTGCTCTACGATGTGCAGCCCCACGTCGCGCGAACCGGTGAAGTTGATGAAGCGCGTCTTCGGGCTCGCGACGAGGTGTTCACCTGCATCGGAGCCGCTGCCCGGCAGGAAATTGATGACGCCGTCGGGGAAACCGGCTTCGCGCGCGAGCTCCACCACCTTTGCTGCGATGATCGGCGAGTCGCTCGCTGGCTTCACGACTACGGTGTTTCCGGCGGCGACCGGCCCGATCGTCATGCCGGCCATGATCGCACACGGAAAGTTCCATGGCGGGATAGCCACGCCGGCGCCGAGGGGGATGTACTCCAGCTCGTTTCGTTCGCCGGGCCACTGGCAGACCGGGTGTTTGCCGCCGTAGCGGATCGCCTCGCGGCCGTAGAACTCGCAGAAGTCGATCGCCTCCGCCGTGTCGCCGTCCGCCTCTGCCCAGCTCTTGCCGACCTCGTAGACCATGGTGGCCGAGAGCTCGTGTTTTTTCTCGCGCATCTTCGCTGCGAGCTTTACCACGAGGGTTGCGCGTTCTTCCGGGGTGGTCCTCTTCCAGGATTCAAAAGCCTTCCATGCAGCGTCGAGAGCGGCCTCCGCGTCTTTGGCGGTCCCCTTTTCGACGATGCCCACGACCTCATCTTTTTTGGCCGGATTATATGATTTTATCTTGCCGCTGGAGCGCACCTCTTTGCCGCCGAGGATCATGGGATAGGTAGCGCCCAGCCGGCCCTCGACCTTTGATAGGGCTTCCTCCATCAGCTTTCTATTTTCTGGTTTTGAAAAGTCGGTGAACGGCTCGTTCTTGAAAGGGGAAAGCATCGCTGCCTCCTTGAGTTTAGGGCCAAAATCTCAAGGATGTCTAATAGATAGGCTTCAGGAAGTCAATCTCGCGTGGCAGGCTGTTGGATCTCTCAGAACGGCTCGTCGTCGACCGAGTAGGGCTCCTCGGAATCATTCGTATTATATGATATCTCCTTCGGGTCCGGCCCGTCGAAGCCGGCACCGTCCTCCTCCACTCCTATGCTGTCCTCACCGCCTTCTTCGTCCTCGATGGTCTTCTCCTCTGGGTTTGCGCCGGTCTCGACGGATATGAGGTGCTCTACGCCATTGCGCGTGACGGGGCCCCTGGAGGCCAGCAGGATCTTGTCCTCTTCTTTGCCGGGTCCCACCGCCCTTATCTCCACTGCCGCTGTGCCGGTCCCGAGCAGGCCGACCTCGCGGGCCGCGGCCTTGGAGAGGTCGATGATGCGGCCGTGCGCAAAGGGCCCCCTGTCGTTGATGCGGACCAGGGTAGACTTGCCGTTCTCCAGGTTCGTGACTTGCACCGTGGTCCCGAAGGGCAACGTCCGGTGCGCGGCCGTCATGGCGCCCGTGTTGAAGCGCTCGCCGCTGGCGGTCTTCCTGCCGTGAAAGCCCGGTCCGTACCAGGAGGCCTCGCCTTGCTGGCGGAAGCCGATCGCCCCCTTCTGCGCGTGATACGGGGCGCACGAGGCAAGGAGCACCGCCGATATGGCGAGCAGCAAGAGCTTTTTGTTGGACAAGCAAATGCCTGACATCTTATCCTGCTCCTTGGGGAACAAGCCGTTTGTCATGCTCCAATTGCGACTGCTTAATATAAAAAACTATACCAAGATAGAAAAAGATAAAACTGAATGAGATGATTGAAAAAAACCTAGATTTAAAGAACCGCCAGTGAGTGTGAAAAAGTCTAGCGCATGTCGGCCGCACTGTAAAGGAGGAATTTTTCAATGTCGTACGCACACTTTATATACGATGTCTCTGAACGCAACTCTGATCTCTTTTACGCGACCGGCTTTCTTGCGCCCGATCCGTTTGTATTCTTCAGCGTGAAGGGAAAAAAATACGCGGTCCTCTCCGACCTGGAGATCGACAGGGCCAGGCGCGAGGCGAAAGTGCACAAGGTCCTCTCCCTCAATCCGTTCATTGCGCTTGCTCGAAAGAAGAAAAAGGATCCCACGCAGGCGGACGTGATCCACGAGATACTCGCAGAGCACAGGATAAAGCGGCTCGCAGTGCCGGTCGATGCGCCGTACGCGCTCATGGAGGCGCTGCGCAGGAAGGGCTACGCCATCGAGGCGGGTCCGTTCCCCTTCTTCGAGGAGCGGCTCGTGAAGGGCAAGGAGGAACTTCGTTACATAACCGCGTCCCAACGTGCGGTCTTCGCGGCGATGGGGCTGGCGCGCGATACCCTGGCCAAGAGCAGGATAAAGGACCGAAGGCTCGTGTACAGGGGAGAGGCTCTCACCTCTGAGCGGCTGCGCACGATGATAAACGTCTTCCTGTATGAGCGCGGGTTCGAGGCCGCGGGCACCATCGTCTCCTGCGGCAGGCACGCCATAGACCCGCACGACGTGGGCGCAGGGCCGCTTATGCCGCACTCATCGATAATCGTGGACATCTTCCCCAGGTCGATCAAGACGCGCTATTTCGGCGACGCCACGCGCACGTTCTGCAGGGGCCGCGCGCCGGAGGCGCTGCGCAGGATGTATGAGGCGGTCAAGGCGGCACAGCGGATGGCCGTGGAGATGGTGCGGCCCGGCGTGAACGGCCGCGCGATACACGAGGCTGTGCACCGCTTCTTCGACGAGTGCGGATATCCCACGCGCGTCTTCCGCGGTCGCAACGAGGGATTCTTCCATGGCACGGGCCACGCGATCGGGCTGGATGTGCACGAGGAGCCTGCGCGCATCACGTATCGCGATTATATATTGAAGAAGGGCAACGTGATGAGCTGCGAGCCCGGCCTCTATTATCCCGGCATCGGCGGGGTGCGCATCGAGGACCTGGTGTGCGTCACCGCCCGCGGCTGCGAAGTCCTCGGCCGTTTCCCGAAAGTCCTTGAGATAATCTGATTGTGCGATTGATTCTGCAGACGGAGCGGATCGGGAGCATTTGTCTCGCTTCGGCTCTTCGGCTCAGACGCCGCCTCATCGCCTGCGCATCAGGCGCCGCAGCATTGCAGGCTTGGAAAGCGGCGCCTTCTGACGCCGCTCGACAAACACTCCCGACCCGCTCCGTCAAAGCGGCATGACATGCCTGTGTTGTTTTAAATTTTATTTTTGACCCGGGAGTTTACCCGGGAGGAATAGGGTATGCCAGTTTGCCGCCGCACGGTAATCAGCCACTGAAGGATTGATCTTGCTGATGATCTGCCTGAGACTTAGCGTTATTTCAAAAGCCTGACCGCTGAGAAGATCTTCGGCCGTTTGGAGTCTGTTGTACACCTCGATCCAGTCCTCCCCAGAGAGTGGCAGGGCGTTTAGATCTGTTATATCCCCTTGAATATAATCTTGCTCTGAAAGGGGAGTCTCCAGATCCGTAGCCGTCGTCAAATCCGCCTTCATGAGCTGCGCCCATGCGGCACCAAGTGTGGCCGTGATGGCATGGATGGCGTAGGTGTTTTTGCGGGGAATCATCTGCTCCATTCCGGTCTTGAATACCGCTTCCATAAGACCGTTGCCCGGGTGTCCTGCGGCCCATGCCGCATGCAGGGCGCGCGGGTAGGCGACATTGAATGAGATGGAATCGCTTTGTTTGAGCGCCTTGAGCCACATGTCGGCTTCATTGCGCAGTCTCTTGTTTGAGGGCTCTCCCTCGGTTCTTTTCTTTAAGGCCCTCATGATTTCATGGATCATCGGTGGTGCATACATGTGACCGAGTTTTGTAAAGAGGGCCGCGGACGATAGCAGGTCATTTTCTGCCCCTGCATCCCTGTTCTCAAGCCAGGCCATTTCATAACCTGCATTAATGGCTCCCCGCATGAAAATATACTCTGCGAATTCCGATCCTGTCTTGTCATCAGGCGGTGCAGTCAGATCTTCAATTTTAATGGCGCGCAACCTGCGTGCACGGATGATGTTTAAATGCTGTTCAAACGCATCAAACCCGAGGTGGGCCGCTTGGTACCGATGAACCGTGCACGCGCGCTGCATTATCGAATCCCCTTGACCCCTGTTCGCCGGATCGGAAGGGTCGACCAATCTGCGCTCATGCAAAAAGGCAAGCTGCTCCCTCACTGAAACTTGTTCACGGGGATGGCCCGGATCCGGGTCTCGAACGTCGCGCAGCCTGGCGGGTGAGGGCCTGTCCAACAGGTCCTGCAGGTACTGCCAATCCCGGGCATAACCGCTCTGCGACGCGAGGGCCTGCTGATACTGTTCCGCGGAAAGCCCGGGCGCTGTCTCAGGCCGGGGACTCCCGTCTATTGCCAGCAGGGGGGCGAGGGGGGCGGGCGAGGGCGCGTCCGTGCCCAGACCGGGGATGCCGAACGGCACTGAGTTGGTGAGCTCACAGAGCTGTCCGAATTTTCCGGCGAAATTCGCGGGTATGGAACTCGGTAACACTATCCCTGAATACTGTGTGAAGCCTGGCATAGGCGGCTCCTTGAAGTGAGTTTACCGGTCCGTAGCCCAATATTATGCGACACGCAAGAGGAAAAAGTGGAGAGGTGCCTTGAAGGGCAGGCGCTTGTTATTGAATGTGGCGCCGTCGCAATGGGACGGACCCGACCTGCCTGCCGGTAGGCAGGGAGCCTGTCACATTACTGCGGTCCCCAGGCGGGGTCGGAGAAGTTGGTGCAGAGGCCGTCCTGGCACTTGACGAGCTCGGGGGCGCAGGCCATCAGCGTGCACGCATTGTTTTCATCGCACACGTCGGCAATGCTCTCCTTCACCTGCTGCTCGTATTCCATGTTCACGGCTATGACCCTGCCTCCGTTGCAGTGGTCGCAGCATCCGAGCTCGATCACGACGCAGTCGTCGTCGCCATCGCAGGCCTGCCAGTCGGGCGATGCCTCATCCGAGTAGGAGCACTCGCCCTCTATGCAGCGCGGCACGAACGAGGCGCAGCCCATCTCGGTGCACACGTCCTCCTCGCCGCAGCTCTCGCTGTTTCGCTCCGCGACCTCTGTCTCGAACTCGCGATTCACCGCCACCGCGAATCCGCCGTTGCAGTGGTCGCAGCACCCGAGCTCCACGATCGCGCAGTCGTCGCCGTCCACGCACGCGATCGTATCTCCCGATAGCGGCACCGGGTTGCTCACGCCGGGAAACGGCGATTTCACGATGTTGGGGAGTCCTCCGCCGGCGCCGTCGCATGCCGCGCATGCCAGGGGGATTGATATGCAGAGGATCAAGATGCAGTTCTTCATGGCAGACCTCGTGTTTGAGCTCGTTCTATAACACACTTATCGCTGGGCTGAAGGATTTGTTGCGCGAATTATTGGTGAGGCCACACGCCCAGCCATTCCGCCCTGGGCGGTGATTTTATCAGGAATTTCGCCCGGTTGAGGAAGAGCTGCGAAGGTCCGTCGTGCGGATGGGACATGAGGAGTTCTCCGAAGAGGTGGGCTGCGCGCTCGAAGTCGCCTTGCATGTAGGAGGCGCGGGCGGCGAGGTACTTGGGCAGCTGCGGCATTATCACGCCCACCTCGCCCACGAGTTCGTGGATGAGCGTCGGTTTGTCGCCTGCCGCCATGATGAGGTCGAGCGGCCTGAATCTGAAGGATCGCTCGCAGAGCTTTCGCACGTCGTCGTTCACGATGACTGAGGTCCTGTAGGTGCGGTTGAGCGTGCGCAATATCGCGGCGGATTCCATAGCAACTCCGACGACGCCGAAGCCGGCGGCGCCAGCGGGGCCGAGCTCGCCCGCTGCGGCGCGGCCCTGCCAGATGCCGATGCCGATCGAAAGCCGCTCGATGCCGTATCTCTTCGCCGTATCTTCGCGCGCCGCGGAGATCGCGTGCTGTGTCGCGATGGCGCTCCTGCAGGCCGAGTGGGCCTTGTTCTCGTCGGCCGTGAGGGCGCCGAACGAAGCGCGGCATTCGTCCGAGGACCAGGACTCTATGAACGCGCCGTACTCGAGCAGCGGGCGCGATACCGTGTTTCGGAACCTGCGCATAAATGAGCAGAGTAATCTGGGCTCGAGGAATGCGGCGATCGAGCCGAAGCTGCGGATGTCGATCGCGTAGGCTGCGATTTCGCAGGGCCTTCCCTCGGGTTCGAACGCGTGCCCGGTCGAGAGGGCGGCCTTGAGCGAGTGCTGCGAGAGCCTCATGCAAAACTGCGCGCTGCGCCTCTTGGCCGGCAACTCCACTGCAAAGAGGTTCCATATCCACGACGTCGCGAGGAGCGCGACCAACGCCGCTGCGAAATGCATCGACGGCAGCAGGAGTGCGGCGGAACTGACGAGGGCCGCGCCTGCCACGAGGGATGCGATCGCTGCGCCGAACACCAGCAGCGTCCTCCGCTTCATCGAAAACCGCATGAGGATCGCGAAGTAGAGGAGGGCCGCCGCCGCTATCGCTATCGAGGTCCACGGCTGCGCTGCGAAGGAGCGGAAGGGGGAGCTGTCCGTCAGTTGGCCCATGGCGCACGCCTGTATCTCGGCCGCGCTCATCCGGCCGAGCGGAGTTTTGTACATTGCGGCGATCGTGGGCTCGGTCACGCCCAGCAGGACGATCTTCTCGCTGATCTTTTCAGCGTCCGCGTCGCCGGCCGCGACGTCCTTGGCGCTCACGAGCGTGCGGTCGGCAGAGCATCCCGCGAAGTCGATGCCCAGCGAGCCGTCGGGGCCCGTGGATACGGCCCTCTCTCCTATGTTTATCCCAGCCGTCTTTCCGGCGGAGTCCTCCGATATGAGCGGCGTGAATCCGCCTGCTCGCGAGGAGGCGGCGAGCGCCAGCGCCGGGTAGATCCTATGGCCGAGTCTGGCGGCAAGCTTGTGGCTGCGCACGACGCCGTCGCCGTCGGGGAAGATGTTCAAGAATCCGTCGGCCGCAAAGCCTTCGCGATTTATCGTGGCGCTGTTTACGCCCGTCATCGCGGGTAGTGTCGAGTCGTCCCTGGGCTGGGCGGGCAGGGCGACGCCCTCAGCCGCGCGCGCGGAGGCGTCAGCCGTCTTTTCGTAGTCGACGGGCAGATCCGCAAGTGCGGGATAGAACTCGAAACCATACGAGATGAAGCGCCTGTTGTCCGATTCCTGGAACCTGCGCGCTGTGCCCGCGTCGAGCGCCGTAGTCACTTTGTCGTCCAGGACCACGATCTTCGCGTTCGTGAGCCTCAACTGGTCCATGATCTTCGCGAGTACGTCCTGTCCCCAGGGCCAGGGTCCGAGCTCCACGATCGAATTTCGGTCGACGGCGACGATGCTCACCGCGGTCTCGCGCGCAGGCGTTCCCAGCGATGCGGCACGCTGTATCGGGTCCTCCAGCGCTGGCCCCAGCTTCGGGATGAGACCCAGGAGCATGAGCAGCACGAAGACCGCCGCCAGCAGTTGCGCCTGGCTTGTTTTTTTTACAAGGCTGAAGAGTCCCTTCATCTTGCCCTCTCGAACATGGTCTTGATTCCGCGGGCCGCCTGTTTGATGCGCTCCTCGTTCTCGACGAGCGCGAAGCGTACGAATCCTTCGCCCTGGTCTCCGAAACCCGCGCCCGGCGATACCGCTATCGACGCCTCGTCGAGCAGTTTATTGCAGAACGCGACCGAGCCCATGGAGACAAAGCGATCCGGGATCTTCGCCCACGCGAACATCGTTGCCCTGGGCCTGTCGATCCGCCAGCCTGCGCGCGCGAGTCCGTCGCAGAGCGCATCGCGCCTCGCCCGGTAGATTTCGCAGATTTCGCTCACGCATTCGTCCGAGCGCTGGAGAGCGACCGTGGCCGCGATCTGGATCGGCTGGAACATGCCGTAGTCGAGGTAGCTCTTTATGCGCGCGAGCGCGGCCACCATCTCGTGGTTGCCTAGGCAGAAGCCGACCCTCCAGCCAGGCATGGAGAAGCCCTTGGACATGGAGTAGAACTCGACCGCCAGCTCTTTCGCGCCTTTCACCTGCAGTATCGACGGGGCGGAGTATCCGTCGAAGCACAGGTCTGCGTACGCGAGATCATGGATCACGAGGATATTGTTCGCGCGCGCGAACTCCACCACCTTCTCGAAGAAGGAGATATCCACGACCTGCGCGGTCGGGTTCGAGGGGAACGATATGATCATGATCTTAGGCCTAGGCCACGTGCTCTCCGCCGCCCTCTTGATCTCCTCGAAGAAATCCAGGTCAGGCGCTATGCGCACGTTGCGCAGGTCAGCGCCCGCGATGATGACCGAGTATGCGTGTATGGGATAGGTGGGGTTGGGCACCATCACCACGTCTCCCGGTGATGTGAGCGCGAAGACCAGGTGTGCGAGCCCCTCCTTTGTGCCGATGGTTGCGATCGCTTCGGAGTCGGGGTCGAGGGCCACGTCGTATTTGTTTCTGTAGCGCGCGCAGATCGCCTCCCTCAGTTTGTATATCCCCCTGGAGAGCGAATAGCGGTGGTTGATCGGTTTGGACGCGGCCTCGCAGAGCTTGTCCACGATGTGGCCCGGGGTGGGGAGATCAGGGTTTCCCATGCCGAGGTTTATTATGTCTCTGCCCTCCTGCCGCGCCCGGCGCATGTGCCCCGCGACCTCTGCGAGCACATACGGCGGCAGCCTCTCTAACCTGGGAAAATTCATCTATCCCCCATCTATGGATTGTGTTTATAGCCTGTGATGGATAATAAGTCCACGCAGGATGGAGGTGCAAGTCCGCGGTGAGGATCATAGAACAGATACTCGATGGCATCGATGACGCGCCCCTCAGCGAGGCGCATCTCTTCGACAGGGCATGCCTTGTGAAGTCCAGGCATGCCGGCGTCGCGTACAGATTTCGCGAAGAGCGTTCCATGAGCGGGGCCCCGGCAGCACAGGGCGCGATGGAGCTCGCGAGGCTGGCGTTATCTTCAGAGCTGGACAAGGCCTCTGTCGGCGTCGCTGCCATCAATTCCCTTATCGAGCTCAGGGGCGCGATTCCGTGCCCAGGCAGCGGGACCTCGCTCCTAATGGAATGGGGGGCCGGTCGGGACGTGGCCCTGGTCGGACACTTCGCGTTTGCGGATGAGCTGAGAAAGGCGGCCAGAAAGCTCTGGGTCCTGGAGCTCGATCCAAGGGAGGGGGACCTGCCTGCAGACCAGGCGGCTGAAGTCATACCAAAGGCCGAGGTTGTGGCGATAACCGGAACAACCTTTATAAATCATACGCTTGAAGGGCTTCTTGAGCTGGCCAAAGGAAAAAAGATAATGATTCTGGGCCCTTCCACCATAATGTCGCCGATCCTCTTCGATTATGGTGTAGAGGCGCTTTGTGGCTGCAAGATAGTCGATATAGATGAAGTGACTGATAGGCTATCTTCAGGTGAAGGCCTCCGCAGGCTGGGCGGTGTAAAGAGGATGGTATTGAAGACCACTCATTTTTCAATCGGTTAACCGCCAAAGACTATTTTAGATAGGAGCATCTAAGTCCCTCCAAGTGGGGGGCAGGGGCCTCAATCGCGGCGCATGTCGTTTTGCTTATACTATTTCTGTAGTAAAAACAATAAGTTATAAGACGCGATTTGGCATCGATATTGCTTTAGTAAGGGGCATGATGAACAACATAATACATTCAAAGAGACTGCAGATCCTGGCGCTGAACATGGTAGGCATAGCCCTCATCTATATGCTGAGCTTCTGCTACGGCAAGGTCGATATCAAGGATGTAGGGGCGGGCAATGAGATGATAAGCTATGCCGAGGAGATCAATAGGGCCGCTGAGACCCATGATGTGAATCCAGCCCTGATAGCCGCGGTCATCCATGCTGAGTCGAATTTCAAGATCAGGGCGCGTTCGCAGGTGGGCGCCCAGGGCTTGATGCAGATCATGCCGTCCACTGCCCGCATGCTCGGCTGCAGAAACTCATGGGATCCTGCCCAGAACATCTTCGCGGGCGCCAAGTATCTCCGCCAGCTCATGGACCGCTTCAACGGAAACCTTGCGCACGCGATCGCCGCCTACAACGCCGGCCCGGGCGCGGTATCAAAGCACAACGGCATCCCGCCGTACAAAGAGACCCGCAACTATGTGAAGAAGGTCCTGAGCCACTACACCCGCTATCAGAAGATATTCGCCTCAGATCCGCTGATATCGTAATCGACTGATGAACTGGAAGATGAGGGCGGGCCTCTTGGCCCGCCTTTTTTTATTGCTATTCAGGCCTTCTGGATTATAGACCGCTTTCTCAAATCAACTGGGAGTCATCGATGAATCACAAGGGCTTGTTTGCGTTTTTTTCCATGGTGTTGATCGCGCTGCCTGTCGCCTGTTGGGCGCAGGAAGACGAGGAGCAACTTAAGAACGGCGTTGCCATCCAGGAGCTGACCGAAGATAGATCCGGGTCGCCAGAATCCATGCTGTCGATACCTTACGGCGGCGATCACCAGGGAGTGGTCACCGCGGTCATAGACGCCTCCAGGATTGCGATAGACGGCGAGGAGATGGAGCTCGTGGGAGTTGCGGCGCCCCAGCGTAACGCCGATGGAACCGCGCGCGACTGTTTTTCTCACGAATCTGCGACGTATGTGGAGTCGCGCATAATCGGCAAGCGCGTGTCATACACGTTTGAGAAACAGGACGGCCATGAGCAACACCTTGGCGCACAGCGCATATATCTCTACATCGGCGGTTCCATGCTGAACTCGGAGTTCATAAGGAGGGGCATGGCCCTGGCCGATCGCAGGCCCGGCTATCCCGAGGAAGATGCATTCGTGGAACTGCAGCAAGAGGCAAGCAGGGGGCATCTGGGTCTCTGGCATTCGTGTCCTGTGGAGTGCGATCGTTTTGGAGATTGCATGACAAAAGGTTGGTAAATTGAGTTGAAAAAGGGGGGAAGATGAAACTCAAGGTTAAGGCGGTTGGTTTGGCATGCGCTATCCTCTACGCGGTCGGCGTGCTCTGGGCGTACGTCATGGCTTGGGCCGGCATCAGCCAGGCGCCGTTCGACGTGCTCAACGGTTTCTACTTGGGCTGGCTCGGTGCGATCGGCAATCCCGCAGTCAGCCTCTTATTCGGTCTGGCGATCACATTCGTCGACGGGTTCATCGCGGGCGCGATCTTCGCATGGCTCTACAACAGGTTTGCCGGCAACGCGTGATCCGGCCTGATTGAAGTCGAACTCCGCCGCGTCTTATAATCCCCGCCGAAAATTCAAAAAAGGGCCCTTCCGGGCCTTTTTTTGCCCAAAGAGATTAAGACGGACGTGAGCTCTGGACTCCAAAGATCAGGACTGATACAAAAAACGAATGAAAACAGGCGTTCTCATCAGCTACTTTGCCAAACAAGACGAGGCTCGTGTAGCCTTCGGGAAGTTGCAACGGAAGGGCTTCCGTCGCACTGCATGGGTAAGCAAGAACGCTGCGGGAAAGGTCGAGATACGGCGACCCCTATTCGGCGTCGAGCGAAGGATCATTGAGGACCATGCACGCTGGCTTTCCGCAGATGAGACCGCCCTGATCCTCCGGGGGCCGATCGAAACCTTGAGTGTCCCCTTCGATCTCCTGCTGGAAAGCGGCGAGGCCCCTCCCGCGATCTTCGTCTTGCATCCCCATCGCGAGGGCCCGGTCGGAGAAAACGAAAGCCCTGTTGGAACACCCTTCAATTCGGCGCAATTGCAGGAGCATGCCGAGCGTCTGGCCACGGAGCACCAGATAGACCCAAAACCGCTCCGGAACACCCTGCTCCTCAAGCGCCTTGAACGGCGCCGCAGGTGGATCCAGCAGATATGCCTGTCTCTCTCTGAGGCAGGTCGCCTGCAGCAAAGCGTGCCGCCGGCCGCCGAATGGCTCCTGGACAATGAATATATCACCGAGAGCGCCGCCCGCGATGTTTCACTCAACCTGCCCCGTCATTTTTACCGGCAGCTGCCCTCGCTTGCGAGCGAGCCCGACCGGGGACTGCCGCGCATCTACAGTCTGGCGCGCGAGCTTGCCTCTCACACCGACCTTCGCCTGGACGAGGAGAACGTCCTGGCTTTCATCGAGGCCTATCAAACCGTGAAGCCGCTCTCGATTGGCGAGCTCTGGGTCGTCCCCCAGATGCTGCGCACGGTGCTTCTCGAGGGGATCGGCCAGATCGCCGGTCGAGCCCTGACCGAGCTGCGCGAGCGGGAGATCGCCAATTTCTGGGCGAACCGGCTCATCACGGCCAATCGGCGAGATCCGGGCCAGATATTTTCGGTCATGGCTGAACTGGCCGAAGCCCAGAAGAAACCGAGCCCCTATTTTGCCGTTCAGCTGATGGATTACCTCTATGACGAAGGGACGGTCCTGGCCCCGGTGCAGGGTTGGCTCGAGCGCACATTCCACGAAACCTTAAACGAACTCGGCCTGCGCGTGACAAACCGCCAGACGAGGGATCAGCTCTCCATCGGGAACGCGTTTATCAGCCTGCGCCAACTCGCCCTGATTGACTGGAAGAAATCTTTCGAACGCGTAAGCAGGGTGGAGCTTTTGCTGCGGGAGGACCCCGCCGGCATCTATCCGCAGATGGATTTCGCCACCCGCGACCGCTATCGCCGCGCAATTGAGGATCTTCACCGCGGCTCCGGCCTTGCGGAGGATGAGGTCGCGAGGCTCGCGATCGAAATGGCGGAAGAGGCCGGCCTGGATGACGTTCACGATGAGCTGGCGGCGCACGTCGGGACGTATCTCATCGGAGAAAAGAGGGAGAAATTCTCGGAGCGCATCAGGTGCCGCGAGAAATTTCATTTCCGCGCATTGCGGTGGGCCCATCGCCATCACACCGCGGTGTATTTTTTCGGGAGCGCCGTTGTCACCGCCGCCATCCTTTTTCTGTTCCTCCGGTTCGGTCTGCGCTCCTCTGCCTCGTGGATGCAGATTGTCACAGCCATGCTACTCCTCCTCATCCCCGCGAGCCAGATCGCGGTGGAGGTGGTGAATTACCTCGTGACGCGCATCTTTCCGCCGCGCACCCTGCCGAAGATGGATTATAAGATTTCAGGGATTCCCGACGCCTGCCGGACACTGGTGGTCGTGCCGATGATGCTCACGGATCCGGAGACGATTGCAGCCGAAGTGGAAAGGCTTGAGATTCGCTACCTTGCCAACACAGAGGCGAACCTGCTCTTTGGCCTTTTCTCGGATTACACGGACGCAGGCGAGGCCCACGCCGAGTCGGACGAATCCCTGCTTCGAGTCGCCACGCAGGGCATCGAGGCACTTAATCAGCGCCATGGCGGAGAGCGTTTCTTCCTGTTTCACCGGCAGCGGAGGTGGTGCGCCTCCGAGCAAAAATTTATCGGCTGGGAGCGCAAGCGCGGGAAACTGGAGGAGTTGAACGGCCTCATCGTCGGCACGCGGCCCCCCGACGCGGAGCGCCTCGTCTACGTCGGCAATCCGGATCACCTAGCGAACGTCAGGTTCGTCATCACCCTGGACAGTGACACGCAGCTGCCGCATGACACCGCCCGCAGGATGATCGAGACCCTGGCGCACCCGCTGAACCGGGCGCACCTCGACGATACTGGTCTGGTCCGCTCCGGCTATTCCATCATCCAGCCGCGCGTCAGCCCCTCCCTGCCGAGCACGAACGGTTCTCCCTTCAGCCGGCTCTTCTCGGACCCGGTCGGTGTCGATCCCTACACGAGCGCGGTCTCCGACGTCTATCAGGACCTGACGGGGGCCGGCTCCTATCACGGCAAGGGCATCTATGATGTGCGCACGTTCGGCGAAGTGTTGTCCGGAAGGTTTCCCGAGGGATTGCTCCTCAGCCATGATCTGATTGAAGGCGCCCACGTCCGTGTGGGGCTCGCCAGCGATATCGAGCTGTATGACGAGTTTCCGCAGGATTATGTGAGCTACGCAAAGCGACAGCACCGCTGGATTCGCGGTGACTGGCAGATCGCGGACTGGTTCACGCCGCGTGTTCCGCAACCCGGCGGGGGGCGGGGAGTCAACCCGCTATCCTGGTTTGACCGCTGGAAGATATTCGACAACCTGCGCCGGAGCCTCCTGCCCGTGGCCAGCCTGTGGCTGCTCGTGGCCTCCTGGTTTATCTCTCCGCTGGCCGAGGAGATCGCCACCGCCGTGATCCTTGCCGGGCTCTTCTTTCACTCCCTCGCGCAACCGGTCACCTGGGCGACAACCGGCCAGGGATTGAAGGGCGTCTCCATCGCCAGAAAAGCGTACGACCTGATGCGGGTGTTCGTGGATGCGGCGCTGCTTCCCTACCAGGCATGGCTGGCGCTGGATGCCATTGTGCGGGTCTTCTATCGAAAGCACATCTCCCACAGGGGGCTCCTGGAGTGGAACTCGGCCCAGGCGGCGCACGGCAGCGCTCGAGCCGCTATTCCCCTGTTCCTGCTTTCCCTGGGGCTGGCGAGCATTTTCAGCGTGGTCTCCGGATGGGCCATCCTGCAATGGAGACCGGACAGTTTTCGGGTGGCCTGCCCCTGGTTGGCGCTCTGGTTCCTCTCCCCGATGATCGGCTGGCTCCTCAACCGGCGCCCGAAGGCCATACAACCGCAATCCCTGCTTTCAGCGGAGGACCGGCAATTCATGAGAAATGTCGCGAGGCGGACCTGGCGCTATTTCTCGGACTTTGTGGATCAGGATACCTCATGGTTGCCACCCGACAATTACCAGGTCTCCTATCAGAATCAGCTGGCCCTGAGGACGAGCCCGACCAACATAGGCCTCTACCTGGTCAGCGTGCTGGGCGCCCACGATTTCGGCTACATCACCGTGGATCAGGTTGCGCAAAAACTTTCGCAGACTATGGAGACGATCGGGAAACTGGAGCGCCATGAAGGGCATCTGCTCAACTGGTACGACATCCGGACTCTCAAACCCCTCAATCCGCGCTACGTCTCCACTGTGGACAGCGGAAACCTGCTCGGGTCCCTGTGGACCCTGGATCAGGGGCTTCGGGCGCTGCTGCAGACGCCGCTCCTGGGTGTCAAAACCTTTGAGGGCCTGCGTGATACCGGGCGCGTCCTGCAACAAGTTATCCTCGATGGAAAACACTCGGGCTTCGATATGCATGCCCTGGGTGAGCTGCTGCGCGTCTGGGAATCGCAGCCCGGCACTGTCGCCGCCCTCATCGGCCTCTTGCGACGGATGGAAATCGACGTCCGTGATCTCTCCAAAATATCGTCCGTTTCCGCTGTTGCCGAAGAGAGCGTTGCGTATTGGATCCGGCAGATACAGAGCCAGCTCGCAGCGTGGAAAGAGATTGTGGACCGGTATCTCGCCTGGGTCGAAATCCTGGGCGAGAAGACGGTGGAGGAAATCGCCGAAATGGATCCGGACGCTGTTCCGGCCTTCCGTGAGGCGCTTCACTCCGCCCCGTCTCTTCAGGACCTTGCCGGCGGACACATCCCCTGCATCGACTCCATCGTGCAAATCCGGGAAAGGGCTCCGGCGGATGCCTTTGCCCTTCGTGACTGGATCGACCGCGTCGTGGATGCCTTCGAAAAGTCAAAATGGATGGCCGGCGAGACGCTGGCTCTCTTCGAGCGACTCCTGCAGTCGGGGCGCGAGTTCGAAGCATCGATCAACATGCGCTTCCTGTACAACGCCGATCGGCGGCTGTTTTCTATCGGGTACAATGTCTCCGAAGGACGCCTGGATCGCGCTTTTTATGATCTGCTGGCGAGCGAAGCGCGCCTGGGAAGTTTTGTCGCCATCGCCCGGGGAGACGTCCCGGTCGAACATTGGTTTGCAATGAGCCGGCCTTACGGCGCCATCGGCCGGCGGCGGGCGTTGCTCAGCTGGACCGGGACGATGTTCGAATACCTCATGCCGCTGATGTTCCAGCTCGCTTATGCGAATTCACTGCTGGACAAATCCACGCGCGACGCCGTAGCTATCCAGATAGCATATGGCGGGAAACACCACGTGCCGTGGGGGATCTCGGAGTGCGCCTTCGGGGACTTGGATATTCACAAGACCCATCAATACGCCGCCTTCGGCGTGCCGGAACTCGGACTAAAGCGCGACCTGGCGGAGAGGATCGTAGTCGCACCTTATGCCACTATGTTGGCGATCGACATCGCGCCGCGGGCATCGGTGCAGAACCTGAAACGATTGGCCGCGTTGGGACTGCTCACCGACTACGGGTATTATGAAGCGCTGGACTTCAGCCAACAGACAAACCGGGAGGGAGAACGCGGGGTGGTCGTGCGCGCCTTTATGGCGCATCATCAGGGAATGAGTTTCCTGGCGCTGACCAATTTCCTTCATGAACATTCCCTCCAGCGCCATTTTCACACCGACCCGCGCGTGCGCGCCGCGGGGCCGCTCTTGCATGAGCGCATCCCGAACATTCCTCCGCTGCACCACATTTCCACGCGCGAGCGAGTCTCGTCTGTGGCGAGCGTCGGCGACGTGACGCCTGCGGTCAGTCAGTTCGAAACGCCCCACACCTCGAACCCCAAGACCCAGCTGCTGTGCAATGGCCGCTATGGCGTGATGGTGACGAACTCCGGCGGCGGCTACAGCCGCTGGAAGGACATCGAGATCACGCGCTGGCGATCGGACCGCACCCGGGATCCGTGGGGAACCTTCTGTTATATCCGCGACGCCGATGCAGACCAGCTATGGTGCAATAGCTATCAGCCGACCGGAGGAAAGGTCCTGGATTACTGCGCCAACTTCACGCTCGATCGCGCCATGTTCCACCGCGTCGATCATGACATCGAGAGTGAAACCGAGGTGATCGTCGCTCCGGAAGACGACGTTGAGATCCGGCGAATGACGCTCGTCAATCGTTCCCAGCGCAGCCGCCGGCTCGATCTGACGAGTTACGTTGAACTCTCGCTGGCAAAACACGATGCGGACCTGAAGCATCCGGCGTTCAACAAGCTCTTCATCCAGACCGAAGCGTTGCCGGAAGAGCGAGCGCTTTTGGCCAGCCGCCGGCCTCGCGGGGCGAGCGACCCGCCCGTCTTCGTTGCGCACCGCTTGACGTTGGACCTGCCTGCCGGCAGGCAGGATGAAACTCCGGCTGAAACTTTGCGCTTCGAGACCGACCGCCGCCGCTTCATAGGTCGCGGACGAACGCTCGGGAACCCCATGGGTGCTTCGCAGGAGCCTGGGCAGAGCCAGGGGTTTGTATTGGATCCGATCTTCAGCCTGCGCCAGAGATTGGACCTCGCTCCGGGGCAGCGCATCCAGGTTTCCCTGGTCCTGGCTGCCGGCGAGTCCAGGGAACAGGTCATCGGCTTGATCTCCAGATACGGCGACCCCCATGCGATCGACCATGCGATGGACCTTGCCTGGGCCTCGGCTCAGCTCGAGCTGCGTCTGTTGCACATCCAACCCGATGATGCACGGTGCTTCCAGCAAATGGCAAGTCATCTGCTTTATCCCAATCCCCTCCTGCGCGGGACGGCGGAACGCATTGCCCAGAACCGCAAGGGTCAGGCCGGCCTGTGGGCGTATGCCATCTCGGGCGATCTGCCCATCGCCCTGGTCGCCGTTGGCGAAACGAGGGATCTCGGCCTCGTCCGGCAAATGCTCCAGGCGCACACCTATTGGCGTACGCACGGACTGATGGCCGACCTCGTGATTTTGAACGAGGAGGCCGGCGGCTACATGCAACCGCTGCGAGAACAGCTCGAGCACCTGATCCAATCCCATTCGGCAACTACAGGGGTGGATCAGCCCGGGGGGGTCTATCTGCGCAGCGTTGATCTGATCCCGGCGGAAGACCTTACGCTCCTGCGGGCCGTGGCGAACGTGGTGGTGGTGGCGGCCCGCGGCACGCTCCCCCAGCAATTGAGCGCTCCGACCAAGGCCCCCGATATGCCGGGCCCCATCGTTTCAAAACGCGCTCCCCGGGATCCCTCTTCCGCGCTCCCCTTCATGGAACTTCCCTTCTTCAACAGCATCGGCGGTTTCACGCCGGACGGCCGCGAATACGCGATCTATCTCGGCCCGGGCATCAACACTCCGGCGCCCTGGGTGAACGTCATCGCGAATCCCGTCTTCGGCACTATCGTCAGCGAAACGGGGTCCGGATTCACCTGGGCCGGCAACAGCCAGCGCAACCGTCTGACGCCATGGTCGAACGACCCCGTGACGGATCCGTCTTCGGAAGCGATCTACATTCGTGATGAGGAGACCGGCGTCTGCTGGACGCCGACCGCGGCCCCCATCCGCGAGCAGACTGCGTACCGGGCCAGGCACGGGGCGGGGTACACGGTCTTCGAGCACAACAGCCACGGCATTGAGCAGGAATTGACCGTCTTCGTTCCCGTGAACGACGCCGGGGGGCAGCCGATCAAGCTGCAGAAGCTCTCCTTGAGAAACGATACCGCCAGGCCGCGCAAACTGTCGGTGACGTATTATTCGGAGTGGACGCTGGGCGAATCCCGCGAATCATCCCAGGCGCACATTGTTACCAATTGGGATGATGAGGCGGAGATCCTGATCGCCCGCAACTACTACAATCCCGATTATGCGGATCGGGTGGCCTTCGCGGCCGTGAGCGCGTCCGTGTCCTCCTATACCGGCGATCGCACCGCTTTCATAGGGCGCAACAGCTCAATGGAAAACCCGGCGGCGATGAAGCGAACAAGGCTTTCGCACCGGACGGGAGCCGGCCTCGACCCCTGCGCCGCGCTGCAGACCGTCTTGAAACTTGCACCGGGCGAGAGCGTTGAAATCACCTGCATGCTCGGCGAGGTTCAGTCGGTGAAGCAAGCCCATGCCCTGGTGCTCGCCTTTCGCGACGATCTGCAGCTTTCGAGCGCGCTTATGCAGACGAAAGCGTGGTGGGATGATCGGCTCGGCGCGATCGAGGTGCAGACTCCCGAACTTGCTGCGAACTTTCTGATCAACCGTTGGCTGCTTTATCAAAACCTCTCCTGTCGGATATGGGGGCGTTCGGCTTTTTACCAGTCCGGCGGAGCCTTCGGCTTCCGCGATCAGCTGCAGGACGTGATGGCGCTCGTGTACGCACACCCCGGACTCGCGCGCAACCACATCCTCTCCGCGGCCGGCCGCCAGTTCAAGGAGGGAGACGTCCAGCACTGGTGGCACCCGCCGGGCGGAGAGGGAATCCGCTCGCGGATCTCCGACGATCTCTTGTGGCTCCCCTACGTCGTAGCGCATTACTTAAAGATTACCGGCGATAGAAACATCCTGCGTGAGATGGTCCCGTATCTCGACGCGCCCCTGCTCAAAGAAGATCAGCACGAGAGTCTGCAGACACCCGCGGTTTCATCGGAGAGCGGCACGCTCTTCGAGCACTGTCAGCGCACAGTCGCACGCAGCCAGGCCTTTGGATCCCATGGATTGCCCCTGATGGGGACCGGAGACTGGAACGACGGGATGAATCTCGTGGGCGCCGGAGGTAAAGGCGAGAGCATCTGGCTCGCCTGGTTCCTGGCTGATGTTCTGGGGGGAATGGCCGAGATGTCCCTGCTCATTGGCCAGCCGGATGTGAGCCGGGCCTATGAGCGCGACCGGAAGGCGCTCATCCGGCGCGTGGAAGAGTTTGCGTGGGATGGGGAGTGGTATCTTCGCGCGACCTTTGACGATGGCTCGCTCCTGGGTTCGTCGGCGAATATGGAAGCGCGGATCGATTCGCTGTCTCAATCCTGGGCCTGGCTCAGCGACGGCGGCGAAAAGGCCAGGGCGACGCAGGCCCTGGAATCGGCGTGGAAGTATCTCGTTCGCGAGAACGAGGAGCTGGTGCTGCTTCTTGATCCTCCGTTTGATAAAGCAGAGCCATCGCCGGGATACATCAAGGGGTACCCGCCGGGCGTGCGGGAGAACGGAGGTCAGTACACACATGCAGCCCTGTGGCTGGCCATGGCCATGGCGCGCATGGGAGATGGCACCCGTGCGGCGAAAATGCTGCGCATGCTGAACCCGATTGAGCGCACGCGCGATCCGGAAATGGTCTGGAGATACGGTGTGGAGCCGTACGTGGTCGCGGCCGACGTGTACGCCTCGCCCGGGTGGGTAGGTCTGGGCGGCTGGACCTGGTACACAGGTTCGGCGGCATGGATGTACCGCGCCTGGGTGGAAGAGATTCTGGGACTCAAAGTGCGCGGAGATGTGATGCAACTCGATCCGACCATCCCCGGGTGGTGGGATGGCTTTGGGATGCGGTATCGCCACGGGGAGGCGATCTACGAGATCCAGGTCGAGAACCCGGAACATTGTGAGCGGGGTGTCGCCTTCGTGGAGCTCGACGGCCGGCGCGTGAAAGAAGGCGTGATCCCGCTCGGCCGCGATCTCATCAAGCACCGGGTCCTCGTTCGGATGGGGAAAAACTGAACAGCTCCCGTAGGGTT
>Ga0265297_10005103_pt1 | contig 20518 bp, 27 predicted proteins | sample Munlanlwell13791_FD_192502 | JGI IMG/M metagenome (GOLD analysis project Ga0265297, IMG submission 192502) | Leachate microbial communities from a municipal landfill in Southern Ontario, Canada - Leachate well 137-91 | ecosystem: Engineered > Solid waste > Landfill > Unclassified | place...
TGGCAACGTATACCGCGGAATCAAATCCAAAAGTGATATCCGTGCCCTTGATATCATTATCGATGGTCTTGGGGATACCTATCACAGGCAGGCCGTCTTGATATAACCTGTTTGCTATATTCAGTGTGCCGTCGCCACCGATGCACACCAGGCATTCGGCCTCCAGATGGGCAAAATTATCGATAACAACCTTCGATAAATCCTTGAATTCCAGGGAGCCTTCCTTTTTGACGGGGCACCGGTAGGGATTGGCCTTATTGGATGTGCCCAGTATGGTGCCGCCCAGGTTAATGATGCCGGATACGTCGTCGTAATGCAGTATTCGATGCCGATTGTGCAGCAGCCCCTCATAACCATCCGATATCCCCAACACTTCCAACCCCAGTTCGAGCATGGCCTTCTTGGCCACCGCGCGGATCACGGCGTTTATCCCCGGGCAATCACCGCCGCCCGTCAGGATGGCTATCCTACCTTTTCTTACCACGTCTATTCGCTCGTATCCGTCTGTTACTTACAGCAGGTCTTGCTGCCGAATGCCGTGAGCAATATGCCCAGCCCCAGCAACGTCAGGGTCACCGGGCATGGCAGCGGCCAGCCGAATAAAGGATTGGGAATTCGGGCAGCCATCAGGACGGCATCCAGTATTAGCAGGAAACCGGCGATGATCAGCAGGATTTTACCAGCTTTAAACATGCAGTACCCCCTCGTTAATTTGCCTTATCATTAGAGTATCACGTTGGAAATTCACAGTCCATATCAAAGGTAGTACAATCTAAATACAGAACTGAAAAATATGGCAGTGTCAGTGTCAGCGGTTTCGACAGCCGTTGAAGAAAAGGAGGTGCGCTATGTCAGGTAAATTTGCACTTTCCCTCGGTGGATGGGTCCTCGGCCTTATCATCGCAGTCATAGTCATTATCATAGCCGCTGCATTGCTCGGTGGATACCTGTGGGGCAACAGCAGTGGATACCAGGCAGGCTACGACAGGGGCAAGGTCGACGGCGACAAGGCCGGCTTCACCAGGGGCTACGAGAACGGCGAAAAGATCGGCTACGACCTCGGGTTCCAGGCAGGTGATAAGGCGGGATATGACAAGGGCAACAAGGCCGGTTATGACGAAGGATATGCCAAAGGCAAAGACCAGGGCTATCAGGAAGGCGAAACGGCAGGGTACAATAAAGGACTGCGGGAAGGATACAACTCCTACATAACTCCCTATTATTACTATCCCTGGTATTTCAGAGGCGGCCCCTTTTATTAATGACGGCGAAAGGATTTTGATATTCGGAAACGCGACGGGGTGTTGTCCAACAGGCTGCTGCTGGTCTGTATCATCGTCGCCCTGACACTGCTGGCAGCAATCGCCGTAGCCGCCATATTCTTTAAAGATACGGCCGCCGGGCAGTGGGTGTTCAGGGCAACGGATATCGTTCTTCACATCGATGTCTACCTTGGCGACCTCATTCAACAATATGGCATCTTTGTCTACGGTATACTGTTCATTATCATATTCTGCGAGACCGGCCTGGTTGTTACTCCCTTTTTCCCCGGGGATTCATTGCTATTCGCGGTGGGCGGATTTGCGGCGCTGGGCGCGCTGAATGTATGGGTATTGATACTGTTGATGTGGCTGGCCGCCGCGCTGGGTGACAGCTTCAATTATTTCATCGGCAACCGCATCGGGGAACAGGTCTACATTAAAGATTATAAATATATCAAAAGGGAATATATTGACCGGACGCACGCGTTTTTTGAAAAATACGGCGGCACGGCCATCGTTCTGGCCAGGTTTGCGCCGATCCTCAGAACATTTACCCCCTTCGTGGCGGGCGTGGGCAAGATGAACTATCCCAGGTTCCTTTTATACAACATAACGGGCGGCCTGCTATGGGTGGCAATCTGCATATTATGCGGCTACTTTTTCGGCAACCTGCCTTTCGTAAGAGAGAACTTCTCGATCTTTGTACTGGCCATAATCATTGTTTCGCTGATCCCGGCAGCAATTGAATTTTCCAAACACTGGAGGGCCGACCCCTGAAGCCGCTCAAATGGTACAAGGAGCTTTCGGCCCATAAAGGCAGGCTGGCAACGGGCGCATTTCTGCTGGAAGGTCCGCGCGCCATCGACCAGGTGGTCGAGAACAGTCCCGGCAGTATAATGGAGATACTGTACACAGGTGACCCACCGTCCGGCTACGGCCGCTATGCCCTGCGCTGCCTGACACCTGCCCAGATGAAATCCATCAGTTCCACCGTCATATCCCAGGGGATCGCGGCCGTGGTACATCTGCCGGCCGACACATACACCAATAGTCTGCCGGTGGAGGCCGGGTCGAGGGTCCTTCTGCTGGAAGATATACAGGATCCGGGCAACGTGGGCACGCTTATCCGCACCGCCGTCGCTTTCGATTACTCGGGAATAATACTGACAGAGAAATGCGCCGATCCCTTCTCCCCCAAATGCATACAATCTACGGCGGGCACTGCCCTGTCACTCTGGATCAGGAGGACGGCTACTTACCTTGACCTCGTGGACGAGCTTAGGAAGAGGGCATATATCCTGGCGGCGACCGACCTGCACGGACAGCAGGGGCCTTCGCTATTGAAAGAACCTGACAGGCTGGTGCTTGCGCTGGGCAACGAGGCGGCGGGACTATCCGACGCGTTGCTGAAGAAGTCAGATTGCAGAGTGAGAATACCCATAGCCAGGACAAAGGCGGAGTCCCTTAACGTTGCCGTCTGCGGTGCCATATGTATATATTTGAGCAGCCTTAAATGACCGCCATCAAGAGAATAGGGACTGTGACTACTTCTTCAACAGGTCAGCGATGACCATACGGTCGAAATAGACTTCATTGCGTTGAACCTTATCTCCTTTGAATGCAATAAAATCCATTCCATCGGCTTCCACAGTCTTTCCATCTGCTGCCGGCTGCCAGGTGGCATGCCATCTTGCGGCAGCACCATCCACATCCTTGAATGCCTGTACATCCCTGATAGTCCAGTTCATCTTCCATGCTGCAAATAGCTTGGTCAGATATCGTCGCAGGGCCTGCTGGTCAGTTATCTCCCTTTTTAGATTGGGATCGGTGTAGACCAAATCCTCTGAATAACAGGAGGCAACTTTATCTACCTCCTGCGTATTCCATGCGGCAATGAACTTCTCAGTCAGTTCTTGTATACGTTTACCAGACATATTCAACCTCCTACCTCAAGATGTCTTTTCATGCAGGATTATATAGAAAGGCGTTTTCTTCTGTTTCCAGTACTGCGCCGAAGAATCGAATATACTCTCCGACATATGCGCATCCGGTGGGGCCTTTGAGGCGAAAGATTGATGATTTTTCAATAGAATAACGTATCCCGGGGCAGGCCTCCACGACATGTCCGTCAGACAATCGCTGAACGCGTCCCAGTTCATACCGAAATACGCAGGAAAGCCCAACCCCACAGCCGTCTTCTTGAGAAAACCCTTTTTATCCTTCACTCCTGTTAAATCGATCAGCATCAACTCCAGCCCGGCGGACCGCGCGGCATCCCTTATATCCGCATCAGAGCCTTGCGCCGCCAGGTAAATTCCCGAGTTTAGATATGAACCGAATATACCTGCCCAATCTTCCATGCCTCACTCCTGTATCAACTTGAATGACCTGTAGTGATCGTCTGTATAGTAATATTCCCCACTGCCGCCTGCAACTATACGGCGCGCGCCCCGGTCGTGTGAGCCCGGCGTGATAACCGTGTACTCGTGATAATATCCGGCCGGTTTGGCGGGCAGCAACCCCTCATAATTGTTGAACACCGTGCCATCATTGGAATAGGGGAACGGCCCCCCGCTTTTGATCAGTGCCAGCGTGGTCCTGCCTTCTGGAGGCAGGCCGGCAACGTCGATTACTTCTATACCGGTGGATACACCGGCCTGGTTTCCACCTACAGCAGGGGTTGACTGTTCAACGGGAGAGGCGGGCTGCGTGCAGTTGAAAAAGACGTTGTTGCCGCTTAAGAAGTTGAAGAGCAGGTAAGCCGCAGCAAGCACCGCCAGGTAAAGTATGACCTGTTTCCAGGAAGCAGACTTCATCCCCACGCTGGTAGTATATTACAGATCAAAATAATTCTAAAAGCGCTGCACATCCGCCGTTGACTTGCACGGTTGCCCACCCTATACTACGAGTGATCGGTTGCCGATCCGGGCAGCCGGGCATTGAGGTAAAGAAATATCAGAGCAGGAGGCGCGATCTATTATGAAAAGGCGAATTATCACGGCTATCGCACTTATTATCCTGGGCGTAATTCTAACCGGCAGCGTATTGCTCACCGGTTGTACGACTGCGCAGTCAGCCGGTAAATCGTTATATATAACCGGCACGTACGGCGCGCTCAGCCGCGGCGTATATGATGGCGATGTGACCATTGCTGACCTGAAACGCCAGGGTGATTTCGCCCTCGGCAACTTCAATGCCATCGATGGCGAGATGGTGGCCGTGGACGGCAAATACTACCGCATAGGTCCGGGGGGCAAATTAAACATCGCGGACGACAGCATGCGCATGCCCAATACAACGGCGACGTTCTTCAAGGCGGACAAAGTCATAACGATCGATAAACCGATGAGCTACCAGGAGCTACAACAATACATCAACGGGCAGCTGCCCACACCGAATATCTTTTATGCCATCAAACTAAACGGCACATTCGAATCCATCAAGGCAAGGACGCTGACAAAGCTGGACCAACCCTACCCGTCCACGCCTTATTCCACGATCACGCAGAATGAGCCGACCTTTGACTTCAATAACGTGGATGTCGTCATGGCAATCACCATCAGCCCCACCCAGATGAAAGAACTCGTCTATCCCGGCTACCACGCTCATTTCATCACCAACGACGGGAAATCCGGCGGGCATGTGCTCGACGGCCGCATATTCAGAGGCCTGGCTGAAGTGGAGTTTTTACCGAATTTTATCGTGAACTTGCCGCAAAACAGCAAGTACTACCAGGCGGATTTTATCGAAGCCAAATAGGCAGTTATATCAGCGCGGTACTGTTTACCCCTGTTCTGTAATTTCTCGCGGACCCGTGAAAGTTCGCTCAGTGACTTTTGATTCCACTTCAGGTAGCCCTCGATATCCTCGCTGAGTCTCCACATGGAATATATAATTGCAGGAATTACCAGAAAGATCCCGATGAAGTGGAGAAAGAACTTATCCTTTGCCATACAGTCATAAATGAACAGCACAAGCAGCACCAGTAATCCCAGCGCCAGATAAATATTGCCCAATAATTTGAGTAACTTCATGCTGACCTCCTCAGGATAGGGCGCTTGAACACCAACCTGTCAACACTTTTCAACACCATATAGTCTCAATTTACTACGAGATACGCCGCTTGACCGAATCAATCGGTCCGGCTGATCTCCCCGGTTTTCGCTACCGGCTCTTTTGAATCGTCTCCAGGACAACTTCGTAAATTTCGAGTTTTTCTTTCTTTAGCAGGTCTTCGATTTTCTTCTTAATGGCCAGCGCCTTCTCCATAGACTTGCTCTGTTCCTCGTCCGGAAAAGTCGCCTGGACTTTAAGGTAAGCGGTATTTAACCGTGCGTGTGGCATTTGAACTTTCCTCCTTTTGATTAGACCTGACTGAGCATCTTTCAATGTACTTCAAAGAAACTGAGTTTGTCCAGTCGATCGAAGTTGTGCTGCGCGTCGATCCAGCGTACCGTGCCGGAGCGGCAGCGCATCGCTATGGACTGCGTCCGCGCCCCTCCGCTGAAATAGCGCACTCCTTTAAGCAGTTCACCGCTGCTGATGCCGGTGGCGGCGAAAAAGACGTCGTCGCTGTCTATCAGGTCCTCCGTCTTATAGACCTTGTCGATATCTATCCCGGCGGCCAGGGCCGCCTTTCTCTCGCCGCTGTCGCGCATCCAGGCCTTGCATTGAATAGCGCCCCCGATGCAGTGAATAGCGGCGGCTGAGAGAACCCCTTCAGGTGTGCCACCGATACCCATCAGCACATCGACCTCCCTCTCCGGCAGAGCCGCGTCTATGCTGGCCGCGATATCGCCGTCGGTGATCAATTTAACCCTGGCGCCGGCATTTCTGATGTCTACTATCAAACGCTCATGGCGCGGCCGGTCCAGGACAACAACGGTCAGCTCCGATATCTTTCTTCTCTTGGCGACGGCTATGTTCTTCAGGTTTTCTGAAACCGGCGCATTTATATCGATGCAGTCTTTGGCCTCGGGGCCGGTGACGATTTTATCCATATAGACAAACTGCCTGGGCCAGTGTATCGTTCCCCTGGCGGAAAGCGCCACGACGGCGATGGCGCCGGGCAGGCCCCTGGCGACGAGATTGGTACCGTCCACAGGGTCCACGGCGATGTCAACCTTTAGTCCCGATCCGCCGCCGATATGCTCACCTATGTACAGCATGGGAGCGTGGTCCTTCTCCCCCTCCCCTATGATTACGATCCCGTCCATTTGCACATAGCCCAGCACATAACGCATAGCGGCTACCGCGGCCGCATCCACTATCGTTTTATCACCCCTGCCCAGGTAACGCGCCGAAGCCAGGGCGGCAGCTTCCGTTACACGCACCAACTCCATGGCGATGTTTCGCTCGATCGGTATATTTGAATGGCCGGATTTCATACTGCACAACCTCCCCTTCCAATAAGACTATTACATTGTCCATAAGTTCGTCAATGCAATTCATGGTTCGGCGCCGGTGAGATGCAAACAATATCGTGATAAATTTGAAATTTTATGTTAAGTGTCGTATAATTTAAATACGGCTACAAGTTCAGAAAAACTCTGCTTGCAAATATCGTCCGCATAAGGGAAGGAGTAACTCCATGGCATCCAATCAATTCGCAGATATCAGCAAGGAGCTGTTCAATCAGATCAAATTCATTGAAAGCAGGGTAAAGGACGATTCATTCAAAGATGCAGTCAAGCTGCTGGCCACGGCAGAAAAAACCTGTGAACAACTTGAGTCCATGATGACGCCGGACAACCAGTTACAGACGCATATAATCAGTAACCGCCGGCTGGAGATAGGCTGGCTGCACGACAACATACAGCAGGGACTGCAGAAGCGGAAAAAGCCGGGGAAGAAACGGACCACTAAATAGAAGACACATTCACTCTCACGCCAGCACACCAGCCCTGCGCTTCCTTCCCTTTCCTGAATAACATACCCTATTGAAATCTATCACCTATGCCTCTTGACAGAATATATCATGTTATATTACGATATATCGTAATATATCCAATAAGGAGGAGTAACATGTTTGGCAGAAGGCATTTTGAACGCGAGCGCCATTCCCGCTTTTTTGAAAAGGGGGACCTCAAGTATGTAATTCTCGACCTGTTAAAGGATAAGCCGGCGCACGGGTACGAGATAATTCGTGCGCTGGAGGACCGCTTTTACGGATTCTATTCTCCCAGCGCGGGCAGCGTATATCCCACTCTGCAACTGCTGGAGGATATGGGATATGTGAAGTCGTCCGAACAGGACGGGAAGAGAGTTTACACGATCACGGATTCCGGCAAAGAATTTCTTAAGGAAAAGGGGGAGACCATGGATAAGATCAGGGCACATATGCATGAATGGTGCAAAGGCGGAAGCCACCAAGAGATGCATGAGATCATGCGCGAGATGGGCCATCTCGGCAGGAGCATCATGAGAAAAGCCCGGCGCATGGACGAAGAGAAGTTGTCGCGCATCAGGGAGATCATTAACCGTGCCGAGCGTGAAATCGAGGCTCTTTCTTGATTACTCAACCGGAATAATCTTACGTCTGCAATAAAAAGGGGGCTGGATGAAAAATAGAAAGATGCTACTGATAGCCGCATATCTTATAGGAGCAGTGGTAGATGCCGCCGTTTCCATTCCCATGTTCAGCATGGCGTTCAGTGGAGATTACACTAACGAGGTAAGCTACACTCTGGCATCGGGAGCCATTCTCATGATCGGATGGACATTTCTGCTCCTGTGGGCGGCGTACAAGCCTGTTGAACGCAGGGATGTGCTGCTGATCACGCTCGTGCCGATAATCGGTCTGTTGATCACCAGTCTGGTGATCAATTCACAGTCTGCGTATCCGCTCGAGATCTTCCTGTTTCGCATAATCGGTGGCCCCTTATTGGCTGCCCTCTACGTTTTTACCTATTTATTCTCCAAACACGTTACAATTGAAAGGGTCTGAAATATTTTTGAGGAAGGAGAGGCGTTAAATGGAAAAGAAAGTCCACAACGTTGAGGGGCAGGCGAAAGCTGGTCCTTATTCCCATGCGGTTGAAGCCGGCGGATTCATTTTTGTGTCCGGCACGGGCCCCGTCGACCTCGAACGGAACCTTTTCGAACTGGAAGACGTAAAGAAAGCCACCGGGATTACCCTCGACAATATACGTAGAATTTTAAAAACCGCCGGCAGCGACCTGGACAGGGTGGTCAAGGCCAACGTATATCTGCGGGACATGGCCGATTTCAACTTGATGAACGAAGTTTATGGAACCTATTTCCCCGATAAACAGCCGGCCAGAACCTGTATCGCGGCCAAACAACTACCCGCCAATATACCGGTCGAAATCGAGGTCATCGCCATTAAATAAATCGGCGTTTAAACGACCACGCTGATCGGTCGAGAGCGCGGCAGGGTGCTTTAATCGTTCTTCAGACCGAACAGGCGTATTCCGAGTTTCTCGTCTAATCTGTCGGGGTGGCCTTCGGGATGCGGAGGATGCACGAACGCATCTCTGTATATATTTCTTGTCAGCATTTTCCCGGAGAATCATCCAGTTGTAATATCACGTTGTAATGTGTGTCGGCCTTCAGCTCAAGGGAAAAATCGCAAATCCTGATTGCACTGTCGCTGCCGACATCAATAGTTTTCGATGCCTCCGTTATCTTGCTTCCGTCATCGTCACAGACAATCCATTTCAACACACATTTGGGGAAAGCCTGCAAGATCCCCAGATTCATAGAGTTTCGCAGTGATTTGCCCAAGACTCCGATTGGCAAAGTTCTGCGCAGGATTCTAGTGAACGATTGATATTCATCCATTGTCACTTTTTGTACTAGCCCGTAGCTTTTATCAAGGGGCTGCAAAAGGTCTATCCTTCCGGTCCTTCCTTCAGCGCAGCTAAATTGGCGACTTTACCCGTCGTAACCTGCAGTGCCACATGAGTCTGACTTTTACGCACGCCTGTGATCTTTGGCAGGTAATCCTTGAGGAATTTAGCCATGCTGGCGGACGAGACAAACCACGCGCCGAACAGGATATCGAAGGGACCGGTGCAGAGAGCAACGAAGTCCACGTTGCTGCAACTGGCCAGCGCCTGCGTGATGTCGTCCACGTGGGGCGCCTCCACCTCCAACAGTATGAAAGCCCTCACCGTGTATCCCAGCTTGGCCGGGTCCGGTATCACCGACCAGTTGATCACACCCTGTTCCACCAGACGGTTGATTCTCCGCCTCACGGTCTTCTCGCTCACACCCAGCTTGCGTGACAGATCGATGTTGCTGCGCCGCGCATCGACCGCCAGCTCCGCTATTAATCTACTATCCAAATCGTCCATGAATCCCATTATAACATGCCCGAATCCGGCGGCAACATTCATCCAGACGCCCTTTATGGACGCCGTCAATGCAGAGGAAAAATTTTTTAGCCGGTGCCCTTTTTACCTTTTTCGGAACCGTTTTTTAAAAGCATGCCCCGGGCAATCCCCGGCATGACACAATGTGACCGTCATTCGGCTTATTATGTTGTATTATGTCTGTTTACAGACATGTTTTCAGCTTGACAGTGTCGTTTTATGTGCATAACCTATAAGCAATTTCGGACGTCTTTTTAGAGTTAGCGATGGATTTCGGCCTGGGACAAAGAGAGGAAGCGCTGAGGCTCGAGGTACGCGAGTTTGCCGAGCGGGAGATACCTGAGACTTTCATAGCCAATTTCCTGGACGAGGAAAGCCGCGACGAGGACTGGGCTTTCAGCCTGTCCATCTCCAGAAAGCTGGCTGAGCGGGGCTGGCTGGCCATGGGCTGGCCAGAAAGGTACGGCGGACGGAATGCCTCTCACCTTGAGCAGATGGTCTTCGCCATGGAGGCTGCCTACCGTGGCATTCCCGGACTTTCCATGGGGGTGAGCGGAACAGGATGGGTGGGTACCTCACTGATGATGTACGGCAATGAGGAGCAGTGCCGTAAATACCTTCCCCTGATATCATCCGGCAGCCCGGATGGCGTTTGGTGCACGGGCTACAGCGAGCCCAATTCAGGATCGGATTTCGCCAGCATCCGTACATCGGCCGTGAGGCAGGGTGACGAGTATATAGTCAACGGGCAGAAGGTGTGGACCAGCTGCGCCCACCGCGCCAGGTGGTGCTGGCTGGCGGTCAAAACCACCTTGAACGGGGGAAAGCCGCAGGACGGCATCAGCCTGTTGATCGTGGATATGAAAAGCCGGGGCATCAGTGTTAATCCGCTGCTGAATTACAGCGGCGAGCACATCTTCAACGAGGTCTTCTTCGACAACGTTCACGTCCCGATGGTGAACCTGGTGGGCGAGGAGAACCGCGGCTGGTACCAGTTGATGAAATCGCTGGCCTACGAACGTCACAGCTTCTGCGGCCAGTCCTACGGCGCCGCCAGACGCATACTGGACGGTCTGGCCGGATTCGCCGCGGCGACCAGGCGCAACGGCCGGCTCATAGCCGCCGACCCCGTCGTCAGGCACAGGCTGGCCAACCTGGCCGTCGAGCTGGAAACCCTCAAGATGTTCGCCTATGAGATCGCCTGCAAGCTGAGCGAGGGCGCGCTCCCGACATACGAGGCCTCCCGGAACAAATCGGTGGCCGACCACCTGCTGGAGGAACTTGCGCTGGCGGGCACCGACATACTGGGTTCATGCTCCCAGGTGGAGCGACATTCCAAATTGTCCAGGATGAACGGGCTGATACAGAGGCAATACCTGATGTCGCCCGGCACAGCCATAGCAGCCGGTACGGATGAGATCGAGAAGAACATCATCGGCAAGTTTAAATTGGGCCTGCCCAAATCGTACTAACGCGAGGGATATCGGATTTGAACTTCAAATACAGCGAGCAGCAGGATATGCTGAGGACCATGGCCAGGGAGTTCCTGGCTGGCGAGTGTCCCAAATCGAGGACGCGCGAGCTTGAGCAGGACGCACGGGGCTATGATCCCGGCACATGGAAACGCATGGCGGAGCTTGGCTGGCAGGGGCTGCTTCTGCCCACCGAGTATGACGGCACCGGCGCCGATTTCATGGACCTGGTTGTCCTTATGGAGGAGATGGGACGCAACATTCTGCCCGGGCCGTTCTACTCCACCGTGGCACTGGCCGCACTGTCCATTATGGACTACGGGAGCCGGGAACAGCAGGCCAGGTATCTGCCCGGGATTTCCGGCGGTGAGACGGTCTGGACACTGGCTGTGGACGAGGACCCGGCGGATTGCGATTACTCGCAGATCCGGGCATCTGCCCGGCTGCAGGACGGGGCATACCTGCTTAACGGTGAAAAAACGCTGGTGCCCTGCGCCGGTGTTTCCGACTTTATGCTGGTCGCTGCGCGCATCAGCAAAAACACGGTACTGGAAAAAGGGCTGACGCTGTTTATCGTGGATATGAAGAAGCCCGGCATCGAGGTTGAGACCATACCTACCATAACGGGCGAGACGCTTTATCAGGTCAGGTTCAACAACGTAAAGCTGGACAGCGTCGACGTGCTGGGAGCGGCGGGCACGGCGGAAAACATGCTGGGACGGATACTGGATAAAGCGGCACTACTGAAATGCGCTGAGGTATGCGGAGCCTGCCTGGCGGTGCTTGAGATGAGCATCGCTTACGCCGGGGAGAGGAAGCAGTTCGGCAAGCCCATTGGCACCTTCCAGGTAATACAACACAGGCTGGTGGATATGCTGATACAGGTGGAGGGGCTGCAGCATCTCGTATACCAGGCCGGATGGATGATGAGCACCGGGGCGGACTGCTCCGCTCAGATCGCCATGGCCAAAGTCAAAGCCAACGAGGTTTATCAGCAGACGGCCCTGGACGGCATCAGGGTGCACGGAGCGATAGGATTTTCGCTCGACCACGATGCGGGCCTTTACTACAGGCGCGTGCTCGCATCCAAGTTCTTCCCCCACGATGCCGGCTACTACCTGGAAAAAGTGGCCGCGGGCATCGGCCTGTAATCGGCGCCCCGCGTTCAATTACGATCACTTCTTCTCTGCTCTTCCCTTATTTGCCTTTTGATTATATTTGAATTACGTTGCTATAATGGATATGTAATGAAGGTAAACAGGAACAATCTGAACGCCTGTTACAACTGCGGCACGCTGAATGTCACAGGGGTCAGGTCTTGCGGCAATTGCTACGCGGTGCAGTACTACAACTGCCCATATTGCCAGGCATGGGTGGATAACTCGTTTGCCAGTTGCCCGTGCTGCGGTAAAAAGCTCAACTGGCCCAGGGAATCTTACGGCCCTGAGTATGCTTTTAGCCAGAAAAAGTCCACATCGACCGCCGTGGTCATCCTGTTGCTGAGCGTTGCAGTGCTCTCAATAGTCGCCTTCAACCTTATCACCAACCACTCGAATCCGGCCGGCGCGGTTACACATACGCCCGATGTTGCGACATCGAATAATCTACCCGCGGATGAGATAAAAGTGGCAGCCCAACCCACCACCCAGTATCCTGTTGCAGAGCCGCCCGCGATGACTCAAACCGACCCCGCCACCTCCGATGCCGATATCGCTACCGATACGGATAACGCTGGGGCATCGAGTGCATACCTGGTACCGGACACTCCTCAATATACACCGATCAATGCTACGGCCACGGGGACCTATACGCCTCAGCCCAGCTCATACCTGAAGATGATATATCCCAACTGGGGACGATGCAGCGGCGGCAGCTGCAGCGGCTATTATCAATACGGCCAGTAGCCTGTTACGGCTCGATTGCCGTGATCTCGAAGGGGCAGAAGATGGCATTGGAGAGGCAGACCGCTTCGCAAATAGCGCACCAGTCGCATTCGCCCACCGGCTCCAGCGCGATGTGTCCGTTGCTAAGATACAGCGAGCCGCTGGCGCAGACATCAATGCATAGTCCGCACCCATCGCAGTTTTCGGGGATCAGTACAGGATATTCTCCTTTTATATCGCTGCGCGCCTGTTTCCCGGCTATGGCGGCATGAATGCTTGCGTCCACTGCCGCCGCGTCGGCCGCAAGGGCCTTGAAAGTATGCCAGCGGTCATCATTTTTCCCCACAGCCGCCTGGTGGCAGTTGATCACGTCCATCATCTGCGAAGCGTTCAATCCGGGCAGGGGATAGCTGCAGACCGCCAGGAAATTTAATCCGCCGATTATCTTGTTGATATCGCTCTCGTAACCCATCAGCGTAGGCCAGTCGGTGGCGTCCATCCAGCTCAGGTCGCCGGTCACCCTGAGGCCGCGATAACCGAGGTTGAGAGCCAGATTCATTCTCTCTATCCAGCTTTTGACCACCTGCTCCGGATTAAAAGAGCCACCGCGCAGGTACCAGTCGGAAAAGGGGATGAATTCGATCTGCGATCCGGCCTGTTGCGCCAGCGTTGCCGGCAGTGTATTTTGCAGGGTTGCGCGCGCCTTTTCCTCCACCCCGCCGTCAGACGTTACCCAGATACAGAAATCGCCCTTCTCCATACCGGATTTAAAATACTCGGACAGCAGACCGACCATATCATCGTGGGATTGATAGAGAAGACAATAATGAGAGCCCGCCCGGGCTCCTCTGATCAGGTCCACAGCGTTTGTCCTGTCCATCGAGATACGCCTCTTAGGATTTTAGCACAAAATGCGGGCGGAGTATCAATTATCAGTGCTACAATATCCCTTGGCAGCGGACTGACGCTGTACACCCTATATGCGCGAATACAATATCCAGCAACAGATCCACCTTAATTACGGGAGGTAGTGATGAAACCATTAGACGGCGCAAAAAAGGTTCTCCAATCGAGCATGTTAACGGACTTCAAGGCATTCGTCATGAGGGGCAATGTGGTCGACATGGCGGTCGGCATCGTGATCGGCGCCGCCTTCGGCGCCATTGTAAGCTCCATCGTCAAAGACGTTATGATGCCCCCTATCGGCCTGCTCCTGGGCAATATCGACTTCTCCGACCTGTCTATAGTAATAAAAGAAGGCTCAACGCCTGGCCCCTACAGCACGCTGGCCGCAGCCCAGACCGCCGGCGCCGTGACCATTAACTACGGACTGTTCATCAACACCCTCATCAACTTCCTTATCATCGCTGCAGTAGTGTTCTTCTTTATTGTGCGCCCCATAGCCAAGCTGCAGGCGCCCAAGAAAGAAGCTGCTCCCGCGACCAAAGATTGTCCTTACTGCGCGACGTCGATCTCCGTCAAAGCCGTACGCTGCCCCAACTGCACTTCGGAACTAACAACGTAAAATGATCGCTACCTGATAGTAAAAGGAGGCTAATAATATGAGATGGTTCAGCGACAATATAGATAAACTAAAGAGATTACCAAATACTTACTTCGTGCTATATGTCACGGCCAAGGTGATCGGCGGAGTCAGCGTAGGTGTGCTGCTTACCTACTGGCTGCCCACATGGACGTGGTGGATATTTATTGTGATTGCCCTGATAATAGCCATCCCTCCGATCATTAAGGCCAGGGTGTTTTGAAGATCGAGCCGGCAATCAGCCGCGTGAGATACTGTAATATTGTATCCGAAGCTTCTTTCAGGTTGATCAAGGGAAGAACATCCCCCGTAATCGTTATACGCAGCCCGTGGGTTTGGGCAACCCCGCCACCTTGCAGGCGCCTTTAGCGGGACCGCGGGGGAAGAGTTTGTAGATGGTGTCCAGATCGTAGCCTGTTCTCTTGGTGATAATCTTTATCGGCGGAGCGACACCGAATTTCTCATAGCAATCACGTATATAGTCGACCACCTTCCAGTGGTCTTCGGTCATGGGATATGCGCCCTCAGCCCTGGCGATATCCTCGGCCACGCCCCTGTCCCACTTTTCCGGCTCCTGGATGAAGCCGTTGCGGTTGACCGTGATCTCGTGTCCCCCGAGCGTGGCCACCGATGTCTCCTCCTCATCCGTTTTCAATCCCAGGATTGATGCAACAATCTCGGCAGCATCCCTGACCGCTTTGGGGCAGACCGCCTGGGGCGCCCGGAAACCTCCTTTTTTGAGGGCCGCGTGATAGGCCTCGCGGTCCTCGATATCGAAGCCCAGCAGCTCCCTGCATTTAATCGTCCCGTTGCGTTCCCTGAACTCCGCGGCGAGCTGCAGAACCTTGTCATAAGCCTGCCTGTTCGACTGCGACCCGTCGTTCACGGTCATGCCGTACCGCAACCCTATCACAATAACAGCCCCGGTCACGGCGCCGCAGGTCTCCCCCAAGTGTCCGATGCCGCCTCCGAAAGCTGCGCCGACCCGGTAAGCCATGACGGGATCGAGCCCATAATCGGCGCTGAATGCAGACAGCACAGCCTGCGAACAATTGAAGCCGCCCATAAAAGTATCCAGTGCGTCGTCAGCCTTGCCCATCTCAACTCCTCCTCTGTTCTCCGCAAAATGCAATCTCTTAACGGCCTGTTATTGACTGGTGATACGTCCCTCGACTGCCGGATTGACCGGTGAATTCAGCTCGATGTATTCCCTCACCACGTCGTAGTCCACAAAACCGGGGTACTCGACATTCGTACCTTTCTGAAAAACGGAATAGCCGTCGCCGCCCTCCTGCATATACCTGTTGGTCACGATGCGATAGGAGGCGGACCTGTCCAGCGGCTGATAGACGCCGCCGGCCTTGACCTCCACACCGCTGACACGTGAGCCCGGCTCATTGCCGATGATCCAGGTGAACCTTATACCGGCGACCTGGGGGAACCTGCCCTCGACATCTTCAACCTTGCTGACACCGTTCTCCAGCGCCGCCACCAGGTCTTCCCCACTGAGGTCGAAGACCACCATGTCGTTGTTAAAAGGAATAGCTGTCTGAAGTTGATCCATGCTTATATCCCCGGCAGGTATGGTGATGCGGATGGAGCCGCCGTTGACAATGGCTATCCGCGCCTTCACAGGTGTAGCCTTCGAAAGCATGGCGTCGGCTACAATGTTGCCGAAATTGGTCTCCTCCGTCCTGATATGGGTGCGCTCCGCATCCAGGTCCACCAGCGTCTTGCCCACGATGGTTTTCTGCAGCTGGTCGATTGGCCCCTGATACTTCGCCAGCATGGTTGCGTATGTCGGATCCTCGGGCGCATCCTTGATCATCATAAGCGAGCCGGACTGCTTGACTATCACGCCGTGTTCGTCGAAGGCAAGGTCCAGCCGACCCAGGTACTTGCCGTACGCCTCGGCCTGCACCACCAGGGTCGGCTCTTTATCTCCAATCACAGTGGGATAGACATCGGGCAGTGTATGGCTGTGCCCGCCCAGTATCAGGTCGATGCCGCTGACCTGTTTTGCCAGCTCCGTATCATAGTCCCAGCCGATATGTGTCAGGGCAATGATTTTATTGACGCCCTTGCGCTGGAGCAGTGCGACGCTCTGTCTGGCTGCGTCCACATGGTCCCCGATCGAGATGTTCTTGCCCGGGTCGGCTATCTCCGACGTGTCCTCCGTCAGCAGCCCGATCACGCCGAATTTTTGTCCGTTCTTTTCTATGATCAGGTACGGCGCCGTTTTCCCTCGCAGCTCTGCAACCTTCGAAAGATCGATGTTGCTGCAGACAATGGGGAAGCCGGCCTTGGCCACGAAGTCGTTGAGGTACTGCGGCGTTTTCTCGTAGTTATCGAACTCATGGTTGCCCAGCGTCATGGCGTCGTAGCCCAGCATATTCATGAACTCCAGGTCTGCCTGGCCTTTCATCAGGCTGAAATAAGGAGTGCCCATAAACACGTCGCCGCTGTCGAACATCAACACTTTACCCGTACCAACCTCATCGCGGACTTTTTTCACCAGCGTGGCCCGGCGCGCAACGTCCTCCAGGTGGGCATGCGTATCGTTGATATGCAGAATGGTTATGTCAACCGGCGCGGACTGCGTAGCCGGACTTTGCGGGGCAGCCGTCCCGACGCAGGATATGAAAGCGGCTGCGATAATCGCTGTGATTGTAACTGCAATGAACGATTTTTTCAGCATCGTAAACATAGTAAGTCAGTATAACATAGTACCGGAAGATGCAACGAGGGCAAATCTGATATGATAGGGTGCTGCCACAACGACACGAGGAGGCTGGGAAATGTGCGAGTTCTGCCACAAGCACGGAGAAGGGAAAATCTGGTACATGCAGGTCTCCAACTACTCCGAGGACCTGCTGTCTGATATACGCCGCCGCAAATTCGTGCAGGAGTTCTTCCTGCACCCCGAAAAGCTGCTGGAAGATGAGAAGATGGTCTTGCAACTCAACCGCCTCCCTTCTTTCATCAGGGCCATAATCATGCCCTTCGCCATAGGCCGTCAGAAGAGGACGCACTACGGGCAGGTGGTGCCCATCGAGGACATCGACCACGTGCTGGGCTTCGTCAACTCCGTCACACGGCTTCCCTGCATCTGCCGCCAGGCCACTGTGGGCAGCGAGCAGCGTTACTGCTACGGGTTCAGCATGGTGCCTCATGCAGAGTCGCAGATGGGACAGATAGTACGCTCCCTGGGAGCGGAGTATCTCACCGGACCCTCGACTTCAGGCGTCGAGGTGTTATCCAAAGAGGATGCTGCTAAAAGTATCCGCGACCTGGAGAAGAAGGGCTGCTGCCACACCGTATGGACCTTCATGACACCCTTTATCGGCGGTTTCTGCAACTGCGACCGCGCCGATTGCATGGCGATGAAGGCTACCGTGACGCTCAACTTCCCCGTAATATTCCGCGCGGAATACGTTGCGCTGGTGGACCCGGACCTGTGCAACGGCTGCAGGCAGTGCATGCGCGCCTGCCAGTTCGGGGTCATAGGCTACAGTATCGCGCACAACAAGGTCACAATCGATCCGAGCAAATGCTACGGCTGCGGCATCTGCCGCTCAAGTTGCACCAAGGACGCCATAAAGCTCAGCGACCGCTCCAAAGTAGCTCTGGCAGCCGGCCTGTGGTAGCAGGACAAACTTCCAAGGCCGGTTCATCTAAACGCTAGCTTTAAAGGGAGGTTTAATGCAGAAAATCGATTCGTCAGTGTCCCCGTACCGCTGGGTGGTGCTGGGAGTTTTTATGCTCAACATCGCCATGTCACAGATCATGTGGATGACCTTCGCTCCGATCGCCAGGGATGCGGCCGCCGTCTATAGCGGCGGAAATATCGACCTGATCGATCTGCTGGCCATACTGGCCATGCTCTCCTGGCTCCCCTTCTGCCTCCCTGCTGCCTGGTGCATCGATAACCTCGGTTTGAAGAAGGGGGTGGGGATCGGCGTCGTCCTGGTGGGCGTATGCGGATTTATGCGAATTTTCGCGCCGGATTACGGCTGGATGCTCGCCTGCATGATCGGATGTGCCATAGCTCAACCGTTCTTGCTCAATGCCGTTACCAAGGTGGCATCAAACTGGTTCCCCCAGGATGAAGAGGCGCTGGCATCGGGACTTTTAACCATGTCCATGTTCATCGGCTTCGCCATCGTCATGTTCGCCACCGATTTCATCCTGGCGCATTATCGCAACATCGGCACGGTCAAGCAGGGCATTGATACCATCCTGTATCTGTACGGCATCCCGGCCCTGGTCGGTATGGTCCTGCATATCATATTGGTGAAGGACAAGCCCAGGGTGCCACCCAATCCCATCGCAGCCGAGAAAAAGGTCACCATGACCGTCGGATTGAAAGCGCTTTTCAAAAACCGCGACTTCCTCTTACTGCTGGCGATCTTTTTAATAGGAGTGGGCGCCTTTAATGCCATCCTGACCAAAATAGACTGGATCTTCAAGGAAAGGCCACTGGACATCGACACGGCGCTGGCCACGGGTATCGTAGGGGGTATGATGGTGATCGGCGGTATGTTCGGGGCGGTGGTATTGTCCGCGCTGTCAGATAAGTATCATAAAAGGAAGATATTCCTGATCCTGGCGGCCGGTATGGCTGTGCCGCTTTCCCTTTTCCTGCAGTTTTTCACATCGATCTGGCTTTTAGGCGCCTGCGGCTTTGTCTTCGGCTTCTTCCTCATCTCGGCCATGCCTGTCGGGCTGACCTATGCAGTGGAAAAGACACATCCTGTGCCGGAAGCAACGTCCAACGGAATATTAATGCTGGGCGGCCAGATCAGCGGCCTGCCCATCGTTTTCCTCTTCAATATGACCGCGATCACCGTACTCTTCGGGATCGCCTTTATTCTGGCGCTGCTGCTCCACGACATAAAAGCTCCATCCATACAGGTATGATGATCATGTGATTGGTATTGACACTGCCCCATCAGCAGGATACAATCCCGCCAAACAGGCCGGTGGCTTTATGTCTCTAAATCGGTCCGGCATCCAAGTTTCAGGAGGAATCACAATGAAGAAGCTGATTTTCGTTGCGGTCGCCATGGTCATGCTGACCTCTTTAGTCCCCTGGAGCAGCGTCAGGGCGGACGACTCAGTATCGTCTCAACCGGTCTACGACATAGCCGTGAATAACGGCTGGGTCATCGATCCCATCAGCGGATTCCAGGGCCTGGCCAACGTGGGGATCAAGGACGGCATGATCGCCGCAATCACTGCTCCCGACCGCAAACTGGCGGGCGACAAAGAGATCGACGCCACCGGCCTGATCGTGGCCCCCGGTTTCATCAATATACACGGCCACGGCACGGGCAACGGGGTGCCCGCCGATCTCTACCTCAGGGACGGCATCACCACGGAGATCTCCGGCAACTGCGGCGAGACCACGCTGGGGATATCCGTCAAGCACCCGGTGCCTTTCTCCGAGGAAACCAAAGACGCCAAGACCTTCTCCGAGATAACCAGCGTGTGGGAGAAGGAGGGGCTGCTGACCAACGTCGCTTCATACACCGGGCATAATACCTACAGGTCGCTGGTGGGCGTGGTCAATCGCAGGACCCCGGCCACGCCGGAACAGTTGGACAAAATGAAAGAGTTGCTGCGTAAGGATATGCAGGACGGCGCGCTGGGCGTATCGTTCGGGCCCTACTACGGCCCCGGCGCTACCTACGAAGAGATGCTGGCGCTGGCCAAAGTGGCGGCTGAGTATGGAGGAGGATCCGCGGCCCACCTGAAGGAAGGTTTCACCACAAGGGGCGCGGTGGACTCAGTCAACCAGGGCATCAGCATCTCCAGGGAAGCCGGCATACCCTTTATCCTCTCGCACGTAAGCCAGTGTCCCGCATTCGTCCCACGGAGCTCAGGGCCGATCCTGGATGCCTTCTATGCGGCGCGCGCCGAGGGGTTGAAGATAGGCATGGACGCCTATCCTTACGACACCACGGCGGTTATCACGACCTCACCTCTGTTCGAATATCCCATCGAATGGCTGCTGGGAATA
>Ga0265297_10005104_pt1 | contig 20513 bp, 45 predicted proteins | sample Munlanlwell13791_FD_192502 | JGI IMG/M metagenome (GOLD analysis project Ga0265297, IMG submission 192502) | Leachate microbial communities from a municipal landfill in Southern Ontario, Canada - Leachate well 137-91 | ecosystem: Engineered > Solid waste > Landfill > Unclassified | place...
ATAGTAATAATACCGATAACTAAAAATACTTTTACTAATGCAAAGTGGTATAATAACAAATGTTAAACGTTACACCGATTTTGACCATATATGATTTTCCTATGTTCTTTTTTATTTTTTTTTTTTTATATATAGGGTGTGTAACGTGGAATGTTTAACGTATTCTAATTATTCAATACTAGCATAGCATATTCAGCTTTTACCAATGTTAGCGCGTTACACATTTTAGGGCTAAAAGTTGGTAGTTTTTTTCTATTATCAGTAATTATACTATGCTCGCATTGGTAAGCACTACTCATTTTAACTTCTATAATTACCTATTTTTCAAAATCTTTACCAATTTTTACCACAAAATCGGCTCAATCTAAAAATCGGTAATCTCATTTATTACCAAGGGCTACGCCCGCATTTTTAGTTTTCAGCCCGCGAACGCTAAATTTAGTCCGCTATCGGTAAATTAAAAATTTATTTTCAATAAATCTTAAAAAGCTATACCCAGTATACAAAATTAATTACTAAAAAACTTGACAAGCCCACTTTAAAATGGTATATTCTCTATAAGTAAGCGTATCCATTACCAATTTTAAGCCTTATGATTAACCAATTAAAAATGACCAAAATTAAAACCACTAAAAATGCAATGTTAGTTTTAAACAATAATAGTTTTTGCAAGTATTGCAAAGACAAAGTTTCTATGAGATGCTCTAAATTAGAGCAAGGAGAAATATTATGATAGTACAAGATAAGAATGGAAAGGAAGTTGATTTAGCTTTTTGTTATGAAATTTGTGACCATTGTAAAAACTTTAAGTTTAAGGGTGGTAGTTGTAATAAAAACTGTGAACCAAAAGAAAATGGGATTGAATCAGCTTTTTGTAACCAATTTGAAATAGAGGATTAAAAATGAGCAATAAGCTATTCTTTTTTAATACTCTATTAACTGCTGTCCTAATATCTATTATGATACTATGGACTACCTCCATGGCTTTACCGAAGGATAAACTTGACCCGACAGCCAGTAACACCACAGCCCAAGATGAACTAAAGCCTAAATGGCAACTTATCCTAGACTATTATAATGAACAGCACGGCACAGCCGTCAGTTTATACGGCAATTAATTACTAACTAATAAATTAAGGAGGTGAGACCAGATGAAAGTTTATCTTGATGACCCCAACTCTAAGGGCAGTCGCATTATTGTAGAAGCTGAACTGATTAAACAGAACAAGCAAACTGTTTGGGTGAAGTTACTGGATGGTAACATCATTAAGCGTAAAAAGAGCAGAGATATTCCTAATATTGAGGAGAGTAATCGATGAGTAAGCCATATGATAGAAAATACTGTATATTAGAATGGAACGGCAATTATGAAGGGCTTTGCATTGTTCTAGATGAACTATCAGGAGAGCCTAACCTTTTTGAAACAGAGGATCAGGCTAATGCCTTTGCGTTTGATAGCTGTACTGGTGATTATAGAATAGTTCTACTATAACTATTACTATAGGAGGATAATAAAATGGATAGAAATCAGGCTAATTTAATATTTAAAAAGATTAATAATAAGGAAACTTTAATGCTAGGTCTTGCTGAACCTTGCTTTAGAAATCCACATATGACAATAGGTGATCTATTTCTTGAACTAGGTGGGGAAATTAGGGATTTGAAACAGCAAGTAGAAGAAGCTGGGGTTCAATTTTAATTATTAAAAATAGAAACATGCTAAGTTATTGCAGTAATTGTAAAGAAAATTCGGTAGTTACTAAGCTATATTCCACTCATCTTTCTCTTATAGTCAGTAATGCCTCCCAAGACAATACACCCACTATTAAGAGAATAAGGTATTGCATCAATAAAGGCTGTGGATATAGCTTAGTTCTACCATCTATTACTTTAACTAAGGGAGAATATGAAAAAAGCACAATTAGATAGCTTCATTAAGGATAAGGCAACGACTGTTGATGAATATAATTCATTGAGGAATGAAATTAACCTATATCTCAATGAAAGTATGTTCTTTATTGACCTCTCTACTAAGGCTAAGGATATTTTAATCATTTATAGTAATTCTAATTAACTAAGGAGATAGCTGATGAAAACTTTTTATGAAATAACCTATATAGTAGCCTGTGATGATGATGGCTTAGTAAGCCACACCTTTAAATCGATGAAGGAAATATTACCACAGGATATTGAGGAAGATGATGAGGAGGATAATAGCACCAATGAGTAATCAATATTTTAATAATCCCTGTCAATTTAACGCGAATGTTAAATGTTTTGTTGAGAAAGAGTGTATCTATATCAATGAACTAGAATGTCTCCAAACTCAGGTATTAACCTATCAGCAAGAGATTAAAAACCTGACGCAAAAAAGGTTTATAATTCATGATAGAACTAGCCTGAAGTGGAGAGATAGTTCTTTCTATTATAAAAAGAGATATAAACTTCTGACTAAATGGCTAATAAAAAAAGGTATTGAAATACCTGATTTACTTAAATTAGAAAAGGAGTCACCAGATGAAAAGCTTTCACATAGCGATAAAACAAGCTCAGAATCAGCCACTTCAGATAATAACGGACAACACATCACAGAACAGAGCGATGACTCAGGCAAATAAGCTTTATAATAAACTACAGCCTCAGGCAGTATATGTATTTAAAACTGACCCGTTTCTTAATAAAATTAGCTTAGTTTATAAAAGATATAAAGCTGAGGCGGTGATTAGTCAATGAAAAAAGGTGATATTTTAGCGAAGGATACTACTTTAGAAATAGGAGAGATAGTTTATCATGGATGTTCATCTATTGAACAGGCTAATAATTATATGAATTCCAGCTTTTTAAGTGAGTATAAAATACTGCCTCAATATGAAGTAAAAACTGACCCGCTTAATCCTAATTTATTAGCTATCTTCCTTTTATCTCCAGTTATTAAGCATGAAGAAGCTACAATTAATTGGGTTATGGATAATGAAGTTGCGGTTAGTAATAAAACTACTGGCTTTTGCTCTATATTAGATATGAATGAGGATAGTAATAAAAGCTGGAAAGTTATATTTGAAGCTCTACCTACTTATCAAAGTAGTGTAGCGGATTTAACTGATGAGGAATTAAGGCAGTCTATTGAGAATTTAAGAAGTCAGCGTAAGCCTTTAGCTGATAAGGTTAGGAAAATTAGGGAAGTAACTACACCTAAAGTTGATAAGTCTGACCCTATTGCGGTAGCTCTAGCTAACCTACCTGCTGATAAGAAAGAAGCATTAATGAGAAAGCTTGGAATGATTTAAAATGCAGGCACTACCAACGTTTCTTCCTTTGGGGAGTAAAACCGTAGTGCTCTGCATCTTTTTATAATATGTTTTGTTTAAGTAAGGAGGTGGATTGTGGATGATAGATTAAAATTTGTAAGTTATGACGGTGAGTACCCCAATCGATGTTCTGGAAAACTCATTTTAAATTTAGATGGTAAAAATATAGAATTTCCAGAGTATTGCTTATCTTCTGGTGGTAGTGTTTCTTTTGATAATGATTGGAATGAAAATGTTACAGAGGGCGATTGGACTATCTCGGAATTTCCGAAAGACTTTCCAGAAGAGCTGAAATCGGAGGCAGAAAGGTTAGTTAATGATAACATTTCCAAGGGTTGTTGTGGTGGCTGTGTTTAACCCCACACTACAAAGGAGGGATATGAGAGAATTTGTCGAATTTAAAAAGATACCAAGATTAACGAGAGAATGTGTAGTTACAGAAAAAATTGATGGAACTAATGGGGTTGTTTGTATTACCGAAGAAGGAGAATTTTTGGTGGGTAGTCGCTCAAGGTGGATTGATGAGCATACTGATAATCACGGATTTCATAAGTGGTGTATGGAAAACAAAGAAGAACTTTTAAAGCTAGGTGCGGGCACTCATTATGGCGAATGGTGGGGCAGTGGAATACAACGAGGTTATGGACTACTTAAAGGTGAAAAAAGATTTAGTTTATTTAATGTCGCCAAATGGAGTGATGATTTGGTAAGACCTAAATGTTGTTCAGTCGTTCCTGTGTTGTGGACAGGAATATTTAACACAGAAGAAATAAATAAGGTTTTAGAGGGGCTGAAAATTAGTGGCTCTCAAGCAGTTAAGGGTTTTATGCGACCAGAAGGAATAGTTATTTATCATAGGCAAGGAAATTTAATGTTCAAGAAAACCATTGATAAAGACGAAGAACCAAAAAGTTTACATAGTAAGGACTCCCTATGACGAAAGAGTGGAAAAATAAAAGCTGTGGCACTTGTGAATTTAAAATACGTGGTTATTGTTACAGGTTTCCTCCCAATAATCAAGACACTGAAATATTGGACGAAACAAAAGCTTGTGCCGAATGGCGACAAGAAGTAAATAATTATAAACCGCTTGAGAAGAAAGGAGGGTAGATGAGAAGAGATTACGATTGTTTTGCGAGTAAGCCAATTAGTGGAGTTGATAAATATGTGGTAGTTAGAGAAAGCAACAATGTTTATAACTTTTCAAAATTTCATCATACATACGCAGAAGCAAAAGAAGAAGCAGAAAGATTGTGTAGACAAGAAAGAGCAACATTCTATGTTTTAGAAGTTAAGGGTAAATGTTATATACCAGAAACTCCAGTTACTTGGAAAGAAATTTAGCTCATTAACAGCTCTCTTTGCAAGGGTGGCGTGGTAGCCTGATTAAGCCAGCACGGATAGGGGAAACCCGAAAGGTAACTGGGTAATTGCATAGCCCCAAGAAGGTATAAACCAACTGCCCCTTGCAGGAGAGCCTTAAATTGATAATCTGGGTACTTACGGTAGTGGCGTTCTACTTTGCCAGACGTGTTGAGTCTCTTTATGCAACAAAATTATTTGAGTAGTAGATAGAATAATTGGGCATAACAAAAAGAGAAGGAGTAGGCTGGGGAAACCTACCTATCGTAAGTGCCTTTACTAAACAGGAGGGAATAGTGAAACCTATTAGGTTTAAAGAACAAAACGTAGTGTATGCCAAAAATCAACAGCCTTACTTGCCTTTACCATCATACCAAGATGATGAACAAGGTGGACGTATCTTTCATTGTTGGAAACTTACTATTAGAGAGCGGATTAAGATTTTGTTTACAGGAAAACTTTGGATAAATGTTTTAAATTTTCATCTTCCTCCTCAACCTATAAAACCTATGGTAGATAGCCCATTTATAAAGATTAACAGGAGGGAAGAATGACTAATCAAAGCGTGAGGGAAGCGATTGAAGTTTTAAGTAATATTGTTAGAGGCATTAATCAGGGTCATCACGACCTTACAGAGATAGACAAGAAAAGTATTATTGTTTTACTTACCATAGCCCAGCAATTCTTGGATAGGCAGGAAGGATGGCTGGAAGAAATAGAACAACCAGGAACACATTCCATTACTGACCAACACTTGCCATATAAAATTCAAGCAGCCAATGAAATGCGTTCCCTCTGCCTCTTGGCTCGTAATGCTGAAATAGCTAAGGCGAGGAAGGAGATTGAGGGAATGCTTAGAAAATCTAATACAGATTGTGAATGTTTTAACTGTAAGCTTATAGATAAAAATAATGAGTTTGTCCTTAGAGTCCTCTCCCTTCCTATTTTTAAGGAGGTGAAGTGAAAAGAATTAGGGTTGATATTGAAATTGTAGAAAAAATATTGAAAGAAAGAAAGGCTATTAACATTATTCCTTTCTATAAAATTGATTGGTATAAAAATGGTAAGAAATTATATATACCAAAAAAAGTTTTAGATGAATGGAAATTTACAGGATTATCCAATACTGATTTTGTTAGTGGTAAAGTTTATAAAGCAACTATTTTAAAGGAGGCCAAATGAGTAAGGAGTTTGTGAATGGTAAAGATATAGGGAAAATTATAGATAATACTATGCCTTGTAATTGTATAGATGCTTATAAAAAAAGAAATTTAATAGCCCCAGATTGTCCAAACTGTAATTATAAAGAAGATTTAGTAGAAAATATCCGCTCCCTCTGTCTAAAATCCCACGAAGCGATTGTTAAAGAGTTGAACAGAAAAGGTGAGGCATTGTGCGAACAGAATGGAAAACTGCTTATTGAAAATCATCAGTTACAGCAATCCAACCAACGGTATCGGGAAGCAATAGAAGAAATAATAAAAATTCATAATAAAAGGCACAATAATGAAAGATGGATTTGTGATTGTGATGCGTGTAGGGTAGCCAAGCGTGCATTGGAGGGGAGTAGATGAGCAAAATTTCTGTTCATTTTAATTGGATAGATGAAGAATTAGCAAGCATTAATTGTCCTTACTGCAAAAAAGAATTAACAATAGATATTTATTCTGATAGCGATAACTTTTGTGAATGTGGGCGACAATTTATTTTACACCAATCTAATTGGGTAGAAGAAATTTGCAAAGATAGTGGAGGTAAAAAATGAAGTTAGAAAAGACGAAAAATGTTGTTAAATGGTTAATGCCTATTCTTTGGGGAATATTAGTGCCAACAGTAATCCAATCATTAGGAAAAGAAAAGTTCTTTAGTTGCTGGCAGTATTGGATATTGTTATTCTTTGGCTGTTTATGGTCAAGTCTTATGGAGGTATTATATGCCAAATGAAAAAAGTGTGGATAAACGATTAGAAGATTTCAACTGGATTTGGGTTGTTAAGGACTTACGAAACATAGGCAAAATGAATTTACTCGAAGCTAAACTCTGTATGGATTATGTCAGAGATAATTTTATACCAAAGTCCGCCCTTGAGGAGAAGCAAGAGGTTTGTAGTTGCGTGCATAATCCTGTTAGTTATTTTAACAGTTGTAAAATAGTCAATGGAATACAAATTTGCAATTACTGCCATAAGCCAATTCAAATACCTCAACCCCGAAAGAAGATTGACCCATTTCCTACACTATTTGGTAGCAGAAAAGACTTTGAGAATAATGTTCAAGAAACATTAAATAAAATTATAGACGTTATAAATAGTTGGGAGGAGTAAATGAAACGTAAGCTAGCTAAATTCTTTCACAGACTTTCAGTCAAACTTGGCTATGAGATTAAAATAATTAACTGCAAACTTGATGTAAAAATCGAAGGTACAGACCGTATAGGGGTAACAAAAACTCTTGAAAAGGGTTTTATTACTGACTTTACATCAGATATGGAAAACAGTTTATGGAAAAGATTCAACTTTACTTTTTATGGTAGACTAGATGAAGTTGAAAAATTTGAGGCTAAATGTTACGAGCTTAATTCAGAAGTCTATAACAATCCGCTTATACTAACACAAAAGAAAGACCCCACTTACTATGATGAGAGGGAAAGCTGATGAATAACAAATCTCCACTACAAAAATGGCAAGCAGTATCTATAACAGAAGCCGATATTTGGCATTTAAGCCTTAAAGAAATAAAAGCAAAGCTAAAGGAATTGAATGTTCTTGTCTTTAATGAAAAAGGAAGATTTAAAAGGCGTGGTCATTATTGGCGGGGAGTTCAGTCTGGTTTTTTGTGCTATACAACAGAAAAACCTAAAATGCAATGGAATATTAGTGGATTCGTAGCGGCAACCGATTATGGTGTTTACATTGGTAGCGATGATGTATCTTTGTGGTTCAGATATGCCTTATGTTTAGCAAGCATAATAAATATAAAAAATGTTAATATTTAAACTCTTAGCTTCTATCTTACTGGCAATTTTAATTTACATTTATATGACACTAATGTTTGTGGTGTGTGGGGTAATAGCGGTTATAGACTGGATAAAAGAAAGGAGGTGAAAATGGAAGAGTTTATTGAAATATTTGGAGTTATTTTTGGTATGGGTTTAGCTATTGTAATCATTGTTCTTCTTATAGTTATCCCTTTCGGTTGGAACAGTGCTAAAGTAGAAGCAAGACTGTATAATCAAAAGTTTAATACCACTTATACAACATCTGATTTTTTCTGGGCTGGTGATACTGTCAAGTCTTACGTTAATAAAGGCGAACAAAAGACTTTTAATTTAAATGTAGAGTAAAAATAGTATTGTGGGATTGGATAAGGGGGAGGTAATAACTTGAGTAAGTATTTATTTGATGGGCATAAGTTAATCTGGCATATGGATAGAGTTCACGCTCACTTTAGAGACAATAAACGTATTTATCCATTACACATTGATATAGGTGTAGATAAATGCTGTAATGCTAAATGTATTTATTGCTACGGCATATTCCAAAAGATGACTAATGAGATGATACCATCTGATATATTATATAAACTATTTGATGACGCACCAAAATTAGGCATTAAATCCTTAGTAATGACTGGAGATGGTGAACCTAGTCTTAATAAAGGTGTATGGGATGCTATTAGAGTAGGTAAGTATAATAAATTAGATATAGGTTTTGCTACTAATGGTATTGCATTAGACAGTGAGAAGAAAATGTGTTTAATGGTTGGTTGCACTTGGGTTAGGTTTAATTTATCGGCAGTTAATTCAGAAAGCTATAAATTAATACATGGAGTTGATAAATGGAGTAAAGTTAAAGAAAACATAGAAACAGCGGTAGCCACTAAAAAGAAATATGGTCTAAGTTGCACTATAGGATTACAGATGGTATTAATACCTCAATGTGCAGACCAAATTTTAGCTGAAGCAGAATTCGCTGTTAAAACTGGGGTAGATTATTTTGTAATTAAGCAATTTAGTGATCCTAATTGTAAAGAAATGTCTCAGTTTAATTTAAGTTGGTATGATAATCCAGTTTTATTAGATACACTTAAAAAAGCTGAAGCAATGTCTACTGATAGAACTAAGATAATAGCTAAATGGGGTATGATAGCCTCAAAGGGGGTGAGACCTTATGATCACTGCGTGGATTGTCCATTGCTATTCCAGATTAGTGGTAGTGGCAAATGCTATCCCTGCGGCTACTTATTTGGTGATGATAGATACTGCTATGGTGACTTGAATAAGCAATCACTAAAAGAAATATTAGATAGCGAGCACTATTGGAACATTATAAAGTATATGAGAGAAGAGTTTGATGTTCACAAACAATGCTCAGGCTGTTGCCGCCACGATGCGACTAATGCTTTTATTTGGGAGTATATAAATGAACCATATCACATAAACTTTATTTAATATGAAGCACAAAACACCAAGAATAAACTATAAAAGACTTGAAAAGAGACTTTATCAAGTAATGTTAGATGAATGTCTAGGTTTAATACTATATAGAGCTGTAAAGGCTGCTATGGAAAAGGCTAAGGAACTAGGTAATAGCTATAAGTATAAGTAGGATGTCTCCATTTTTAATTATTAAAATTAGTCAAAAGGAGGTTTAAAGTGCATACGCTTACTAAGATTAACATTGACATGTTATCTTTAAGAGAGCTAAAGCAAGTTCAAGAAGCTTACCATTTACTAACTGACTTTGGTATAGACCACGATAGACTACAAACTAGGGATTACATTGATGAAAGAATAAAGCAGCTAAAAGAAAAGGAGATGAAGCATGACTAAGTCTACTAATATCCCAATGCCATTAGGTGACGCGATTGATAGGATATCTATTTTAGCTAGAAAAATTGCTTTTGGGGAGGAAGGTGCTTATAAAGAACATACAGCACTAACTGAGGCGATTGATAAACTAGGTCTAAAGCTTACTGGAAGTATGCTAGCTGCTATTATCCGTATAAGTTATGCTAATTTCGAAGTTTGGAATAGAGAGAATAGGTTTAGAAGAGGTGAAGATATGTCTCCAGAAGAAGTTAAACAGATGATGATAGAAGTTAGGGATTTTAATAAAAAAAGGATAGAGGCTAAGAATGAGATTAATCGTATGACTGAAATGGGGTATCGTGAGTTTAAGGTTCATCACAGAAGTCAATAAGGAGGATTATGAAGATACTTTACACTGCTGAAGAGTTAATAGCATTTGAAAAAAAGGTAGCTGATGAGTTTGAGAAAGGTACTATAAATTGTCCTATCCACTTATCTGGTGGTAATGAAGAAGAATTAAGAACCATCTTTGGAGTAGTAGAAGAGAAAGATTACATTGTATCTACCCATAGAAGTCATTATCACTATCTATTAAAGGGTGGTAGTCCTGATAAGCTAATGGCAGAAATTAAAGGGCAATCCAATGGCTGTTGCGGAGGAAAGGGTAGAAGCATGCATATAATGGATAAAAGCATTAACTTCTACAGTTCCGCAATCGTAGCTGGCGGTTGTGCAATAGCTGTTGGAATTGCTCTTGGTATTAAAAAGAAATATCCAGATAGAACTAAGAAAAGACCTAACGTGTTTTGCTTTGTAGGTGATGGTGCAGAAGATAGTGGATTTTATATAGAAGCTGTTAGGTTTGGATTATCTAGACAACTACCTCTGCAGTTTGTAGTAGAAGACAATGATTATGCTGTAGAGTCTACTAAGGTTGATAGATGGCATAATTTTACTCCCGTTCAATCACCTAATAATGTTAATAGGTATTGCTATGTTAGAACATATCCCCACGTAGGAGTTGGAAAGTATATTAACTTTTAAGGAGGTCAATTTGAATTATAAAGAAGGTGTATCAGAAGCAATGGATTGGTTAGCTAAAAAGGAAAAAACGGTGTTTCTAGGAGAAGGTATTATTAATGCTGGGCGTATATATAATACCTTAGATAAAGTCCCACTTAAAAAATGCATTGAAATGCCCATTGCGGAGAATTTAATAATGGGAAGTGCTACTGGATTAGCGATAGAAGGAAATAGACCTATAGTTATCTTTCAAAGAATGGACTTTCTAACTATAGCGTCTGATCAGATTATTAATCATCTAGCTTTAATACCTAAAATGAGTGGAGGCAAAATTCAGCTACCAGTTATAATTAGAACTATAATAGGTTCTAGATGTGCTAAATTTGATGTTGGCTGTCAACATAATAAAGACCTGACACATATGTTTAGTAGGTTTATTAATGTTATAGAAATTAAAAAGGGATATAATCCACTTAAAGCTTATAAGTGTGCTTGGGAATTAGGTTCACCAGTAATGGTAATAGAAGAAAAAGACTTATATGAATGAAATAATACTACCACCTAATTATAACTACTGTGGTGCTTTTCTTACACTGAGGTGTAATCTTAACTGTAGCTATTGCCTTAATCACTATGATGTATCAGCCAATCCCACTGAGATGACAGCAGATGATTGGATTACAGGGTTAAGTAGAATACACACCAGACCAGACCTTCCTATCACCTTTCAAGGTGGAGAACCTACTATTCATAGTGGATTTTATAAGATAGCTGAAGTATTACACTTTCAACACACTAAACACCTAGACCTTTTAACTAATGGAATGTTTGATATTAGAACTTTCTGTAGTGAACTACCGACTGATGTGTTTAAAAGGAATGCTAAGTATGCCTCTATTAGAGTTAGCTTTCACACTAAAACTGATAGGTATGCATTGGCTTTAAAAACTTGGGAACTGCAGAATAGGGGATATGAAATAGGTATATGGGGATTGGGTAATACTGCTATGAATAAAAAGATGGCGATATTATGTAAACAGCTAAATATTGATTTTAGACTAAAGGAATTTCTGTCAAAAGATAGTGGTACTTATAAATATCCAAATGGGCATACTAAACAGTTTAGGAAAGAAGTATTGTGTAAACCTAGTGAATTCTTAATTGGACCATCTGGGCATATATTCAGATGCCACGCTGACCTTTACTCTAACTCAAATTGGATAGGGCATATATTAGATGAAACTATAACTTTCCCTGACTTTTTACCTTGCTCTAATTACGGGCATTGCAACCCATGTGATTTAAAAAATAAAACTAACCGCCTGCAGGAAGCAGGACATTGTTCTGTAGAAATAAAGGAGGTGATTAAGTGAGTTCAGAGAGAATCTGGGATTTTACTGCTATCGATACATTTCAAACCTGCCGTAGAAAGTTTTACTGGAGAATGGTTCGTCATCTAGAGCCAAAAGGAATTTCCTCTGCTTTAGTATTTGGTGCAGCTATACACTCTGCATTAGATACTTATTATACTGATGGCTTAGTTAAAGCACTCAGTAAATTCAGCGAAAGCTTTACAGAGATTGAAGGAGAGGAAGCTAGGACTAAAACTAATGGGATTAAACTTTTAGAGTGGTATGCTAAAGTTTATGCTAATGAACCATTTAAGGTAATAGCTAAGCCAGAAGTTGGATTTGTGATACCACTAGGAGAACACCTTTGGGGTGGTAGAATGGACTTACCTGTTGAATGGGATGGGCAACTGTGGATTATGGAACATAAGACTACTACTAGAATGGATGCTAATTACTTTAAACAGTTTCAATTAGATAAGCAAATTACATCCTATGTAGTAGGTGCAGAGGAATATCTAGGTAGAAAGTGTGCGGGATGTTTAGTTAATGGATTGGAAGTATGGAAAGAATTAAAGAGACCTACGCCTAAGTCTAAAACGCCTGAGCAACATTTTGTTAGAGACCCCATTATTAGAAGTGATATGCTAAAGGAAAGGTTTAAACTTAATGTAGCTAGAATTATTAGGGATATACTCTGGTGTGAAGCTAATAATGAGTTCTATGAAGCAGAGAAAAGGGATGTGTGCTTTAGCTATAACTCAGAATGCCCTTATGCTACACTTTGTAAGTATGGAGAAGATGAAAGGATTATTGCTAATGATTATAATGTAAAACCTTGGAAGCCCTATGAGGAGGTTACTGATGACAAGCCTAGTAAAAGTAACTGAAAAGCAAAGGAAACAGATAGTAGAAATACATAGAGAAAAAGCTAGCTTAGTTCAAGCTATTGATTTCTTTATGGTTAAGCTAATTAAAGTTAAAGCTAGAGAGTCAGAGTGGTGGAATAAGATAGCTAAGAAGAATAAATTACCTAAAGGGGTAAGGCATATGGTTAATCACTATGGACAACTAGTCCCACTTAAACGTAAAGAAGACTACGTTAGAAAAATTTTCTAAGGAGGTTATAATGGTTGCTATTAGAGGTGTAAAGATTGAAAGTGTAAACATTAAAGTTAATCCAGAAGAGGACAAAATTGAGGGTTACTATTTATTAATGTCAACATCAGATAAGATTTTAGCTAAACAAGGATTTAATGGTTACAGTGATATTAAAGTTGATTTTTCTAGAGAAACTAAGGATGCGTATACTAAATTTATGGAAGGTTTAACAAAAGATGTTCAGTCTGTATTAGGACTGACTGAGGAGGCAAAATGAGGGATATAAACAGCTTAAAGAAAGAGTGCATTGACGAATTAAATTCTGATAGGGAGTATAAATTAAAGGAAGAAATTAAAAGGACTATTCAAAACATTATCTGTCTTCAAGAACAGATGCAGAATATTGCAAACAAAATAGCAGAAGAACAAAAGTTCTTAAAAGACTTAAGCTTACCTATTACAATAACGGAGCAAATGGTATGAACGAACGATATTTTAGTTGCTTACTAATTGGTCCACCAGGATGTGGCAAGACCACTATGTCCTTAACTGCACCAAAGCCCATTTTAGTTTTAGACTGTGATAATAAACTGCATAGAATGATTAATGCAGAGGATAAAATTAAAAGTGGAGAAGTAATACAATGGGCAGTTGATGAACCACTAGCTTCAATTTCACTCAGTAAACTGGCTAACTTTGATCCGACACCAGCATCTAAAATTAGTGTTCCTAGACCAAAAGGTTACATTCAACTTGCAGAGATGATAGATAAGTTAGTAGAGAGTAAGTGTATTGTGGATGGTAAGAAGATAGCTACGGTAGTATTAGATAGCTATACATCTATGAATGAACATTTAAAGAGACTACTGATGGCTGCTAATGGAACATCTACTATGACAATGCCTCTATATGGAACGGCATTAACTAACTTTGAAACTATTAATAATACACTACTAAGACTTCCTGCTAATGTAATATTCATCGCCCACGAACAAGTTGATAAAGATGAACTAACTGGAAAGATTACCTATAGACCACTAATTGATGGTAGTATGAAAGAAAAGATAGGAAAAGACTTTGAAGAGGTCTACTATATTGAAAAGACTGTTACTGGAGATAAAGTTAAGTATGAAGCTTTAACAGTTGGGAATTCGATGAAAAGCTGTAGAACTTCTAGGACAATGGGTGCTAAGGTAGAATGTGATTTTAGTAAAATTTATAAACAATGAAAACAGCTAGCCAAATTAAAATGGAGGTGATGAAAAGTATGGGTACTAATTTTAGCGATAACTTAGCATACTGGACTAATTGTGTTGGAACAAGCACAGTATGGACTACATCTAATGCTTGTTCTTCTGGAGATTATGTAGCTTTTAAAACAGAATATTTAAACGAACCAGTTAAACAAAAGGAGAATAATAAACTATGTTTATGCACAAAACATCTGTGGAGTTAATTAAAGAAAACTGTGAATTGAAGGATAAAATAAGAGACGTTGAAAGTAAAGTTAAAGATCTAGAGTTTAAGCTAAAGATAGCTGAAGAATGGGAAAAAGTTAGAGTTGAAAAAGCTAAAGATGAACTTCGTCGTGAGATGCAGAAGTCATTAATAGAAAGTGATATCAAAAGGGTTGAAGCAGTTGCTAAATTAGAAACGTACCAAACTATGGATAACAAAGATGAACGTAAACACATTATGACTATGTTAGAAAAATCTATAGAAGCTCTTGGTAAAGAGAAAGTAACTGTAAATACAAAATAAGGAGGTGAGTTAGTGGATCTTAAGAAAAGGGTTAAGGGGTTTCTAGACTTTAATAGGTTGTTTAAACATTTAGATAAAGAAGAAGCTAAGTCTAAATGGACTAAACAATCCACGGCTAAACCAGCCGAACAGAAAAAGGAGGATACTAAGAAATGAGAATTACAGTTGATCCAAATACGCAATCGTCAGGTTTTGACTACGTTCAAGGTGGAGAATATAGGTTAAAGGTAATTAAAGTTTCTCAGGAAACTAAAAAATATCCTTATTTAAAATGGGAATTAGCTATAGCTGATGCTAATATTAAGGGTGTTAAAGGTGGTAATCCAGGACATATCTTTGAGAATACTACTCTTAAGTCAGGAGAGAATGCTCAGTTTAGACTTAAACAGATATGTGAAAGTCTTGGATTAACATGGGGAGATTTTGATACTGATGATACAATAGGAATGGAATTGTCTGCTTATGTTAAGGTTGATGAGTATAATGGTATTCCGAGTAATAAAGTAGATAGATTTATTCCAGCCAGTAAATAACTTTTAATAGGGAGAGGTTAGGTAACACTAGCCTTTCCCTATTTTTAATTTTTAAAAATGGAGTAGCATGCTTATATCAATGTTAAAAGCTGTTGAAGGAATGATAGATGCAGAACCTAAAGATACTTTAGCGATTAGAACTGGTTGTGCAAGGAAGATAGTTTCTGAGTTAATAAGCAACCTCGAGGCAGGAAGCCAGCCCTTGAAGAAGCGTTTACAAATAGACGCAAAGTCCTCGGAGGAAACTTTGCCTGAACCTAGCCAAGAAGAGCCAGAGGAGTTGGTAGATAAATATCAGGTAGTTGTAGATAAAGATATGAAGCTAACTGGTATTAAGGGATTACCATTAGAAGCTATTATAACTGTAGACGGTAAAAAAGTTAAACATCAAGATGCGATAGGAAAGACTTTTACTACTATTAAACTACCAGATTAAGGAGGATTATGATTACTATTCAGTCGATGTTTATTAAATTGATAGGAATGTGGATATTTTGTGACGCGTGGTTTAGTGTGTGCTGTTATATAGGAAAAGAGAAGTTTTTACAAAATCATATTAGGTATATTAGGTTACTACTTGCATTAGCATTAATGATATGGGGATAAGATGAAAGACATCACAACAACAAAAAATGATTTACTTTTGTGGAGTGAATCGCTAAGTGGAATTAAATCAGACGCACTTCTTGCTTTTAGGATTGGAATTGTTTTTTGCTTTAGCTTAATAGTTTTTTATGAAGAAAAGGAGAAAGATGGCAACGATTAATATAAAGGATATTATAGTGGGGGAAAGGTTTAGAAAAACATTTGAGGGTATAGAAGACTTAGCTCAATCTATCTCTGAACACGGTTTAATAGAACCTATAGTTATAGATGAACTTAACACCTTAATTGCGGGTGAGAGAAGACTAAAAGCGTGTAAATTAATTAAATTAGAGAGTATTGAAGTTAGGTATTTAAATGACCTAACTGAATTAGAAAAGAAGGAAATTGAGCTTGAGGAGAATTTACATCGTAAAGACTTTTCCTGGCAAGAAGAAGTAGTAGCTAAAGCTAAACTACATCAGTTAAAGCAACAACTACATGGTGCAGCAGTTAGAGGTAAAGAAGGTAGTGGTTGGGGTGTAGTTCAAACAGCCGAAGCATTAGGCGAAAGCCCAGCGACTGTATCTATAGATATGCAGTTGGCAAGAGGAATGAAAGCGTTTCCAGAGTTGATGAAAGAAAAGAGTAAGACTACAGCATTTAAAAAACTTAAACAAATGCAAGAGTCAATACTGCAAGATGAGTTAGCGAAGAGGATGAAACAGGTTGGTTTATTAAACTGTCCTAATGTTATACTAGGGGATAGTGTAGAAGAATTAAATAAGATAGAGAGTAATAGTATAGACTTAGTATTAACTGATCCACCGTATGGTATTGAGGTAGAAAATAGTCAGACCTTTGGGAGGATGAGTACTACTAATACTAGATTTGAAGATGGAGAGTTTGAAACATTTGACCTACTTGATAAGGTTATACCTCAACTGTTTAGGGTATTAAAAGATGATAAACATCTATTCATGTTCTGTGCTATTGATAAGTTTGCTACAGTTAGACAGTTATTAATCAAACATGGCTTTTGGGTTCATCACATTCCTTTAATATGGGATAAGGGTAGTGGAAGTTATCCTTCACAGTCTACTACTTTTGTACATTCATACGAACCATTTATCCATGCTATGAAGGGTAAGCGTAAACTATATGGAACACCTAGAGATGTATTTCCAATATCTAGAGTACCGTCTGGTAAGAAGATACACCCAACAGAAAAACCTACTCAGCTTTTGCGAGATATTATAAATCTATCTACCCTAGCTGGAGAGAAGGTGTTAGACCCATTCGCTGGTAGTGGTTCTACTATTGAGGCGTGTAGAGATACTAATAGACAGGCAATAGGTATTGAGAAAGATGATGTTCATTATAAAGCTATATGTGATAGATTAAACAAGGAGAAAAACAATGGAGAAGTTTTGTCCGAATGATTGTGTAGGTATATTTAAACCAGAAGATAAGTTCTGTTATACCTGTGGTGCTAAGTTAGAAAACTGGAATGAAACGTGTAAGTGTGGACAGAAATTAAGTATACACGACCACTTCTGTCCTGCTTGTGGTAAGCCAGTAGATAATAGTGGAGAAGATTTATGATGCAGATTGAAGCTATACTTAAAGTTGCTGAAGCCTTAGAAAAAATAGCTAAAGAGATTAATGGATTAACTAATGCAGTAATTAAACTAGATGAAAGGATAGAAGATACTGATAAAAGGAGTAATAAATGTATGAACAAGGAGAAGGAAGTTTAGATGCAAAAGTGTGGATTATAGGGGAGGCTTATGGTGCAGAAGAAGAAAAACAAAATAGACCATTCGTTGGTGGAAGTGGCAGCATCCTTAATGGACTCTTATCAGAAGTTGGGATTAAAAGAGAAGATACCTACATTGATAATGTTATTAGAAAAAGACCACCTAATAATGACTTTGGTATCTACTATAAAGATAAAGGGAGGCACTCTCCGAGTGAAGAGCTTCTACAAGCTCACCAGCAGTTAAAGCAGTTAATATCAACTCATAGACCAAACGTAGTAATACCTTTAGGCAATGAACCATTATTTGCTATAACTGGGCGTAAAGGTATTACTGACATCCGTGGGTCTATTTTATCATATGATGGGGTAAAGGTAATTCCCACTATACATCCAGCAATGGTTATGCGTATGTGGGATTACCGCCCCATTGTTACTCTTGATTTAGCTAGAGCTAAACGAGAGTCATTAACGCCTAACTTTCCGCCGAAGTATAATGATAACTTTATTTTAAACCCTACCTTTGACCAAGTTATAGCTACACTTAAATTTCTAGAAACTAAGGAATACGTATCCTTTGATATTGAAACAGGTTCTGAGCAGATATTATGCTTAGGGTTTGGTTGGTCATTTGAAGACTCTATCTGTATACCTATTTGCTATAGTGGTAATAACTGGTGGGGATTGGATGAAGAAGTAGCTATTATTAAACAAATCAAAAAGCTATTCCTCAATCCAAAGGTTAAGTTTATTGCACAGAACGCTCAGTTTGATATGATATATCTCGCTGATAAATGGGGAGTAGAAGTAACTAATCTATGGATGGATACAATGGTAGCGTTTCATTGTGTTTATCCTGAGTTAGAAAAAGGTTTAGGGTTTATTAATTCAGTATATACTAACCGCCCTTACTATAAGGACATGCCAGGCACAGGTGGTGGACCAAATGTATTATGGCACTACAACTGCTTAGATACAGTAGTTACTTGGGAATGTGCTATGGCAATTCGTCAAGAACTGGAGGAATATGGCACACTCAACTTTTACCAAAGCAACAGTCACAAACTTATCAAACCTCTCATTGCTATGCAAAGACGCGGAGTCAAACTTGATATGGAATCCCGTAAAAAGATTACGGAAAATCTCAAAGCGGAAGAAGAAGCACTTCGCAACCGTCTATGCAAAGTTGTCGGATACGACCTCAACACAAACTCGTCGAAGCAGATGAAAGCTTTTCTTTACGATGACCTTAACCTACCACCAGTAATTAGTGAAAAAACTGGTAATCAAACTGCTGATGAAGATGCATTAGATAGCTTATTTAAAAAATTTAACTGCCCAGTATTTAATTTAATAATAGACATTCGAAAGATACGCAAACTTCTATCCACGTATCTGGAAGCTGAAGTAGAAAGCGATGGAAGAATGAGGTGTAGTTATGTCATTACTGGAACAACAACGGGAAGATTATCCTCTAGAACCAATGTCTATGGTAGGGGAACTAATCTACAGAATATCCCACGGGGGGACATTATTAGACGTATATTTATTCCAGACGAAGGCTGTATATTCATCAACGCAGATTTATCGCAAGCTGAAGCTCGGGTTGTGGCATACCTTGCTAGGGAAGAAAGGCTACTCAATCTATTTGCTGATTCCTCACAAGATATACACAAACGAAATGCGGCGATGGTCTTTAATAAAAGAGTTACAGAAGTTACTGAAGATGAAAGACAGCTCGCTAAGACACTTGTTCATGCTGCTAACTATGGAATTGGACCGCGGACTTTCTCCAGACACATTGAGTCAACGGAAGCTAGAGCTAGAGAACTCCTTAATCAATATTATAGCCTCTACCCCGCGATAAAACGATGGCATTTAGAGATTAATAGTGAGATATCTAGGAAGAGGTTATTAACCACTCCCTTTGGTAGAAAACGCACTTTCTTTGGTAGAGGTGGACCTGATATAATTAGGGAAGCTATAGCTTATATACCTCAATCTACAGTTAGTGATATTATTAATCTAGGTATAATAAGAGCATTCTATAATCTTCCACCTCAATGGGAGTTATTGCTGCAAGTTCATGACTCAATATTAATGCAAGTTCCTACTGATACACCACCAGAACATATTAAAAAATTTCTTAAGCACTATTTTGAGATACCAATTACTATTAATAATCAAACTATGGTAATTCCTATTGATATTAAATGGGGCAGTAATTGGGCAAATTTAAAAAAGATGGAGGAAGCATGGAAAGTATAACTTATGCTATACTAATAGCTATTGATACAACATAAAAAATAGGGGCAACTTGTGTTTATGGAGATAATGAAATATCTAAAATAATAAAGGAAGGTGCTGAAAGATGAGCAGACTTTGTAAAAACAACTGGGTGGATACCTACGTTGAGTATACCTATAATCAAGAAAGTCCAGCAGCTTTTCATCTATGGGCTAGCATATGCTTACTATCAGCTGCAATAGCTAGAAATATATGGATACCTAGGATTAAGTATACTATCTATCCTAATATATTTGTAATATTAGTAGCTGGTTCTGCTAAGTGTAAGAAGTCTACCTCTATTAAAATCAGTGAAAAGATACTGCGGTCAATAGAAAACCACCCACTTATATTCTCCCAGAAGATAACTCCAGAAGCTCTAATTGAAAGTTTGGAGAATGCTAAAGTTGGCGGGTCTAGCTCAGGTATAATAATGGCAGATGAACTATCTGTATTTATGGGAAGGAGTAGTAATGATAGTGGGATTATACCTCTATTAACTACCCTCTATGATAGTCCAGAAGAGTGGTCATATCAAACAAAGTCTAGAGGAAAGGAAGTACTTAAAAACGTAACACTTACAGTATTAGCTGGTACTACTAAAGTATGGTTAAAATCTGCTATACCATCTGACTCCGTA
>Ga0265297_10005105_pt1 | contig 20510 bp, 19 predicted proteins | sample Munlanlwell13791_FD_192502 | JGI IMG/M metagenome (GOLD analysis project Ga0265297, IMG submission 192502) | Leachate microbial communities from a municipal landfill in Southern Ontario, Canada - Leachate well 137-91 | ecosystem: Engineered > Solid waste > Landfill > Unclassified | place...
CTCAACTTTTACTTCAGCCTTGACCGGCGCATGCACAGGGGCTTTCAGCTTATGCTCCACCTTCGGCTCTATTTTCTTAACAGCTTCGGGTTTAACGTGCGGAACAGGCGCGGGCCTGGCCTTCTTGGTCATCTTTACCGCTGGTTTGGCTTTAGGCTTTTCAGCTTTAGCTTTTGCCGCGGGTTTAAGCGCGCTCTTTTTAACCTTAACCTCTGGCTTGGGCTTAGGCTTGGCTATTTTCTTAGTTGCAGCTATCTTTTCTTTTTTTACCGTGGGCATATATTTTTCCTTATATTTGACAGAAGCTATTTTAATTTCTTTGCCTCTGCGATCAACTTTTCAGCTTTCTTCTCCCCGATACCCTTTACCTCCATCAGGCCTTCGGCCTTTGCTTCCAGGAGGCCTTCTATCGTCTTGATGCCGGCTGCTTTTAATCCTTCCAGTATCTTCTCCGTTACGCCGGAAAGTTCAGACAATGCCGGCGCCTCCTGCTTGGCCTCTTTCTTTGTTTTCTTTTTGGCCTTCTTTTTCTCTACAGGCTCCTGCTCGGCAACGGCCGCTTCTTCTTTCTTGGGGGCTTGAGCCTCTTCGGCCTTCAAAGCTTCCGCAGCAACCATGGCTTTAGTGCGTATATCCAGTTCCCAGCCTACGAGCCGGGAAGCAAGACGGACGTTCTGGCCGTGTTTGCCGATAGACAAAGACAGCTGGTCATCATCAACAATCACCTCGGCCTTGGATTTCTCCTTGATCAATTTGATCTCCGCTACTTTCGCCGGGCTTAACGCCGCCTTAATATATTCGCGCACATCATCATTATAGCGCACGATATCGATCTTTTCCCCCTGTAATTCATTAACGATATTCCTTACGCGGTTGCCGCGCATACCCACGCAGGCGCCTACGGAATCCACTTTATCGTTCTTGGAGAAAACGGCGATCTTGGTGCGCTCACCTGCCTGGCGGGAGATGGATTTTATCTCCACGATCCCCTCATATATCTCCGGGACCTCCAGCTCAAATAATTTCTTTACCAGGTTCGGATGCGCCCTGGACAAGATTATCTGCGGGCCCTTAGTATCTTTCTTTACTTCCGCGATATAAGCGCGGATCCGCTGGCCCTGTTTGAACTCTTCCTTGGCTGACTGTTCGCGTTTTAAAAGTACGCCTTCAGCTTTGCCCAGAAGATCAATAATAATATTGCCTTTCTCAAAACGGTAGACTGTGCCGCTGACGATCTCGCCGACCTTGGCCTGGAATTCGGTAAAAACCACGTCTTTTTCAGCCTCGCGCATCTTCTGGATGATCACCTGCCGCGCGGTAGAAGCGGCGATGCGGCCGAAATCTATATTTGTCACCTCTTCGCCGTTTCGATATGCCCGGATCACTCCGCTATTGCGGTCGATCTCTACCTTGAACTCCTCCTCGGGCTTTAAATCAATCACGCGCTTGGCAGCGCTAAGCATGGCGCTCTCTACCGCCTCAAGCATCACTTCCTTCTTTATCCCTTTTTCTCTTTCAATCTGCTCAATGATCGCTAATAATTCCTGACTCATTTTAACCTCTCCAATCCTGTTAGATTATATGATTGTTTTTGCCTTGGCGATCTTCGCCAGCGGCACTCCCAGGGTAATACCTGCCTTGTCAATAAAGACGGTCCCCTCTGCGACTTTTATAATAACGCCCTCCTGCTGCAAGGCGCCTTCCACTGTATCATTAAGGTAACACACCGCTTTCTTGCCCAGAGAACGGATAAAATCTTTTTCCTTTTTAAGCGGCCGGTCAAGGCCGGGAGAAGAAACCTCCAAAGCGCAATCAGGCAGCTTGTTCTCTTCCAGGTGATTGCGTATGCCCAGGTTCAGTTTAGCGCAATCATCCATGGTTATGCCGCCGGCTGGTTTATCCGCCAAAACGCACAAGATAAGCCCTCCTGACTGGTAGCGGCTAAGCAACTCCACCAGCACAAACCCCTCTGAACTTAAGTAAGCTTCAATGACAGTTTCCAGCTGCCTTACGCTTTCGGACCTATCCATGATAAAACGCCCTGATCTTCTCCAGTATCTTTTCTTTTGGCTCAACGACTTTGTTCTGGCTTAGCCTGACCTTCAACTCCAGAAGGTTGTTCTTCGCCGATTCCTTGCCCACGACGACCTGCAGCGGTATGCCTAAAAGATCGGCATCCTTGAATTTAACGCCCGCCCTCTCATCGCGGTCATCCAGAAGCACCTGGTATGACATTGCCTCCAGTTCCTTATAAAGGCTTAAAGCGCTCTGCATAACAGCCTCGTTAGTTATATCCAAAGGCATTATGATCACCTGAAAAGGCGCTACTTCTTTAGGCCAGATGATCCCCTGCGCGTCATTATTCTGCTCAATGATAGCGCTGATCAAACGCGACACGCCGATACCGTAACAACCCATGATCATCGGTTTAAGCTCGCCTTTGGCATCGGGAAAAACCGCGCCTAATGCCTGGCTGTATTTTGTGCCGAGTTTGAAAATGTGGCCTACCTCGATAGTATTTACTTTTTTCATCGGCAAAGCGCAATGCTGGCAGATGCTCTCTTCTGCGCTGGCCGCTTTATGCGTAGAGCACTTCTCGCAGACCAAGACCACATCCTCCCCATCGTCAGCTTTGACCATGAACTCATGGGAGACCTTGCCTCCCATAACGCCGGAATCAGCCTCCGTGATCAGGCAATCCAAACCGCACCTTTTGAATATCCTCTTATAGGCCTCATACATCGCCTGGTAATTCTTGTCTAATCCCGCGTCGTCAGTATCAAAACTATAAGCGTCCTTCATAATGAATTCGCAGGCGCGGATAAGCCCGAAACGCGGCCGCAGTTCATCGCGGAATTTACTCTGGATCTGGTATAACACTAAAGGCAGCTGCCTGTAACTGGTAATATTTTTCCCCACCAGGTCGGTAATGATCTCCTCGTGCGTTGGGCCAAGCGTAACCTGGCGCTGGCGCCGGTCAGTGAATTTGAACATCACCTCGCCCAGATCCTTATCGCGGCCTGTTTTCTGCCAGATATCCAAAGGCTGCAAGGCAGGCAAAAGCAATTCGCTGGCGCCTATGGCGTTCATCTCCTGGCGGATGATCCCCTGGATGTTCTCCAGGGCCCTTAAACCTAAAGGCAGGTATGAATACGCCCCGGCCATGAGCATGCGCACAAGCCCGGCGCGTAAAAGCAGTTTATGGCTGACGGATTCGGCATCCTGCGGGTTTTCTTTTAATGTCGGTATAAAACTTTTACTCCAGTACATATGCTTGCCCCTTATGCTTTTTTGATTTCTTTAAGTAAGAACGCGACGCACTCTTTGACAGAGATCTTTTTCACAGGCCTGCCTCTCTTGAAGAAAAGCCCCTGGCCCTTGCCAAAAGCAATGCCCATATCCGCTTCCTTTGCTTCGCCGGGGCCATTGACTACGCACCCCATTACCGCGACCTTCAAAGGCCTGCCGGATAAGCCGCCTTCCTGTTTTGCCAACTGAAGCTCCAGCTTCTTCACAATATCCACCAGGTCCACCTGGCAACGGCCGCATGTAGGGCAGCTGATCAGCTGGACACCAAAATCACGTTCACCCAATGACTCAAGGATCCCTTTTGCTGCGCGTACCTCTTGCCTGGGGTCGTCAGTAAGCGATACCCTTATTGTATCACCAATTCCCTCTAAAAGTAAGGCCCCTAATGCGATGCTGGACTTGATCAGCCCCTGATACGCAGCGCCTGTGGCTGTGACTCCCAGATGCAAAGGATAATCGCAAAGTTTAGCGATCTTCCGGTATGCCTCAACCGTATCCAGAACATTGTTCGCTTTCAGGGAAACCACGATATCCCTGAATTTCATCTCTTCGATCTTCTTAATATAACCTAATGCTGCCTTGACCAGCTTATCCGCCATGCTTAAGCCAGCGCGCGACTTTACGCCTGCCACTGAACCGGAGTTAAGGCCGATGCGTAAAGGTATTTTCGCCGACTTTAAAGCGCTGACCACCTCGCGGATATGGCTGTCCTGGCCGATATTGCCGGGATTAAGCCTTATTTTATCCGCGCCATTCTCGATCGCAGCGATGGCCAGGCGCCGGTCAAAATGGATATCCGCGACCAGCGGCAAAACTGAATGTTTTTTTATCTGTTTAAGCGCTTTTGCGTCGTCAAAATCCTTGATCGCTAAACGCACGATCTGGCAGCCGGCAGAATTTAAACTATTGATCTGGCGCAAAGTCGCCTCGACATCAGAGCTCTTTGTTTTTGTCATTGATTGTATGACAACAGGATTGCCCGCGCCGATAGCAACGCCCCTGACCAGGACAAGCCTGGACTTTCTTCTTTTTATCTGCATATTTAATGCCCGAAAAATTTGCTCAACTTATCGCCGTATGCCCTTAAGATATCGTTATAAGTGACAAAAATGGCTAAAGTTATGATCATCGTAAAACCGATATTGTTAACGATCCTGTCGGCATTAATGCTTAAAGCTTTTTTGCGTATCTTCTCCAAAACAAGCAGGAAAATGTGCCCGCCGTCAAGTACCGGCAGCGGCAGCAGATTGAATATGGCTAAACTCAAGCTCAACACGGCGACTAAATGCAATACGGCGATAATCCCCATATTTGCAACGCTGGAAGTTATAAAAAATATACCCAGCGGGCCGGTCATTGATTCGCGCATGGACATCCTGCCGGTAATTAGCTGCCAGAGCCCGTTATAAGTAAGCAGTGTCAGCTCAAATGTCTTTTTAGCTCCCAGCCAAGCTGCCTGGAAGAACCCATGCCGGGCCTTGACCACTTCATCAAAAGGAGTAATACCGATTATCGCTATGCTGCGCTTTACCCCCGGTTTCTCGTCAAAGGCCTTTTCCCTGATGCGTACGCTAAAAGGCATCTGCACGTTATTGCGTAATACCAAAAGCTCCACTTTTTCGGCAGATTTGTTCTTCTGCACCTCTTTCTGCAACTCCACCCATGAATCAACCTTAACTTTGTCGACGGAAATCACTTTATCGCCTGCCTTAAGCCCGGCTTCCTGCGCGCCGTAACCTTCGATCAACCCGCCGACTTTAGAAGTAAGCGACGGGTAACCGGCAAAGAAGATAAACCAAAAAAGCAAAAAACCCAGGATATAATTCAAAAGCGGGCCGAAAAATATGATCTGGAATCTTTGCCAGCAGGATTTAGATAAATACTCATAATCCTTGCCCTTGTATTCCGCAGGGTCATCCCCGCTCATTTTCACAAAACCGCCCAAAGGCAGGAGGCTTACGCTATATTCGGTATCGCCTTTCTTCTTTTTAAAGACCTGTGGTCCAAACCCCAGAGAGAACTGTTCAACGCGCACCTTGTTCTTTTTAGCCATGATGAAATGGCCAAATTCATGCACGATGATCAGTAAACTTAAAACTAAAGCGAAAATAATTACGGCGATGATCATTTTTAATTAACTTTACGGCAAAACCGCATAGCTTCCTCTTTAGCCCAGGCGTCAGCTTCCAGTATATTTGTTAAGGAAGGCTGGGTTATTTTCTTGTGCTTGCGCATAACGCGCTCCACGATCTTCGGGATATCCATAAAACCTATTCTTTTATTCAAGAAACAATTCACGCTCGCCTCGTTAGCGCCATTTAACACCGCGGGCATGCTGCCTAATTCCTTAGCTGCCTGGTAGGCAAGCTTAAGGCAGGGAAAATTATCCAGGTCAGGCTTGGCAAAATGCATTGAACCTAATTTATAGAAATCGACGCGCGGAAAAATGTTTTTCGCCCTATCCGGGTACGTTAAAGCATACTGTATCGGTATGCGCATATCCGTGGCAGAAAGCTGGGCAATGATCACGCCGTCCTCAAACTCTACCATGGAGTGGATCAACGCCTCAGGATGTATCAACACCTTGATCAAGCCAAAAGGCAAATTAAATAAGAACATCGCCTCCAAAAGCTCTAAACCCTTATTCATCAAGGTCGCTGAATCCACGGTGATCTTTTTACCCATCTTCCAGCGCGGATGCCGCAACACCTGTTTAAGCGTGATCGCCTTAAAACTATCCGGCCTAAGGTGATTTAACGGCCCGCCGGAAGCGGTCAGGTAAACCTGCCTGATCTTACGCTTATCTTCGGTTCCCAAACTCTGCCATATCGCCGATTGCTCGCTGTCCACAGGCAGGATCTTCGCCTTGTGTTTGCGCGCCAGGCCCATAACCAGAGGCCCAGCCATGACCAAAGCTTCCTTGTTGGCTAAAGCGATCTCTTTACCGCACTTAAGCGCATTAACCAGCGGAACAAGCGCAGCTGAACCGCTTATCGCCAGCATTATCCGCTGGATCTCTTTATCCCTGACCAGCTCGCCTAAACCTTCCTCGCCCGCAAGTAGTTTTATGCCACGGCCTAAAAAAGGCTTAAGTTTAAGGGATGCGCCTTTATCCCTTACGCATACTATACGCGGAGAGAATTCTTCAATCTGTTCTTTAAGCCCGTTAATATCGGAGTTAACGCTTAAGGCCTCAACTTTGAACTGGCCCTTAAGCTGCCTTATAACGGAAAGCGTGCTTTCGCCGATGGAACCGGTTGAGCCTAAAACAGCGATCTTTTTCATTTTGTGATCAGGCTAAGATAAAAATAAAATACCGGTGCGGTAAACAACAAACTGTCTATTTCATCAAGCACGCCGCCCATCCCCGGGATGATATTGCCGGAATCCTTCACCTGGCAATCACGTTTAAGCAGGGATTCCGAAAGGTCGCCTAACTGCCCGAGTATCCCCAGGCCGAGAGCGATAACGATCATATGCCCGTAACCAAAAGATAAAAATTGCTTGCTGATCAAGGCGCCGAGCACGCTGAAAAACAAACCGCCGATAGAGCCCTCCACTGTTTTCTTCGGGCTTATCCGCGGCAGTAACAGCTTTTTACCGAATGCCGAGCCCACGAGGAATGCGCCGATATCGCCTAATTTCGTGATCAATAACAACGCGGCCAAAAGCCCTAAACCTTGCGGCATATACCTGATCTTGATCAAGAAACTGAAAAACCAGGAAACATAAAGCACGCCGAAAAGCGTAGTAGATATATCCACGATCACCCCGGATGAGTTTTTGCGCTTAAACTGCATCAGGATAATGAACAATAAGGCCAGGACAATAAACAACAGCTCCCAGCTCTTCGTCGGCTCAAAACGAAAGATTATGGAAAGCGGGATCACCGCGCCCAAAGCAATACCGAAATACTTGAATATCCCGATGCCTTTTTTCTCAAGCATCGTAAAATATTCATAAAGCCCGACGACAATAAAAACGGTCACGACCAGGCCGCAGAGCCAATCAAAAAAGATCACCCCGCTGATCAACCCGATAAGCAAGATGGAGCTGATTATCCTTTTAATGAGCATTCAGTCCTCCAAACCTTCTCTCTCTTTTCTGAAATTCCCTGACCGCCTTTTTTAACTCTTCTTCGCCGAAAGCCGGCCAGCAGGTATCCGTAAAATACAGCTCTGTGTAAGAAAGCTGCCAGAGCAGGAAATTACTGATGCGCATCTGGCCCGAAGTGCGCACCAACAGGTCAGGTTCGGCTATGCCTGCCGTATAAAGGTACCTGTTGAAATCTTGCGTATCAAGCTTATTGACGTCGGCAGAACCGGAAAGTACGCTCCGGGCAAACTTTTTCGCCGCATCTACAATCTCCTGCCTGCCCCCGTAATTTAAAGCCAGGACCACTTTTACACCGGTATTATTCCTGGTCTTATTCACGGCTTTCTTGATCTCCTGCTGCAGGTACATAGGTATCGGCTCAGCCCTGCCGATGGCCATAAAACGCATATTATTTTTATGCAGCCCGTCAATCTCTTTGCGCAAAAACTCCCTCAAATAACGCATAAGCACGGCAACTTCGTTCTTGGGCCTTGACCAGTTTTCCGTGGAGAAAGCAAAAAAAGTCACAACTTCCACGCCAAGGTCCGCCGCCGCGCGCACGATCTCTTTAACCTGTTTGGCGCCCTGACGGTGGCCGGCGGAGCGCGGCAGGCCTCTTTCCTTGGCCCAACGGCCGTTACCATCCATAATAAAAGCTATGTGCCTGGGGACTTTAAAATTGTCTAGCATCCGGAATGCGCCTTATAATCTATGCCGGGAAAGAGGTTGTCTTTATATTCGATATCCGCCAGCCAACTCTCGTCGATCGCGTTGGCTTTGATCTCTTCGTAGAGTTTGGTAAATCTTAAAAGATGGTCCTTGGTCCGGCGCACGGCGTAACTGGTGTGCGTGCCTGTACCGAGGATAAAAGCCCAATCCGAACTCTGGGCAAGCAATAATTCCCTCAAAGCCTGGTTCAAGGCCCTCAGCAACAAACCCCCGGCGCGCGGGTGGCTATTGGCAAGCTCGCTCATCCTGTTTGAGGCCATATGCAGGTGTTTGTATATCCAGTCATTGGTCCCCTGCAGCCACATCTCCGAATAACCTTTATAACCCCAGCTGGATAACGACGGGGTAATCACCTGGTTACGCGGATTTTCCTCCAAATATTCCGAAGGCGTGATCATGCGTATCTCATCCTGGTCGCAGGCTACTTTGCGGAAAAGAAAATCCAGCCACATCGGCCCTTCATACCACCAGTGTCCGAAAAGTTCAGCGTCATATGGAGAGATGATCATCGGCTTCTTTTTCATCAAGTTATAAAGATAATCCACCTGCTTCTGGCGGTTAAACATAAAATTCCCGGCGTGGCTGGCGGCGCGATCCCTGGCCCACTCCGGCACATAGGCTTCCTTATTGTTGCCTGTCCCGGTGATCCGGTAATATTTTATCCCGGTATTGATGCGCACGCCATCCGGATGGATATAGTCGCGGATATAATCAAACTCCAGGTCAAACCCGATATCCCGGTAAAACTCCCGGTAATTGTAATCACCGGGGTAACCTTCTATGGATGACCAGACCTGTTTTGAGGATTCCAGGTCCCTTCCAAAACAGGCGACGCCAGTGCCTTTGCAATAAACCGGCGCAAATACCCCGTATTTAGGCCGGGGCGAACCATGCAAAACGCCGTGCGAATCAGTGAAAAAGAAACGGATCCCCGCTTCTTTTAATATCTCGTCGTGGCCCGGGCAGAAACCGCACTCCGGAAGCCAGATGCCCCGCGGCCTTCTGCCAAACACGGATTCATAATGGCGGCTGGCCACCTGCACCTGCGCGCGCACCGAATCACGGCACACATCCATCAGCGGGAAGAACCCGTGTGTTGCCCCGCAGGTAATGATCTCAAGCTTGCCTAAATCCTGGAATTTCTTAAAAGCCATCACCAGGTTGCGGTTATAGGTCAAAAATGTATCCCGGGCAAGGGAGAACCTGTCAAAATACATCAAAGCCAGTTTCTTGAATTCCGGCTGCCACTTGGTCCTCTCGATTTCCTTCTGGGAAAGCTCAATCAGCTTATTGATATGCTTTAAGTAACGCTCCTGCAATAACGAGTCGCTGAGCATGGAAATCAGCGTCGGGCTTAAAGTCATAGTGATGCGGAAATCTATGTTGTCGCGGCAGAGCCCTTCAAAAACAGAGATCAACGGCACATAGGTCTCCGTGATCGCCTCATAAAGCCAATCCTCTTCCAGGAAATTCTCATGTTCCGGGTGCCTGACAAAAGGCAGATGCCCGTGTAAGACTAAACAAAGGTATCCTTTATGCATAGTATTTTTACCTGGTCTCGCGGGTTACGGTTGGCGTGATCGTACGTTCTTCTAACTTATCGGCGCTAACGGCCTTTACCGGTATAACCTGTTTACCGTCAGGCAGATAATAACGCAATGTAAATGTGCCGTCCGGCCTTAAATTTACCGGCTGGCCCTGGACAGTGACTTTGGCATCAGCTTCAGTGGCTCCGTAAACAATAAGCTCACAATCTACCCTCATCCAGAAAGACCTCTCTTTGAGCGCTTTCCTGACCGGGCTGGAACTTACCCCGGAACTGAAGATCTCCTGGCGCAGGCGCTCGGTCCAGGCCTTGCCTACGGGAGAACTCTTGCCCAGGCCAAAACCCATGCCGTAAAGGCGGGCAAACATATCATCAGGTATCATCCACTCTTCATCAGTTATCCAGCTTGGGCCGTCCAGAGGCGTCTGCACGACATTGGAACGTAAAATAGTGATGAACCTGCCATCCGGCAGCATAAGCCCCAGGTCCACGCACCAGGAGCGGCCCGGGCCGTTGGTATCAATATACCAGCTGTTGGCAAATTCATTGATCTGGATATCAAAGAAACTATTGGCGTTCTTGCCGTTGAAATTTATATTTGACACATCATAAACCCTTAAAACTCTTCTGGCGCGGTGGAAATCATCGCGCAGGCTGGCCTTTAAACTATCCAGCGTCTGGTTCCTGATCTCCCAGTAAGCGTGGATCCAGCGCGGATCGCGCACCTGAAGCACGATCTTATCATGATCATACCCATAAGGCAGTTCCTCTAAAGCTGCCCGGCCCTGGCGCAAACCTTCCGGATGCGAGAATTTTGTATTGGCCACGGCAGTTTCCTGCGCGCCGGGGATGGTTTTCTTGCTGTTTTCATAAGAAGCGGCGGATTTGTTAAGCTTATTTTCCTTGGGCTTAACTTTAAACTTGTCTTTTTTTGCGATCAACTTACTGAACTTTTCCTTAAGCTTTTTTATCATTGCCATAAGCTTACCCTCCTTGCCAACAAAAAAGGGGAATTAATCCCCTTTTAAAAAAATATAGCAGAACCGCTAAAACACCAGCCTTAACCGCTCAAATCATTTCTTAGGCTTCTTGCCGGTAACTAAAGCATTTTTAAGGTCTTTCTCCAGAGCCTCTTTAAGCTTGGTCACTTTCTGCAGCTCTTCTTTCAGGCTCATATTGATCAGCTGTTCCTGAAGCAGCGCTTTCTTGGTCGTCTGATTGGCGGCCTGCTCGACTTCCAGCTCTTTTGCCTTAGCTTTAGCTTTTTCCTCCAGGCCGGATTTCTCCTGGGAAAATTTGGTCATCCTTTCTTCCAAGTCCAGCCGTTTGGACATCTCGGAGCGCCATGCTGATTTCTGGCGGCTGGAGCTGCTGCAGGAACTAAGCATCCCGAAACAGAGTACTAATGTTGTGCCTGCCAGGACAATCAAAGCTTTGTCTTTCAGGCCTTGGTCTATATTATTTAAGATTTTCAACGGGTTCATTTGTCACCTGGCCCTGCGCAGCCTGGTTCACTTTAGTGGTATTAGGCAGAATAACGATCTCTACCCTGCGGTTCTGCTTGCGGCCGCTCTTTGTATCATTGGAAGCTACCGGCCTGTATTCGCCGTAGCCGATGGCAGATAGCCGTTCAGGGCTGATGCCTTCTTCGTTCACCAGAAAATGCAACACGCTTAAAGACCTGGCTGTGGAAAGTTCCCAGTTGGATTTCCAACCTGACTTCTGTATCGGGACATTATCGGTGTGGCCTTCAATGCCTACATTGAACTGGCTCATGTTGTCTTTGAGTATACCTGCGACTTTATTCAAAAGCCCCACGGCTTCCGGGCGGATCTTGGCTTTACCGGAATCAAAGATCAGGTCGCCGACGACCGTGATGACCAGCCCTTTTTCCATCATCTGCAACTTGATCTGTTTATCGTTTATCTCCTGGCCAAGCTTGCTCTCCAGCATGCTCTTTGAGCGCGCCAACTCATCAAGCTGGGCGGAAAGCTCATCGATCTTCTCTAAGTCGGAACGCCTGCCTTTCTGGAAAATGAAAGTACAACCGGATAAAGACAGCACAATAAGGGCGATTAGCGTGGTTTTTAGCAATCTGTTTTTCATCTTACTCTCCTTTTTCTTGTGAAAAACAACTATAACATAACCCTAAAATTTAGTCAAGGATTTTTGAGCCTAAAATCTCAGATAAAAATGGTTTCTGACCTGCCTGAACCAACGGAAACCATGCTGATCCTGGCTGCGGAGATCTCTTCCAGCTTAGAAAGATAATCCCTGGCTTTTAGAGGGAGCTCTTTATAACTCTTTGGCTTGTTTACGCTTTCACTCCAGCCGGGCATCTCAATGTAAACCGGTTTTGCGTTCGCTAAAACATCGGCATCATGCGGGAATTCCTTGAATTGCTTACCTTTATACTTATAGGCAGTGCATATCTTGACCGACTTTAAACCGTCTAAAACATCCATCTTCATCACGCAAAGCTCGGATATACCGTTAAGCATCACGGCTTCCCTGACCATCACGCTGTCAAACCATCCGCATCTGCGCGGACGGCCGGTTGTCGCGCCGAACTCATTGCCTTTGGCGCGCAGGAATTCAGAAAAAGAAACACCAAACTCCGTAGGGAACGGCCCTTCGCCGACACGTGTCGTGTAAGCCTTCACCACGCCGACGACTTTATCGATCTTGACCGGCGCGATACCGCTGCCGATGCTTGCGCCGCCGCTGGTCGTAGAAGACGAGGTAACAAAAGGATATGTGCCGAAATCAATATCCAGAAACGTGCCTTGCGCGCCCTCCAGAAGGATATTCTTATTCTTGCCCGAGGCAGCGTTCAAAAGCGCCACCGTATTACAGATATACGGCGCAAAGATCCTGGCATAACCCATATACTCATCAAAAATCTTCTTGAAATTAAACCCCGGATGCTGGTAGACCTTGCGGAAGATCTCGTTCTTTTCCTTCAGGTTATCCTTAAGCTTGTCGCTAAAGACAGCCGGGTTTAACAGGTCCACCATGCGTATGCCGCAGCGGTTGATCTTATCGGCGTAACAGGGGCCGATCCCCCTGCCGGTCGTGCCGATCTTGTTCTTGCGCTTTGATTCGCGCAACTGGTCAAGGTTCTTGTGATACGGCATGATCAGGTGGGAAAGATGGGATATTTTGAAACGTTTCTGGAAATTTACCCTGTGCCTGCGCAGTTCATCAAGTTCTTTAAGCAGCACATACGGGTCAACCACCACGCCGTTACCGATACAGCAGGTCTTGCCGGCATGCAGTATACCGGAAGGGATAAGATGGAAAATATACTCCTTGTTGCCTACGACCACCGTGTGGCCGGCATTGTTGCCTCCCTGGAAACGCACCACGAAATCCGCCCCTTCAGAAAGAATATCAATCACCTTTCCTTTTCCCTCATCCCCCCACTGCGCGCCTACCAATACTATATTCATATTTTCCTTTTTATTTTCTAAAACAGCGATGTTCTTTTCTTAAAAATTTCACGGAGCCATCGTAAAGATCTTCTGCGCGACATCAGGGAAAGTGGCGATGAATTTAAGCTCTTCATCCACCAGCGGTTTCTGATTATGCACATTGGCGTACCTGACCAGTTCAAGGATCCTGGTGGCCTCGGCGTCATCCTTAAAAACGACTTCCAGTTTCTCGTAGACATTGCGGAAACCCTTGATCCCGGAGTACTCCCCGGCGGTGATCTTGCGGCCCGTTTCTATTATTTCCGGCTCGCCGCGGCCAAGTTCCTCGTAATCATAAAGCTCATAGTTACGCCTGTCCTTAAGCGCTCCGTCGGCATGTATCCCTGATTCATGGGCAAAGGCGTTAGCTCCGATACCCGGCTGGTTTATCGGTATGGGCACGCCAAAAGCATAAGAAGCGTATTTACATATCTTCCAGGCGGTCTTTAAGTTGATCCTCTCATCCAGATGGTAACCCTGCATATCGTTGCCGTATTTGCAGGCCAAAATCACCGAAATAAGATCAGCGTTGCCTGCGCGTTCGCCCATCCCGTTGACACAGGTGTTAATATAGGAATCTACTCCCGCGTCGCTTGCTGCGCGCGCGCCGGCAATGGAATTAGCCACAACCAGGCCCAGGTCATTATGGCAATGTATCTCAATAGGCATGGGCACCGCTTCCGTAAGTGTTTTTACCCTGTTATATATGGAAAAAGGCGTATCGCAGCCAAGCGTATCGCAATAGCGGATCTTATCTGCGCCCGCTTCCTTGGCTTTGGCGGCAAACTTGATCAGATAGTCGATCCCGGTGCGCGAGGCGTCTTCAGCGTTGACCCCGATAGCTTCGGCGCCAAGCGAGCGCGCTTCCCTGACTGATTCGACCATTTCGTTGACCACCGATTCCTGGTCAAGCTTACCCTTAAATTTATGCACGATCATCTGGTCGCTGGTGGAGATAGAAAGGTTCAGGTATTTAAGGTGCGGCACAAGCTTAAAAGCGTTCTTCACGTCCGCTTTTGTCGCGCGCAGCCAGCCGCTAAGCCTGATCGGCTGCATCACGCCTTTCTTGACCAGATCAAGGTTGGCGTTCAAATAATTTGTCTCATGGTGGGTGAGCGGAAAACCGAATTCAGACTGGTATATGCCCATCTCGTTAAGATAAAGGTTGATCATTGTCTTCTGCAATTTGGAAAGGCAGATGCGCGAAGTTTGCACCCCGTCGCGGTTAGTGACATCCAAAATATAGATCTTCGGTTTATGCGCCATCTCTCACCTCTTATTAAGTAATTTTCTTATTTCCTCTTCTTTGGGGACTACGCTGACATAAAAAATATCCCGGTTCTCCAGTAAATACGTAGGGCTGTGAACGACCTGTAACTGCCTGGTCAAACGGATATTCTCACGCAACAATTCTTTGGCTTCTTCGCCCGAAGCGCAGGATAAAACCTTGTTTTCCTCTTCTCTGCTCAAGCAGCTATTTGTTTGCCTGCCGGCAAAATTATTCGACTGCCATAAAAGGTAATCCCAGAACTTCTGCGGATAATATTTTTGCACGCAGACAGCGCTCAAATCAGCTTTTATCTCCGGCTCGCCGGAAACGCTGTAAAAACCGCCCTTGGTCTCCATAAGCACAAAGTGCACCTGCGGATCAAACCCGCGCATAATCTCCAGGAGTTTTGTTGTCCTTTGGTCAGAAAGGCTTAAAAACAGGTCTATCTTCCGGGGTATTTTTTTACGCCCCTGGAAATAGGAGATGCCGGTAGCCAATGGCCTGATCAAATAAAAATCACCGGACTCCTTAAGATGATTCTTTAAACTCTGGAATCTTTTTTCATTTGCCGCCTCTTTACCCAAAAGGTAAGCCGGCAAACCCGCTATGGAAAGGTCTTTAACTAATTTCTGCGATTCCTTGTCAGGATAATAAATGCTCCTTACGCTTAAACCGGGAAACCGCTGCCTCAAGTAATTTACCATCGGCTGGCTGTTGCATGTGCGGCACTCTTTTGAGTCGATCACCAGCAGCCTGACCTTGTTTGGTTTCTCAAACAGGCAGCTGGCATTGGCTGCGGCCGGGTTGGTACAAGCGCCCACAAAACCCTCTTTATGGCAGTTGCTATCGCTGAAACATGCCGGTAGGAAGGAAAGTATCTCTTCGTCATCAGCGACCTTATCGGAAAGCCTCTCATACCGCACATTATATCCTGCGATAGCGCCTTTCCTGGAAATATCCAGAGTAAGCCTGCCCACCTGCCTTCCCTGCCAGCTTGGGCGGATAATAAGAACAGGGCCGGCTTTATAAAAAAGCTTGCTTCCCTTGGCCGGAATGCCGCCGGCAAACAAAACATCAACGCCTTTTACCCGCTCAAGCAATTTCAAATCCTCTGTTTCACCAAGAGTGCTTATCACGATGACCACCTGGGCGCCTTTCGCCTTTAGCCGCGATATTTTTTTCTGCAATAACCTTGCGTCTACGGGCTTAAGCAAAGCATGTTTCTTGCCGACCAGTTCGCCGGTCAGGCCGAGCAGGCCGATCTTCACCGCGCCCACCTCCCTGGTCAGGGAAGAAACAATGTTGCCTATATGCAAATTATATGAAATGAATTTTATTGAAGAACCTCTGGTATTGGAAGTGAGAAACTCCTCGCCCAAATTCAAATCATCCGGGCCGATGGCTGCGAAATCATAACGCATCGTTTCCATCGCCTTTAAGTTGATCCTTGTGCGGAGCATATCTAGCTGCGCAGTTTGCGAATATTCATCCATCAGGCCGCCGGCTGTAAAATTACCGCAATCCAGAAGCAAAAGATCCGGCTTGGCTTTCCTTGCTTCTTTGACAAAAGTCGCCCTGCGGCTTAATCCGCCGTCAGCCTGGATAGGGCAGTTGCAATGATAAAGGGCGGCATTCGTCAGGCCTGTGAAAAGTATCGTCACCTCCTGCGCATAAAGCGCAGCCGAGGCGCAAAACAAAAAGGCTGAACAAATGATCAATATTCTTTTCGTCATAACCTGATAACTTTTGCTATTAAAATGTTCTCTAACTTCCTGACCTTCTCTAAAATATCCTGGGATATCGGGCTATCCACGTTCAACACGTTGATCGCTTTACCATCGGGCCTATCCCTGCCAAAGGTCATCGCCGCGATATTAATATTCAGCTTGCCTAAAAGCGTGCCGAGTGAGCCGACCAGGCCTGGTTTATCCCAGTTCTGGATAAAGACCATCTCTCCGACAGGCGATAGCTCCACATAATACTCATCGATCTTAACGATGCGCGGCTGTTTATTGGCGGCCAGCGTTCCGGCAACTGACTTGGTTTCTTTATCCGTCTTGATCTCCAGCTCGATAAGGTTGACGAATTCGCCTTCCTGCAATGATTTTGATTCACGCAGGCGGATCCCTCTTTCCTTGGCTAAGCTGACGGCATTCACAAAATTCACTGTTTCCTTTAATATAGGCGACAACACCCCCTTGACAATAGCCATGGTCACCGGGGTCAGGTTATGCGCGGTTATCTCGCCTGAATAAGTGATCGTGATCTCCTGGAACCTGCCCTCCACAAACTGCGCGGTGAACATACCCAGCTTCTCTCCCAGGTTAATATAGGGGTTCAGTATCTTGCAAATCTCCGCTTCCAAGCAAGGATAATTAGCCGCGTTGCGCACGCCTGCGCCTAAAAGCGCATCACGAATGATCTCGGCAACTTCAATAGCCACATTCACCTGCGCTTCCTGTGTGGAGGCGCCTAAATGCGGAGTAATAATAACGTTATCCAGTTTTAACAATGGGCTATCCGCAGCTAAAGGCTCTGCCTCAAACACATCCAGCGCCGCTCCACTGACTACGCCGGATTTGACGGCTTCCATTAAAGCCGCTTCATCAATGATCCCTCCGCGGGCGCAATTAACCAAGCGCACGCCTTTTTTCATTATGGAGAATTCTTTATGCGAGATCAAATGCCTGGTTTCATCGGTCAGCGGCGTATGCACGGTGATATAATCCGAACCGCGCAGCACTTCCGCCAGTTCCGCCACTTCCACGCCCATGCTTTCTGCGACTTCCTTGGATAAAAACGGGTCAAACGCCAAGATCTTCATGCCAAAGGCGATCGCGCGCCTGGCGACTTCCGAACCAATACGGCCAAAACCCACAATGCCCAATGTCTTTCCGTAAAGTTCAACGCCCATGAATTTAGAACGCTTCCACTCTCCTTTTTTCATGGAAGCATTGGCCTGGGGTATGTTCCTGGAAAGCGACAAAATCATGCTAAAGGTGTGTTCTGCCGTCGAGATCGTGTTGCCTGCCGGGGTATTCATGGCAATGACCCCTTTTTGAGTCGCTGCTTCCAGGTCAACATTATCTAAACCTACGCCTGCCCGGCCGATATATTTAAGTTTCTTGGCGCTGGAGATTATATCGCCGGTCACTTTTGTCGCGCTCCTGACCACAAGCGCGTCGTAATCGCCGATAATCTCCTTGAGCCCTTCAGGCTTAAGGTCGGTTTTTACATCCACCTGGAAATCCTTCACCGCCCTTAAAACCTTTAACCCTTCTTCCGATAACTGGTCGCTGACTAAGATCTTGAACATTTTTTCCGCTCTCCTTATTTTAAGAATATCTCCTCGGCCGCTTTCACGCCTGCGCCCAACTCAAATTTATACCCTGACTCCTTCAGGGCCTTTTCCAGGCAGGAGAGGCCTAAGATAATATCGAATTCGCCGATATAACCCATATGCGCGATACGGATCACCTTGCCTTTAAGTTCAGCCTGGCCTCCGGCGATCGTTACGCCATGAGTATCGCGCATGGTTTTAACGAGTTTCTCGCCATCAATGCCTTCAGGGACTTTCGCGGCAGTAACCGCGTCGCTTGCTGCGGTAGGCGCGAATAATGCCAGGCCCAGGCCCTTCATTGCCGCGCGCGTCGCTTCAGCCATTTTCTTATGCCGGGCAAAGATATTCTCCAGCCCATCGGCCTTGATCATCTTTAAGGCTTCATTAAGAGCAATGATCAGCGTGATCGAGGAAGTAAAAGGCGTATCTGTCTTATCCAGCGCTTTCTTGGCCTTTAACAGGTCCAGGTAATAACGCGGTGATTTTGACGCCTCGGCCAGCTTCCAGGCCTTAGGGCTTACCGAAATAAAACCTAAGCCCGGGGGAAGCATCAGGCCTTTTTGCGAACCGGAAACAACCATGTCGCAAAACCAGGCGTCTGTCTTGATATCTATGGCGCCTAAACCGCTGATCGCATCAACCACTAAAACCGCGGGAGTTTCTTTGACTACTTTACCGATCGCCTCAAGGTCATTAGCCACGCCTGTGGAGGTCTCGCACAATGTCGTAAATACCGCCTTGATCTTCGCATTGGCTTTAAGCCTTTTGGCTATCTCTAATGGATCCACCGCTTTGCCCCACTCCACATCCAGCACTTCCGCCGTGATCCCGTAAGCCTTGGCGATCTCCGTCCATCTTTCGCCGAATTTACCACCCTGCACGACTAAAGCTGTGTCGCCGGCGCTTAAAAGGTTGATCACCGCCGCCTCCATCGCGCCTGTGCCGCTGGAAGAAATTATAAAAACGTCGGAAGTGGTTTGAAAAACATATTTCAAGCCTTCCGTGGCTTCTTTCAATATCGCCTGGAACGCCGGCGTGCGGTGATGGATGATCGGCCTGGACATCGCTTCCAGGACCTGGGGAGGAAGTGGCGTGGGGCCGGGTGTCAGCAAATAGTTCTTTTTCATCGCAAAGTTCTCCTTAAATAATGGGTGTTTAAACTGTTATTTTTTCTTTTCTGCCGGCAGTATCACTTCATCGATCAGCCCGTAATCCCTGGCTTCCTGGGCGGAAAGGAAATAATCCCTGTCTGTGTCTTTCTGGATCTTATCCATCGGCCTGCCTGTGTGGTGCACAAGTATCTCATTGATCCTATCGCGCATCTTAAGTATCTCCTGGGCCTGGCGCGATATATCCTCTGCTGCGCCCTGCACTCCGCCCCATGGCTGATGGATCATGATCCGCGAATTAGGCAGCGCCTGGCGTTTGCCTTTTGCTCCGGCGCACAATAAAACCGCGCCCATGCTGGATGCCTGGCCAACGCAATAAGTAGCCACATCCGGCTTTAAAAACTGCATCGTATCGTAAATAGCCAGGCCTGCGGTAACCGAACCGCCCGGAGAATTGATGTAGACATTGATATCCTTGTCCTTATCCTCCATCTGCAGGAATAATAATTGCGCGATGACCAGGTTTGCCACATAGTCGTCTATCGGCGTGCCAATAAAGACGATCCTGTCCTTTAAGAGGCGCGAGTAGATATCGTATGCGCGTTCGAAACCCCGCGAGGTCTGCTCAACCACCATCGGTACCAAATGCTGCATTCTTGTCTCCATATTAATCCTCCTTCCAGTCCGCACTCTCTAATAAAAGCTCCATCACTTTTGCCGGCATATGGTCATCCAGCGGGATATTCTCTTTTTTAGCGATCTGGGATAATATTAAGTACACCTTGACCTGCGATTTCGCCTGCGGCTGTATCCCTGCTAAAATATTCTTTTCTTCCTCGTCTATCTTTTCGCGCGGCACGCCCTTCATCGCCAGGTCGATCTTGGTCTGGCGCAACAAATCCTGCGTCTGGCGGTTAACCAGGCTTTCGGGCAGCTTAAAATCCAGCCCTTTGGAAATACCTTCAATCAATTCATGCTCGATCTTCTGCCTCTGCTGGTTATCCTGGCTGATGGCGATCTGCCTTTCTACTGCTTTCTCAAATTCAACCATGCTCGGATACCCTAAACCCCTGGCGAATTTATCGTCGATAACATCAATTTTACGCGCTTCCTTGATGGAATCAAGCTGCCTTTTGATATCTTCAGAGCTTACGCTGACCTTCTTGTAATTGATTTTCTGGTTCTTGTAATTTTTTACCTCAAACTCCGGGCTGACCTCTACTGTGGCCTTAAAAGAAAGGTTTAAACGGTCAAGTTTTACCTCGCTGATCTGCGGCAATTCCAGGACATCCAAAGCCTCTTTTTTTATCGCCTCGTTGTAAACATCCGGCACGAGTTCCTTTAATACCTGTTCGTGGACGCTCCCGGCATAATGTTTCTCCAGCATATCGCGCGGCGCCTTGCCCGGCCTGAAACCCGGAACCTTGGCTTCCTTGGCCACCTGCGTGAATATCTCCTCGAACTTGTTTTTCACAATATCGCCGGTAACCTCGACATTGATCTCTCTTTTTGTGCTATCTAGTTTCTTGACTTGCGTTTTCATCTTTTAACCTTTCTTACATCCTGAATTTTTCACCCAGATAAACCTGGCGCGCCTGCGGATGATTAATCAGTTCATGCGCCGAGCCTGAGATAAGAA
>Ga0265297_10005106_pt1 | contig 20510 bp, 10 predicted proteins | sample Munlanlwell13791_FD_192502 | JGI IMG/M metagenome (GOLD analysis project Ga0265297, IMG submission 192502) | Leachate microbial communities from a municipal landfill in Southern Ontario, Canada - Leachate well 137-91 | ecosystem: Engineered > Solid waste > Landfill > Unclassified | place...
CGTCGGTGCGAAACTAATGACCTCGGTCTTCCCTGCCCCCTTGTTGGTGGTGTAGACGGTCTTCCAGTTCTCGCCATCAGGTGAGACTTGAATCGCGTAGGTCTTCCCAAACGCGCCCTCCCACTGCAACTCGACGCGCGAAATCCTCTGCATCGCGCCGAGGTCCACTGCAAGCCATTGCGGGTCGCTGAATTCACTCGACCAACGTGTGTCAGCCTTGCCGTCCACGGCGAACTCGGCCCGATAGGTCTGGCCATCCCTCGTCAACACCGACGACGCTTTCGCAGGCCGCCCCTCGGCGAGGTTGCGGCGGGCCTCGCGTTCTTCCGGCGTCAGCACGGCGAAGTCGCGCAAGCTGCGAACATCAGGCGCTCCCTTTTTCACCAACGCGGCTTCGAGTGTGTAGCGGCCCGGCTCGGCGGGAGTGGCAAAGCTGAACGCCAGCCGCCTGTCGCCAAGCGCAGCGACTTCGCATGGCTGCGTCTGCTCGGCAAGAGTCTTCGAGCCGCGCAGCAGGCGGAGGCGGACGCTGCCATTCCACGGCTCGTAGAGATCGTTGATGACGACGGCCGAAACATCGCGTTTCTCGCCAGCCGGCAGGTCTTCAGTCCAGAAGTCGAGCATGATGCCGGCCGGCGCGAAAGCATCGCTCACATAGCGGCGAAAATTCGGCTCGTAGACCAGGTTCTTCACGTCGACGAAATGATCGCTGGTCTGGCCATCGTGGCGCGAATAACCCAGCCCGCAGAAGTGCAGCACGCCCGCGCACAACCGCCGGCTGCGCCAGAACTCGGTCTTGGCCGCCAGCGTGCGCGCGTAGTAATGGAAGCGTTCGGCGACCGTGGCCTTTTCGCCAAGCAACCGCTTGTAAACATCCACGGTCAACGTCGGCAGCGTGCCGTCGCGGTTGATCCAGAGCCAGCCGTATTCGTTGATGAGATACGGCGGCCGGGCTGCGTCTTTCTTCTTCGGGCCGTTGTCGGGAATGCCCGTCTCATTCGCGAGGTTTGCGAAAAACCCTTTCCGGCCTGCTCGATACGGATGCGCCTCGGAAATATCACCGGGCTTCTGCGGCGTGCCCCAGCCGTTGTCCCAGGGCCGGTTCGACAGATCGAGGCCGCGCACCGCCATCAACGTCGCGGCAACGACCGCGTCGTCGGTGGTTTCGTTTTGCGCGTCCCAGATCACCACGCACGGATGGTTCCAACGCTCGCGCATCCACTCGGTGAACTCGACCGCGAGGTGCTGCTGCGTGATCTCCTTCGGCCATGCGCCCGGACGCCCGCCATACCAGATCGGGAACTCGTCCTGGATCATGACACCTTCCTCGTCGGCGATCTCGTACCAAAACTCCGGCGGAAACCCGATGCAGTAGCGCAACGAGTTCCAGTGCATTTCCTTGAACCGACGGTGCAGCTTGCGCACCCACTCGCGGTTCCACGGCAGCCCGCCGCGCGCGGCGTCCTCAAAGAACCGGTAGATGCAGACGTTGGAACCGCGCAGAAAATACGGCCGGCCGTTGAGCAGCGCGCGCCCACTCGCCGGATCAGTCATGAACGTCCGCATCCCGAACCGTGTCCGCGACGTGTCGCCGCCCGTGTCCACGACCAGTTCGTAGAGGAACGGGTCTTCCGGCGTCCAAAGTCGCGCATCGCGGATCGAGACGGTCAATTCTACTTTGCTTGTCGAACGCGCTTCCGCCGTGGCCTCGCCAACGACGCGGCCGGACTTCGCTTCGCGCACGATTCCCTTCACAGGCACGGTTGAGGCACTGGCCAACTCGATCACGGCACGCACGGTTTTCCCGGCCACGTCAGGCACGGTCTGCACGTTGACGATGTGCGGCGTGCCGCACAGGACCAACTCGACCGAGTCGTAGATGCCGGGAATGTAACGGCTCTTTTCGAAATCCCAACCCTCGGTCAGATACGCCGGCACCTGCGCCAGCGACGCGCCGACGCGGATGAGCAACTCGTTCTCCGCGCCATCGCCTTTCAGGAAGGGTCGCGCATCAAACCAGCCCGGCGTCCAGTTCGGCCCGTGTTCGCCAATGACCTTGCCATTGAGGATGACTTTCGTGCCGTAGCGCGCCTTGTTGATCTTCAGCCGCGCCACTTCTGGCAGCGGGCCTTTCAACTTGAACGCGCGCCGATACCAGAACGCCTCGCGCTTCGGGTCGGCGGGTCGTTTCCTTTCCCGGCGCTCGGCCAGCGAGACCGTCGAGCCGGGACACACGAACGGCGGCGTGGCCATGTCCACAAGCCCCGGCACGGGTGCGTGGTGGCTGAATTTCGCCGGTGGCTGGTCCATCCCGCCCTCGGCGATATCCCATTGGCCGTTGAGCGAAACGACGCTGCGCGCCTCAGCGGCAAGGGCGGTCGAAAGGGTGAACTCCACAAGGGCGGCAGCAATAATGAGCAGCATTCTCATGGTTTTCATGGCCGGGGCAGCATAGCCACCCACAGCAACAACAGCAATACCCCCAACACCCAGCACAACTTGCTTGACAGTGCGCGCGATTCGCGGAAACTGCGCGCCCACGTGATTATCATAATCACTGATACGGATCAGTTTGGTATATCGCGATTGTAATTCCCTGCCGCCGCAAGCATCGTGTGGCCGCGTAAAGCGACGGTCGTGTGATCGAAGCGACAGGAGACCCGTGCGGGCGAATAGCTCGAAGAGCGGGAGTGATTGATTGACAACTTAAGGACTAACAACATGCCGAAGCGCAATGACATTCACAAGGTGATGATTATCGGGTCCGGCCCCATCGTGATCGGGCAGGCGTGCGAGTTCGATTACTCCGGTTCCCAGGCGTGCAAGGCGCTCAAGGGGCTGGGCTACGAGATTGTGCTGGCCAACTCCAACCCCGCCACGATCATGACCGACCCCGGCATGGCCGACGCCACTTACATCGAACCTTTGAATGTGCAGGTCATGACGAAGATCATCGAGAAGGAACGTCCTGACGCGCTGCTGCCTAATCTGGGTGGACAGACCGGTTTGAACCTTTCTTCCGAACTGGCCAAGGCCGGTGTGCTGGAAAAATTCGGCGTCAAGGTCATTGGAGTGAACGTGGACGCGATCAAACGCGGCGAGGACCGCATCGCATTCAAGGAAACGATGCAGCGGCTCGACATTCCCATGCCCGATAGCGACCCAGCCTACACGATCGAAGAAGCCGAGAAGATTGCCGCGCGTCTTGGCTATCCCGTCGTGGTCCGCCCCGCTTACACGATGGGCGGCACCGGCGGCGGCCTGGTCTACAACGTCGAAGAACTGCGCACCGTCGCCAGCCGCGGTCTCGCGGCCAGCATGATTCATCAGATTCTCATCGAAGAGTCGGTGCTCGGCTGGGAAGAACTGGAGCTGGAAGTCGTCCGCGACTCCAAGAACCAGATGATCACTGTCTGCTTCATCGAGAACGTGGACGCGATGGGCGTTCACACGGGTGATTCTTACTGCGTGGCGCCGATGCTGACGATTGCACCAAAGCTGCAGAAGAAGCTTCAAGATTATTCCTATCGCGTCGTCGAAGCCATCGAGGTCATCGGAGGCACCAACATCCAGTTCGCGCACGATCCGAAAACCGGCCGCGTGGTCATCATCGAGATCAACCCACGCACATCGCGCTCCTCGGCGCTGGCGTCGAAGGCGACCGGTTTTCCCATTGCGCTCATCTCCGCCAAGCTCGCCGCCGGGCTGACGCTCGATGAGATTCCTTACTGGAAGGAAGGCACGCTCGATAAGTACAAGCCCTCCGGCGACTACGTCGTCGTCAAGTTCTCGCGCTGGGCGTTCGAGAAATTCAAGGACGCCGAGGATAAACTCGGCACCCAGATGCGCGCCGTCGGCGAGGTGATGAGCATCGGCAAGAATTACAAAGAGGCGTTCCAAAAATCCATTCGCTCGCTGGAGAACGGCCGCCACGGACTGGGTTTCGCGAAGGACTTCCACCAGCGTTCACTGGAAGAGTTGATGTCCATGCTCAACCAGCCAAGCAGCGAGCGCCAATTCATCATGTATGAGGCGCTGCGCAAGGGCGCCGCCGTGGACCAACTCCACGCCAAGACCTACATCAAGACGTGGTTCATCCAGCAGATGAAAGAGTTGGTCGAACTGGAGGAAGAAATTCTCAAATTCAAGGGCCGCCAGTTGCCCGACAACCTGTTCGTGCAGGCAAAGAAAGATGGTTTCGCCGACCGCTACCTCGCCAGGATTCTTGACATCCCCGAAGAGCAAATCCGCGAGCGCCGATTGAAGTTGGGCTTGGGCGAAACGTGGGATGCGGTGCCGGTCAGTGGCGTCGAGAACGCGGCCTACTACTACTCGACCTACAACGCACCCGACAAAACCACCTCCTCGACCCGGCGCAAGGTCCTCGTGCTCGGCGGCGGGCCGAACCGCATCGGCCAGGGCATTGAGTTCGACTACTGCTGCGTCCACGCCGCGTTCGCGCTGCGCGATGAAGGCTATGAAGCCATCATGGTCAACTGCAACCCGGAGACTGTCTCCACCGACTACGACACCTCCGACAAACTCTATTTCGAGCCGCTGACGGTCGAGGACGTGCTCAGCATCCACGCGAAGGAAAAGCCGCACGGCGTCATCGTGCAGTTCGGCGGCCAGACGCCGCTGAACATCGCCAACCAACTCGCCGCCGCGGGCGTGAACATCCTCGGCACGAGTCCCGATACGATCGATCTCGCCGAGGACCGCGACCGGTTCCGCCAGATGATGGAGAAGCTCGGGGTCCCGATGCCGGAGTCCGGCATGGCCAGCAACCTCGAAGAAGCGCTCGCGGTGGCCAAACGCATCGGCTACCCGCTGATGGTGCGCCCGTCGTTCGTGCTGGGCGGACGCGGCATGGAAATCGTCTATGACGAGGAGATGCTCAAACGTTACGTTGCCGCCGCAGTGGACGTGACGCCCGATCGGCCAATCCTGATAGACAGGTTCCTCGAAGACGCGTTGGAGTGCGAAGCCGACGCGCTTGCGGATGACACCGAGGTCTTTATCCCGGCGGTCATGGAACATATCGAGCAGGCCGGCATTCATTCCGGCGACTCGGCGTGCGTCATTCCGCCCATCAGCATCCCGCCGAAACATCTCAAGACCATCTGCGACTACACGCGCAAGATCGCCAAGGAACTGCACGTCGTCGGCCTGATGAACATGCAGTATGCAATCTGCAAGGATAAGGTTTATTGCCTTGAAGCCAACCCGCGCGCGTCGCGCACGGTGCCGCTGGTCTCCAAGGTCTGCAACATCTCCATGGCGCGCATCGCCACGCAGCTCATGCTCGGCAAGAAGCTGCGCGACCTCGGCCTCCAGCAGAAACGCATCCCGCACTTCGGCGTCAAGGAGGCGGTCATGCCGTTCAGCATGTTCCCGGAGGTGGACCCTGTTCTCGGGCCGGAGATGCGATCCACGGGCGAGGTGCTGGGCATGGCGGATTCGTTCGGCATGGCGTTCTTCAAGGCCGAGGAAGCGGCCACGCCGGAGCTGCCGTCTTCAGGCACTGTGCTGATCACCGTCAACGATCGTGACAAGGCAGCCGCGTGCAACGCAGCGGCTGAGTTCAGCAAGCTGGGCTTCAAGGTGATCGCGACCAATGGCACGCACCGGCGGTTCACCGAACGCGGCATCAAGTCCGAGCAAATCAACAAAACCAACCAGGGCAGGCCCGACATTGTGGACGCGATCAAGAACGGCGACATCCAGCTCATCATCAACACGCCCGCCGGCAAGAGCAGCCAGTCCGACGATTCCTACATCCGCAAGAACGCCATCAAGCACAAGGTTCCTTACATCACGACCATCGCCGCCGCGCTGGCCGCCGCCAAAGGCATCGGCGCCGTGCAAAAGGGCCGGGCCGGTGTGAAGTCGCTGCAGGCGTATCACCAGGACATCAAGAACGCGCCGCTGGCTTGAGTTGCGTTCGGATCAACATCTCTTCAAGCACATGACCAAGAAGACAGGTTTCGATAACGAGAAGTATCTGAAGCTGCAAACCGAGGCCATTCTGGAGCGGGCCAGGAAGTACGACAACAAGCTCTATCTGGAGTTCGGCGGCAAGATCGTCTTCGACTACCACGCCGCGCGCGTGCTGCCGGGATTCGATCCGAACGTGAAGATGCGGCTGTTGCAACAACTCAAAGACCGCGCCGACATCATCCTCTGCATCTACGCCGGCGACATCGAGCGCAAGAAGGTGCGCGCAGATTTTGGCATCACTTACGACGTGGACGCGCTCAAGTTGATTGACGATCTGCGCGCATGGGACATTGCCATCACCGCCGTTGTCATCACCCGGTTCCAGAACCAGTCCGCAGCGACGATCTTCAAGAACAAGCTCGAGCGGCGCGGCGTGCCGGTGTTTACGCATTACCCGATTCGCGGCTATCCGACGGACGTGGACGGGATCGCGAGCGAGGAAGGCTACGGCCGCAATGACTACATCGTGACGACCAAGCCTCTGGTCGTGGTGACAGGGCCGGGTCCCGGCAGTGGCAAACTCTCGACGTGCTTGTCGCAACTATATCACGACCACAAGCGCGGGATTAATTCGGGCTACGCCAAGTTCGAAACGTTCCCAATCTGGAACCTGCCGCTCAAGCACCCGGTCAACGTCGCCTACGAGGCCGCGACAGTGGACATCAAGGATTTCAACCTCATCGACCCGCATCACATGGAGGCGTACGGGGCGACGACCATCAACTACAACCGGGATGTGGAACTGTTCCCCGTGTTGAAACGGCTGTTGGAGCGGATCACCGGCGCGAAATCACCCTACAACTCCCCGACTGACATGGGCGTCAACAAGGCAGGGTTCGGCGTCGTGGATGACGCGGTCGTACGCGAAGCCGCCCGGCAGGAAATCATCCGCCGTTACTTCCGCTACAACTGCGAATATGTGATGGGTTTTGCTGACCAAGACACGACCCAGCGGATCGCGCTGATCATGGAAGAGGTGGGAGCCAAGCCGGAGGATCGTCCGACGGTGAACGCGGCGCGCAACGCAGCGCAGGATGCCATGGCGAGGGGCAAGGGCAATAAGGGCATGTTCTGCGGGGCAGCGCTCGAATTGCGCGACGGCGAGATCGTCACCGGCAGCAACTCACCGTTGCTGCATGCCGCCTCCGGCCTGATCCTCAACGCAGCCAAAAAGCTCGCTGAAATCCCCCACAAGATGCCATTGCTGCCGGCCAGCGTGGTTGAGTCCATCGCCAACCTGAAAAAGAACGTCCTTAACGCGCGCACCGTCAGCCTCGACCTTGACGAGACGCTTATTGCGCTCAGCATCAGTGCCGGCAACAATCCGGCCGCGCAGATGGCGATGGAGAGACTGAAGGAACTTCAAGGATGCGAAGTCCACTTGACGCACATGCCGACCCCCGGCGACGAGGCCGGTCTGCGGCGGCTCGGCGTCAATCTCACCAGCGAGCCGAACTTCGCCACGAAGAATCTCTTTGAGTCGTAATCCGCCGCCGGAAGTTCTGAACCACTAGATCAACCCAGTGTCAGGCTGTTGAGGCCCATCTCTTACGGCTGCTCCAGCTTCTGTTGGACGTAGTAGTCTTTCGTCCAATCCGGCGATGGGCAGAGGTCCCGCACGGCTTTTTCAGCCATGTCGGCCCAACGTAAAATCTTTTCATAGTGGCTGGCGTGGAACCGATAAACGACCTGATGGCCGTTAGCGATGAGGTTGGGTTTCTCGCGCAACACCAGCCGTGCGCTATCGCGAAACGCATCGAACCGCGAGTTGTTGTAAGCGCAGAAACCACCTGTGCCGTTCCATCGCGATGGCGGCTGGTAGCTGTCTCCGCTGAAGAACACGCGCTGGCCGTCCACCGTCGCCATGAAGGCGCAGTGCCATCGGGTCTGGGCCGGCATCGGCCAGATGGCGAAGCGGTATTCGTTCCACGTGAACTCGCCCGTCTCCGGCAACACGCGGTCGGCCTTGATCGGCGCGGCGGGCAGATACGGCAGGTCGAGCTTGTCGGAATTACCGAGCACCTCGGCCAGCCACGGATGCATCCATATCCCGGCGCCGTATTTCTCCTTTAGCGTTGGATACGCGTCCGTGTGGTCGTAGTGAAAATGCGACGCGATCGACGCCGTCACACGTTTTACGCCGGCCATCGGCAGCAGCGCTTCAAGCTCGGCAAGGTTCGGCTTGAACGGGTCCACGACGAACCCCTCCCCCGTCTTCGAAACCAGCAGGAAGCTGTTGCCACCAAACTGGTAGAGATGCGGCGAGACCCGCCTCGCGTTGAAGCCTGGCAACGGCTCCACCGGATAATAATCGTCCGGTTCGCCTTCGCAGACGGAGCCTTTGGCGCGAATGAAGGCCATCATGCGCTGCGCAGCCAGTTTCACGCAGTCACCGGCGCCTTGCGTGACAATCGGCCCGTGCGATGGACAGAGCACGTCAATCCGGCAATAGCCGAGCCGCTGCAAGCCATACCACGCTTGGAGCGCTCCGCTTGGCGTCCAGTGGTCCCATTCCAGATGAAATGGCTGCCAGACCTTGCCGCCCGCGTGGACGGCATCGCCGCAGAAGAAGACATTCCTGCCCTGCCAGGTCACCATGACCGTCAATGCGGCGGCAGAGTGGCCGGGCGTCGGCAGGAACCGGATACGATGCGGCCCCCAAAACAGATCCCCTCCCTCGGCGAGCCTGCATTGGACGCCGGCCAGACCGCGCGGCAACACGCTGAAGCTCGCCGGATAACCGCTCGGCCGTGCCGTGCGCCGCTTCCAGTAGCTTTTGACATTGTTCGGCAACAGGAAGCCCGCTTCGCCCGCGGGCGCGCACACCTCGGTGACACCCGAGTAGTTCAGCAATCCCTCGCACTGGTCGCGGTGATGATGCGTGAGCAGAACGTAGTCGAGCTTCTTGACACCGATGGAATCCAACGCGCCGGTCCAATTGCTGCTGCCGAAATCAATCGCCACCGCGCGGTCGCGGTCACGCAACAGATAAACGTTGCACGTGTCGCGAAGCACGTAGAGGTCGGGCAGGAACTCCTCGAATTGCGAGCCCTCGGCGACGGCCGGGGCCAGGCACAGCGGTGCGATCAAGACGGCGACTGCAACCGCCAGCAAAGCTTGTTTGTTCCATTTCAAAGTTTTCATGGCGATGACACGGCGAAACAACAGCTTCAGAAGTGCAAACGTTTCAGCAACCATTCCGGCAGTGACCGCAATACGAAGAAGACCGCACGCAAGTAACCGGGCATATAGACGACTCTTTTCCTGCGCTGAATCGCCCGGCAAATGCCGGCGGCAATAGTCGCGGGTTCCACCGAAAAACGGGAGCGGAGGATGCCGGCCGTCAGCGGGGTTTCAACGCGGCCCGGCTTGATGGTAAGCACATTGACGCCGCACGGTGACAACGTCTGGCGGAGTCCTTGCAGGTAGGCGGTGAGCGCGGCCTTCGTGCTGCCGTAGGCGTAATTGTCCGACCGTCGCACGTCGCCCGCGACGGACGAGATCACGGCAAGCGTGCCACTGTGCTGCTGCGCGAATACCCGGCCCAGCAGCTCCGCCAATGCCGCCGAGGCAACGTAGTTGATCTGCGCCATTTCCCGAGACTGCCGCGCGTCGGGATTCGGGTGGTAACATCCCCAGGCGATCAGCGCGAGATCAAGGTGGCCGAGAAACTGGCGGGCGGAGTCCACGAGTTTCGGCAGCGCGTCCGTGTTGACGGCGTCGCCGAGCAACTCGTGTATCGGCGCGCATCCCGTCAGGCGAAGATGGGAGGCGACAGCATGCAGGGCTTCACGGTGGCGGCCAACGAGAACCAGTTCCCAGCCTTCAGCGGCGAGGAGTCGGGCCGTATGTTCGGCGATCAGCGACGTGGCCCCAAAAATGACGGCTTTGTTGCTCATGGCGTGCTGCCCGCGACGCGACGCCAGAATCCCGACGAGAAGGCGGGATCAACGTGCCGGGCGAACTCTCGCCACGACGGATAGCCATCCCGGAACATCGCGGCGGGCATTCGCGGGTCTTTGGCCGGATACAACCGGCCCTTGGCAGCCCGGACCCAATCGTCGAACTGGTTGAACAGATCCAACGTTGGCTTGCCAAGATTTGGAAAGTCAATCGCGGCGGTCAGTCCCGACGTTGGGAAAGAGAGCAAGCCCCCGGACGCGGCCGGGCCAAGCGTTTTCAAGACAACCAGGTAGGCCGGCTGCCGCACGGCGATGGCTGTCTCCAGGACGCGTTGGAGCAGACCTAACGCGTGCTCGTGCGGAGCGACGAACTGATATTGGAGATATCCACGGCGGCCATAGAGGCGGCTCCAATTCTCGATGCGGTCCAGTGGATAGAAGAAGCTCTGAAAATCCTGCCGGCTCTTCTTCACCGTCGCCGGCTGCCCCGACAGCTTCAGACGGTTGAACGCGCGAATGAGCCATGGCTGCAACAGCCAGCCCGGCGCGTCACACGGAACCGTTACCGCCGCGCCGCGCCGGAACCGATGGCCAAGCGGTCCGCTTGCGGCGAAATTGCCGCGAATGTGGATGCCGGGGAACGGCGCGCGCGTTCCGTCGAGCCAGGCGACGGTGTATTCCCACGCGCCGTCTTCCTGTGCCACGCGCCGCCAGTCCTCCAGCGAGCCGAAGCGGACGGATTCCACGTCGAGAAACGCTGAAGGCATTCGTTTCAGCCGAAACTCAGCCCACGTGATGAGGCCGGTCAGTCCCAAGCCGCCAAGGGTCGCGCGGAACAAATCGCCCTGCGTATCCGGCGAGCACTCGATCCGCCGACCATCGCTGCGGAGCAACTCCAACCGTGTGACGTAGCAGCCGAACGAGCCGTTGCGATGATGGTCCTTGCCATGCACATCGTTGGCGATGGCGCCACCGATCGTCACCTGCGACGTTCCCGGCGTCGTCGGCAGAAACCAGCCGCGCGGTGTCAGAAACTCCAGCAACTGCCGCAACGTCACGCCGGCTTCGCAGCGCAAGCTGCCGCGCGTCTCGTCAAACGCGAGAAGCCGGTCCATCGCCGGCGTCCGCAACAGCGTGCCGTCCGGGTTCAGGCAAACGTCACTGAGGCTGCGCCCCAAACCGAAAGGCAGAAACGTCTCGCCCGGCAACGGCCCCGGCAGCGTGTCCGTGCTGCGCCAAACGCGAAGGGTCTTCTGCGGGACGGCGGGCCAGCCGTTCCAAGGCCGGACGATTTCGGTTTGGCGAACCGGTTGTATTGACATGGTCATTCGCGGACCTCGAGCACGGCAAAGTACTGAAGACGCCGGCCGAAGAACCAATTCCATCCTGCGGGGTAGAGTCGCATGGAGACAAGTTCCGACTTCACGCGCACCGGCAAATCCTCAAACGCCTCGCGCCATTCCGCCAACGTCGCATAGCGATAGCGACACGGCACGTCGTAGGGCGCGTTGGCGGCCCAATCCAGCAGACACAACCGCCACTGCGCGAGCCAGCCGTCGATCTTGTGGTCCTTCACCAAAACAAGCCGGCGCGAGACGCGGCAGCATTCTTCCAGCAGATGTTTCGGGTCGCTCGCGTGATGCAGCACGTCGGCCACGATCACAACGTCAAAGGCGCCCTCTTCAAATGGCAGCGAGGCCCCGTCGTAAATCGTGACCGGTACGGCGCAATCCGGCCGGCGTTGTATTTCCATGCCGTGGACTATGAGCGATTCCGGGCGATCCGGATGTTGCAACAGCGCCTGACCGAACCGGCCCGCGCCACAACCGACGTCGAGCACGCGGTCGCCCGACCTCAGCTCCTGCACAACGAGATCAGAGAGCACGGCAAGCCGGCGCGCATAAACCGGTTCGTGGAGCCTGCGCAAGAAAGAGTTAAGAAGTCGCACTGGATTTCCAGGTTGCGCCAGCAACGCAAACGGACGGGCCCGCAGATCGACATTCTCCGGCACACCCGCGCCGAAGTTCCTTACACGCTGCGTTCGCTGGGATTTCTGCCGCCATATCAGGATACCGCGCAGCCTACGCCGATGTCACGACCGGTCAAAGCAAAAAACTTTTTTGTATTCAAAATCGCGCGATCATTCTGGGGCTTGTTTTTCCACCCACACTGCAATCACGTTTGAAGGTCCCGGTTCCACGCAGTTGCGCCACCCGCCTGTTGCCCAATAACACCCAAGCGCCGCGTGACGTGACGAGGAACCCACTCGACGTCGTCAACGCCGCCGTGTAATCTTGTCGCGTAAAGAATGCTGCGGCGTCCGGCGGAAACCGTAGCCGCGCAACAGGAGTAACTCATGAATGCATCGAAGCCAGTCACCACCGCCAACTCCCCTTCCCGTCGCGAGTTTCTGAAACTCTCCGGGCGCGTCGTCGCGGCCTCGGCGCTGGCGGGTGTCGCTCTGCCGCACTGCCATGCAGCCGGCGGCGGCACAACCAAGCTCGCATTGGTCGGCTGCGGGGGACGCGGCACGGGCGCGGTCGCCGATGCGTTTGCCGCCAAGGGCGATCCGGTCATGCTCCACGCGATGGCCGACCTGTTCGAGCAGAAGATGGACAAGAGCCTGACCAGTTTGAAGGCGAAGTTTGATGAAAAGGTGGACGTGACGCCGGAGCGGAAGTTCATCGGCTTCGACGCTTACAAGAAGGCGATTGATTCCCTCAGTCCTGGCGACGTGGTGCTGCTTACCACGCAAGCGGCGTTCCGTCCGGTGCACTTTGAATACGCCGTGCAGAAAGGCGTGAATGTTTTCATGGAGAAATCGTTCGCCGTGGACGCGCCGGCTGTGCGCCGGCTGCTGAAGGCCGCCGAGCTTTCCGAGAAGAAAAACCTCAAGGTCGGTTGCGGTTTCATGTGGCGTCACTCCAAGGCGCGGCAAGAGGTCATCAACCGCATCCATGGCGGCGAGATCGGCGACCTGCACACGTTGCGCATCTATCGCGTCCACGGCCCCTGCCACACGCCACCGTTGCCGAAGGGCATGAACGAAATATTGTTTCAGCTTCAGAACGGCGTCCGATTCAACTGGACCTCGGGCAGTTTCTTCGTGGACTGGCACTGCCACAACGTGGACGTGGCCTGTTGGGCCAAGGGCGCGTGGCCCGTTTCTGCGCAGGGCTTCGGCGGTCGCACGCACAAGGAAGCTGGCAACCTCTTCGATCACTACTCGGTGGAGTTCACTTTCGCCGATGGCACGAAGCTGTTTGCGTTCTCGCGCCATATGACAGGCTGCTGGCAGACCTACTCCGACTTCGCTCACGGCACCAAAGGCTCGGCGCGCATCATGGCCAACCTCGGCGACCCCGACCCGTGCATTTACAAGAACCAGGTGACCGACGACGCAAACATCGCGTGGCGTTACGGGCAGAAGGACATCAATCCCTACCATGCCGAGTGGCAGGCGCTGCTCGACGCCATTCGCAATGACAAGCCGCACAACGAAGCCCGCCGCGCTGCCGAAGCCGATCTGGCCGCGCTCATGGGCCGCATGGCCACGCACACCGGCCAGATGGTGACGTGGGACCAGGCCATGAACTCAACCTTCCAGTATGTGAAGGACATTGACAGCCTGACCCTTGACTCGCCCGCGCCTATTCAAGCCGACGCTGATGGCATCTATCCCGCGCCGATTCCGGGCAAGACGGTCGAGATCTGACGGCTGCGCAGAACGCCGCCGCTGCTACGGTTCCCAAAGCTGCCGCTCGCCCGCCAGCTTCAACAGAGTCTCCGCATCCTCTTCCAACAGCAGGCGCTCGCTGCGAAGCCGGCGGATGGCTTCCTTGGCGTGAAACAGATAGACCATGCGGCTCGGGTAACGCTCTCGCACGGCGGGCCGGGGATCGTTGGCTTTGAGGCGCTCCTCATACGTGAGAGCAAACGGCAGATACGAACCACAATATGGCGCGAGCATGCCTTCCGCGCCGCATGCCGCCGCGCGCAGGTTCCAACCGGTATAGGTCGCCAACGGCACGGCTACGTCCGGCAAACGGACGCCCGCCAGTTCGTTCCCATCGTGGTCAACAGCAGGCACCAGCATCCGATACGGCCGTCCGATCTTCGGGGGCACGATGTCAGCGATACCTTCCTTCTCCCAACGCGGTCCGAAGTCGAGCCGTAACGGCGTGTAACATGTCGCCGGGAACTGCACGCCGGGAATTCTTGGAAACAACGCACGGAACTCGTCCACGCTGATCAGAGTGCCATCTTTGATTCGCGGATAACGGCTCTCCGGCGGTGGTACGCCACGGCTGGTCCATTCGTCCAACGCCACCAATAGCGCGCGCAGCATGTAGGGCCGGTCATTGAGCGGGTTGCACGGATTCTGATAACTGCCGCGGTTGGTCGAGCCACCACCGAGATGCTGCGCGCCCGCCGCCAGGTAGAGACGCGCGTGTGGATCGAGCGACACATCCTGCCTGCCGTTCACGTCGGTGTGTAGCAGCGACGCGCCCCGGGTCCAATACTCCGTCGAACTCTGCGTGTAGAAAATCTTCGGTATCTGGCCGCGCGCGCGCACGCTGGCCAGAATGTCGCCCGTGCGCCGTGTCACCGGGTCGGTTTGCGGCAAGGTATTGAACGGGAACGACTCGGACGGCACGAGGACGTTTTCGTGCTGGCCCGCGCAGAGCGTGGCCATGCCGAAGCGGCAATTGAACAATCCGCGCCCTGCCCCGCCGACGTGGGAAAAGGCGCCGTCAAACACCACGCGGCGCCGTTCGTCGGTATTGAAGTCTTCATAGATGAACTGGTTCACGAACCGGCCCGACTGCGAGATACCAAAGACGTAGGCGTATTGGATGGCACCCGCGAGCGGGTTTGCATTGCCTTGACGGTCGGCAGATTCGTAGCGGAAGAACGAAGTGCAGTCGCGCACCGCGGCGAGTCCGAGTCCCGACACACGCGGGTCGCGCGCCGTATAGACCAGTTCGTAGAGCCAGCCCGGCCGGATTCCGCCCCGCACCCATAACTGCCCCGCGTCGGCGACCGGCTTGCCGTTCTCGGCGCGCGCAAACGCCCACTGATCCGCGGCGATTTCCACCGCCGGTTTGGAGCGGTCGGGACGCATCGTGAGCCGCGCCTGTTGGGTGTCGAGACTCACCGGGGGATAGGGAATGGCGACCGACCACGGCGTCCAGTAGAGCGGCGAACTCTCCACCGGCTGGTCGCGGCAGATTTCCACGTGAACTTTGCCGATGATCGGTTTGCCGTTCTCTTGCGCGACCGGCAGCCCCGCCACGAGCCGGTTCTCGCCCGGCGCAACCTCACCGTTCCAGCCGCACCACAACACCGACCATCCGTTGCGCATCAGGAAACCATTGCCCGCGTCGGCGAGCGTGGTGGGGTCGTTGCCGCGGGCCTCGTTGAACGTCCAGAGGGCAAGTTTGTTGCCGCGATTGTTCACGTCGTAGAGCAGTCGCCCGTTGCCACGCCGCGCATCCGCCGGTTTGAGCAGGAAAAAGTCCGTCCAGAACTCGACCCGCCCCCGCGCGTTTCGCGGAGCGAGTTTGATGTCGGCAATGCGCGCCTGGCTGGCGTCTTCCGGGTCTACCTCGCAATGCAGTCGCCCGACGATCTTCTCATAAGCGCCCACCTGCCCAAACTCATGCCCGCCGGCAAACGGCTGGCGCTCGCGAACCTCCACGCGCAAGACCTCGGCTTGCGTGGAAGCCATGAAAACCAAGCCCAGAATTCCGGCAGACCATAGCTGTCTCTTCCAACAGGTTGTTTTCATATCTTTCGCAATTCGACGACGACCGCTCATCGCGGAGTCAGCGCAACGGTGGTTTGAATCGGGTGACCACACGTGCACCCGGCGCTGGCTTCGGGAATCAGAATCAACCCGCCAGCAGGAATGATGTTGATCCAACAACCGGGGCGGATGGCGGTGGTCAGGACGGTATGCTCGCCGCTCTTCAGGTCAAACATCCGGGGATTGTCATACCGACTGAAGGCACAGGTGGCAGAGGTGGACAGCGTGCCGCAATTGCCGCTCTTCTGCCATTTCCAGCCGTCCACCGGCTCGCCTGTGTTGATGTTACAGGCGAAGCCCGTGCTGTAAACCACCTCACCCACGATGGCCGGATGCTGCACTTGCTCGCCATGCGGACCTTGCAGAATGTGGTCGGGAACAGGCGTCTGCGTGTTCCGCCAGAGGCGCTCGCCGGTGCCGGCATCGAAAGCAGCGAGGTCGTAACGGACACGGCGGCTCTTCTCCACGAGTACGTTCCTGGTTCCCGTCACCAGCAGCTTGCTGCTGGCGTAGCTCAAATAGACGATGTGCTCAATGGCCTCCAATTGCGCCGGCTTTCGCCACAGCACTTTGCCGGTGCGGATGTCCAGCGCCACCAAGTCCGCGCCCTGACCGAGGAGCGTTGTCAGCTTGACGCGGCTGTCGGCCACCGACCGCGATGCAGGGTTGGTGCTCTCGACGAAATAGACCCGTTGACCTCCAAGCGCGAGGGTCGGGTTGACGATGACGCCGCGCGCGGGCACATAGGTCCAGAGCCGCCGGCCGGAGACGCGCTGGTGAACCAGGAGCGAGTCGCTGCAAACCACCGGCATGGAATCACGCCAGAGGAGCACTTCAGTGTACATGGTCTGGGCGCGGAACGCTCCGCCGCGCCTCGTTACGCTGCCCACCAGCAGATCGCCCTCGACGGCCACGTAGCCCCATTCGTTATTGCTGCCGTCGGCGGAGACGGGGACACTGAATGTCTTGCGCAGTTCGCCGGTCTGCGCATCCAAAGCCAGACAATCGCTGCCGGAGGCGATGTACACGCAATCATCCGCCGCCGCCATGTTGCCGCAGTTCTTGAACGCCGCCAGCCGGACCGATTCCGGCACGTCGCGTTCCCACAAGATCGTGCCGTTGTAAGCATCCGCGGCCACCACGTAGTTGTCTCCGGACACGAACAAGCGGCCATTCTTATACAGAGGCCCAACGTTCTTGTCGTGCCGGTCGGGCATCTGGCGCGGGCCGGGCCGGCCAAACCATTGCAGATCCACAGCCCCGGCAGCCATTGCGTCTCCACTACAGGCCGTATTGCCCGCATCGCCGTAAAAATGCGACCACTCACCCGCGCCCGACAACGCCCCACGCATTGCCGAACCGACGGTGAGGTTACCGGACTTCTCCACCTTCCAGCCGGCGATCGTTTGTTTGCCCCATTCGTCGAACCGGCTGGAAACCGACGCATCAGCCGTCACGAAAGCCACCACACCGCCGGAAGGCCGCAACACTCGCTGAACCTCAGCGGCTGAATCGGGCAGTTTTCCGCTGCGTAGCGCTTCCTCAGAGACAATCAAGTTCGCCCAGCATTTCTGGAACGGAAGTTTCGTGTCGTCGCCTTGGTGAATCGTCACGCGCGTCCCGTAGAGTCCGGCCTCAGCGAGGCGACGCCGGGATTCCGCGACGTGCCGGGCGTCCGGCTCAATGCCCACGACCTGAAACTGGGAACGCCTTGCGATTTCATAGGCCAACCGCCCCGAGCCTGAACCGAGCACCAGACAGTAGCCCCGGGTCGTGCCCGCGCGCTGGATCGCAGTCCGGGCTGCTTGGGCATACAGGGATGATTGGGCGTCCGCCGGGAAGGGTGAAGGTCGCGCCGCTTCTTCGACAAACTCGAAGGTCACCGGTCCGCCCGGCAACGGTTTGCCGGGCTGGAAGCAGTGGATGATGCCCCGGTCGGTGCTCACGTAAAGCCGCCCGTCACTCACGGCGAGGCCGTGGGCTTTGCCCTGCACGTTGCCCCGCCAGAGCAACTTGCCGTCGGTGACATCGTAGGCCGAAACGCGCTCCGGTTCGCCAACGAGAACCGCATTGCCCGCCAGAATCAGCTCGCAACCGTCGGGAACGGGAGTCTCCCATTTGATATAATCTCTGCGTGTACCGCCCAGCGCCTTGATCCGCGACAAATCCTGCGGCGTCTTTTTGGCCTTGGCTTGCAGACGACTGAGTTCCAGCCAGTGCGCGCGATCCACCGCGCAAAGGCGGTCTCTCGTGAGGATGTAGCACATTGCTTTGTCGGCAACGACTCGCAGCCCATCGGCAAACACAACCTTGTCTTTCGATAAAGGCGAGCCGGCCTGGATGCCCGCCGTTTCACCGGCGCTGTAGAGCACAGTATCATCCACCAGCACCGCAAAACAGCCGCCCGCCCGCCGGTTCGCTCCGGCGCCGGGCAGCGACGCCACCGGTTTTCCCGTCTGGCGGTCGAACGCCATCGGAGCCGTGCGCCCGGTCGGCACATAGAGGTGCGAAGGCGACGCGAGCAGGTAACCTTGCGAGACAATCTCAATCGGCTGCTTCCAGAGTTCCGTGCCGTCTTTCGCGCTGACGGCGCAGAGATAGCTGCCTTGCGACGGAAACAGGCCGGCGCAGAAATAGACGACGCCATCGTCAACCACGACGCCGCAACGCACCGGCCACAGCGACATCATCCGGCCATTACCCGGCAGACGGCGGTCTTCCGGTCCACCGCGATATTTCCACACCACGCCGCCGTCATCAGCACGCAGACAGTAAACGCAACCGTCATCGGAGCCGACATACACCCGGCCATCCACGACGACAGGCGCCAGCCGCACGGGACCATCGGCGGTGAACGTCCAACGCACGCGCCCGTCGGCAGCGTCGAGACAGCGCACCGCGTCATCAGCCGACGAACCGTAGTAGAGCGCACCGTTCGCAACCGCCACGTGAAACGCCCGGTCGTAGGTGGTCGTGGGGCCGAGATTCGCAACGCGGCGGAAGACATCCTGTTTGGCGGGCAGTTCGGGCCATGCTGGATTAGGCGCGGCCGACCGATGCATCCAGGCTTCCGTCAACGGCAGTTTGATCTCCTCGGCGGAAATGCCGCTTCGCTGTGCGTCGTGCCGATAGGCCGGCCACGTGGCCCAAGCCGAGGCTGCACCGGCCATCCAAAGCGCCAGTCCGACAATACAACGGGCAAGGTTCATGAGGTTGATCGTAGAGTTCATCGTTCCACTTTCTTCACGCGTGGTCATTCACCGCGCCGCATTCACCAGCAATCGCAAGCGTGGCGGTTATCGCGAACGACTCGTGCAGAAAAGCCGATCCAGAAAATCCGCCAGATGCACCACTTCGATGTCGGACCGGCCCGCGGCCACCAAGCCGGCGCGAATCTGCAACATGCAACCGGGGTTGGTCGTCAGCACCACCGACGCGCCGGTTTTCAGGATATTTGAAACCTTGCGCTTCTGGAGCCGCGCCGCCATGTCCGGCTGAGTGAGATTGTAGCTGCCGGCGCTGCCACAGCAGAGGTCGCTCTCCGGCAGTTCGACATATCGGCTGCCGCAAACCGCCTTCAACAAATCGCGAGGCTGCTGCCGGATGCCCTGCGCGTGGTTGAGATGGCAGGCGTCGTGGTAGGTCACGAGCGGCATGGATTCAGTTTTGAGAGTGAAGGAGCCCGGGCTGAGGATCTCGACCATGTCGCGAACTTTGGCGGCGAAATTCTTGCCGCGCGCGGCCCAGTCGGGATCGTCCTTGAGCAGCAACCCGTATTCCTTGAGCGTTGCGCCGCAGCCGGAACCGCCAATGACGATGTGGTCCACATCGAACCGCTCAAAGACCGCGATATTGCGGCGGGCGCAATCGCGCGCCTTCTCCAATTGGCCGCTGTGCGAATAGAGCGCGCCGCAGCACACTTGTCCCGGCGGCGTCACGACATCGAAGCCCGCGCGGTTCAGCAATCGCACGACAGCGCTGTTGGTTGGGCCGAACATCACGCTTTGCACGCAACCTTCGACGAAACCAATCCGCCCTTTTTTCTCCGTCACGGCGGTCGGTGAGATCAGCGGCAGCGGTTCGCTCCGGAAACCGGCCGGCACCAGTGACGTCATGCCGCGTGTGAAACGCGGCAGCCATCCTTCCACGCCGATCCAGCGGATGAATTGCAGCGGCGCCAGCGCCAGTTTCGTCCGCCACGGATACGGAAACACCTGCTCGACGAGCACGCGCCGCAGCAACCACTGATAGAGCGAGCGCTGATACCCGTGTTCGATGAAGTCGCGCGTATGCTCGATCAGTTCGCCGTAGTGAACGCTGCCCGGACAAACCGTCTGACAGCCGAGACAGCCCAGGCAGACGTCCAGCGGCTGCACCGTCGCGTCGTTGAGCGGCACCCGGCCGCTGAGAAGCTGGCGCATGAGGTAGATGCGGCCGCGCGGTGAGAGGTTCTCGTCGCCGGTCTCCAAATACGTTGGGCAAGACGTCAGGCACAACCCGCAGTGGACGCAGGTCAACGCGGTTCGCTCGTCAATGAATGGCTTAAGCACGGCGGGCCTGGAGGTTGTTTGCTGGATCGAACTCATGCTTCAGACGTTGTATCAACTTGGTGGACGGCGCGATGCCGCTTCCCTGATCCTCGCCCCGATAATAGATGACGCCATTGCCCGCGCGCGCCACGAGCGACGTGATGCCGCGCATAACGGTGATTGTCGCGGCAAGCTTGGACGGCAGCACGGAAAGCTTGTACACCGGTCCGGGAACGGTGGCAGACCAGAACATCTCCTCGTAACTGAGAT
>Ga0265297_10005107_pt1 | contig 20509 bp, 12 predicted proteins | sample Munlanlwell13791_FD_192502 | JGI IMG/M metagenome (GOLD analysis project Ga0265297, IMG submission 192502) | Leachate microbial communities from a municipal landfill in Southern Ontario, Canada - Leachate well 137-91 | ecosystem: Engineered > Solid waste > Landfill > Unclassified | place...
TAGACGAAACCCGTAAACCGGCGCTACGTAACTCGTGTAATAGCTTAAACGATTTTTTCTTGGCGGTGGTGCCCAATTGGATCAGAAAAACTTCCGGTGCCACCGTATCGATTGATGGCTTAAAACCATTGGCAATTAATTTAAGTACAATTCTTTCAATGCCTATTCCGAGGCCTACTGCCGGGGTTTTTTCACCACCCAAAATTTCAATTAAAGCATCATAGCGACCGCCGCCGCCGAGAGCATAGTTATCTTGGGGCGAGAAAAATTCAAATACCGTCTTGGTATAGTAATCAAGACCTCGCACCAAACGTGGTTCCAAACGGTAAGGTATTTCCAGTTCGTCCAAATATTCCAAGAGTTCATAAAAGTGTTTTTTTGATTCAGCATCAATGTGGTCAATTATCTGCGGGGCGTCAGTGGCAATTTTTTGACAGGTTTTTTGTTTACAATCTAAAATACGTAAGGGATTTTTTTTGAGTCGGTTAAGGCAGTCAACACATAATTTTTGTTTTTCGGGCGTGAAATAGTCAATTAGTAAATTGATTATTTGCTGGCGATGTTCCAGACTGCCAATACTGTTTATGCGTAATTCGATGTCATTGATGCCTAATTTGGAAAACAATTGCCAGACCAGGCTGATCAATTCAGCTTCACTGGCGGGCGAATCGGAGCCGATTTGTTCAAGGTCTAATTGATGATGTTGCCGGACGCGGCCGGCTTGAGGTTTGTCATAGCGGAATAATGGTCCATGGGTATACAATTTGACTGGTTTGGCCATGATCTTTAGCCCATGTTGAATATAAGAGCGAGCGATACCGGCGGTGAATTCTGGTCGGAGGACATATTTGGCTTTATTTTCTTTTTTTTGTTCAAGCACAAACATCTCCTTGGAGACAATATCTGAGGTCTCACCGACTGTTTGGGTAAATAATTCAATCGATTCTACCATGGGAGTGTCAATTTTTTGATATCCGGAGAAAACAGCGATTTCAGTAAAGGTATTGATAACATGCTGCCAATATGGTTGATTTTCGGGCAAAATGTCATGCATCCCTTTGGGTGATTGAAGATTTAGTTTTTTGGCCATCTTTTTATTAATTAAAAATGAATAATTAAGAATGACAAATTACAAATGACAAATTGCATTGGTCACATATCATTTATTTTAATTATATGGCTAGCCATAAAACTTACCATTATTAGACAGATCCACCATAACACTTCTGGCAATACATTTGCTGCCATTAATTAAAATAAATGATATGTGACCAATGCAATTTGTCATTTGTAATTTGTCATTCTTAATTATTCATTTTTAATTAATCTTTTCACTTCTTTGACGCCCGGAATATGCATGATTTTATCAATAAGATAGGTTAGTTGGTCAAAATCTTTGATGTTTACAGTGATATTAAGTTTAACATAATTTCGTTGTTTTTGCATAAGCCGTAAACCATCCAGATTGATCTTGGCGGCCATGATAATTTCCGTGATATCGTGAAGCATGCCAATCCGGTCTTCACATTCTATCCCGAGTAGAACATAGTGCTTATATTTTTTGGTTTTTTCCCATTGAGCAATAATCAATCGATTGGGCTCTTTGTTATTAACATTTTTACAATTAAGTTGGTGAACTGTAATACCACGCCCACGTGTAATATAGCCAATAATTTGATCCGATGGTTTGGGAGTACAGCAGGTGGTTGATAATTTATAAGGCAACCTTTGACCTTGCCCAAAAGTGACTGTTGAAGATGATTTATGGCGACGAGGTTTGGCTTCACTTTTAGTGGGGAAAATTTCCGATTCCGGAAAGATTTTATTGATTAGTCGACGAGGAGAAATATCGCCTTGTGAAATAGCAACTAAAATATCATCAATTTTTTTATAGGGAACATACTCGAGAATGGCTTTAATTTTATCGGCCTTGATTTCGTCAAACAAAGGTAGATCTAGCCGTGATAATTGTTCATTGATCAACTTTTTACCAATACTTTTATTTTCATCATAATTAATTTTTTTAAGGAAAGAACGAATTTTGTTTTTAGCAAAATTAGTGGCGGCTATTTCCAGCCACTGTCTTTTTGGTCCATGGGCAGTTTTGGCAGTCAAAATTTCGACAATATCGCCATTGTTGAGTTTCTGATCGAGAGGAGCAATTTTATCGTTGACTTTGGCACCAATCAAACGGCTACCCAGGTCGGAATGAACGCTGTAGGCAAAATCGATTGGTGTTGAACCACTGGGGAGGTCTTTAACATCACCCTTGGGAGTGTAGACAAAGATTCGATCCTGAAATACATCTATTTTTAATTCGTCGGAAAAATCGCGAACCTTCAGATTTTTTATTTTGGTTAATTCTTTGACCCAATTAAATTCTTTGACAGATTTTTTTTGTTCTTTGTAAAGCCAATGCGAAGCAATGCCATGTTCAGCATGGTGATGCATATTGATGGTACGGATTTGAATTTCTAATTTTTGACCGTCAAGAGCGAAAACTGAAGTATGCAGTGATTGATATCCATTGGATTTGGGAACAGCAATATAATCTTTAAAACGACCGGGGATGGGTTTCCAGAGCCCATGAATAATACCAAGGGTGGAATAGATATCTTTGAGTGTCTCGGTGATAATGCGGACAGCGTAGATGTCATAGATTTGATCGAGAGTCTTATGCTTTTGGATGGTTTTTTGATAAATGCCATAGAGATTTTTGGTTCGTCCGGATATTTCATAATTTCGAAGATTAGCTTTTTTAAGCTCTTTATCGATGGTTTTGATGACTCGGTCAATATATTTTTGACTTCGACTGGTAGTGGCGGCCACTTCGGCATGTAATTTGATGTAATCATGGGGATATAGATATTTAAAACAGGCATCTTCCAAAGCTGATTTTAATTGCCAAAGTCCAACCCGATTGGCCAAGGGAACATAGATATCCATGGTTTCCTCGGCAATTCGGCCTTGTTTACTAATTGGGACATACTGCAGGGTTTGCATGTTGTGCAATCGGTCAGCTAGTTTGATAATTACTACTCGTAGATCTTTAGCCATGGCTAAAAACAACTTGCGTAATGATTCAAGTTGCCTTGGCTGCTCATGAGATTTATGAGTACCATCAGTTTTTTTAAGACGTATATGACTAACTTTGGTCACACCCTCCACCAAAGAAGCCACATTTGGTCCAAACTTACTTTCGAGTTCGGGAGCTGTCACGGCCGTATCTTCGATAGTGTCGTGAAGTATAGCGGCCATAATTGAGACAGCATCCATTTTGAGATCAGCCAAAATGAGGGCGGTCTGCAAAGGATGGTTAATGTATGGCTCGCTGGACAGACGTTTTTGCCCTTGATGAGCATTTCGGGCAAAAAGGATGGCGGCCTTGATTAGATCAAGCTCATTATGGTGTAAATACTCTAGTTTAGCCAATAATTGCTTGATTAGATTTGAAGTGTTGTGACTCATATAGATGTACTAAATAAAAAAATCGCTCTAAACGAGATTGGTCGGTCTAGAGCGAAGTAGGCAATGATAAACTAGATTATCGAGGTAATCAGCTAACTTTTTCCAATTTTAGGTCGTTTTTGTACTTTTTAACCCGAATAGTATCCCCTTCTTTGAATTTACCATCAAGAATGCCTTCGGCCAATGGGTCTTCAATCCGCTGTTGAATAACTCGACGAACCGGACGAGCCCCGTTTTCCGGATCAAAACTTAATTCAACAATCAATTTTTTAGCGGCCAAGGGCACCACTAATTTAATCCGTTTTTCTTTCAAACGAACCATCAGACCAACCAGTTGTAGATTGACAATTTTTTCAATGGAAGCTTTGTCTAGAGGCTTAAAGACAATTATTTTATCGAGGCGATTTAGGAACTCAGGTTTAAATTGTTTCTTAATCTCCTCCAGAACATGATTCTTAATTTCGTCATAACCGATCCCAACTGGCTGTTTTTCAGTATCAAAGCCAATTCTGGCTTGCTGGTTAAACTCTTTCATACCTAGATTGGAGGTCATGATAATGATGGTGTTTTTAAAATTAACTTTCTTGCCTTTGGCATCAGTCAATTCGCCATCTTCCAGGATTTGCAGTAATAAATTAAAAACGTCCGGATGAGCTTTTTCAATTTCATCAAGTAAAATGACTGAATATGGTCGACGACGGACAGCTTCAGTTAGTTTGCCACCCTCTTCATAACCAACATAGCCCGCGGGAGCTCCGACCAAACGTGAGGTCTGGTGCCGTTCCATAAATTCGCTCATATCTACCTTGATTAAGGCGTCTTCTGATTCAAAGATTTCACGGGCGAGGACTTTAGCTAATTCGGTCTTCCCTACTCCGGTTGGTCCAAGGAAAATGAAAGAGCCGAGGGGACGATTGGGGTTAGAAATGCCGGTGCGGGATCTTTTGACAGTTTTGGCAATCGTGTCAATCGCTTCTTCTTGACTAACAATGTGGTCACTAAGTAATTTTTCAATATGAGCGTATTTTTCTTTTTGCGAAGAAATTAGTTTATTAAGGGGAATTTTGGTTTGTTTGGAGACAATGACGGCAATATTTTCGGCGTTAATTTCAACCTGATTGGTTTTTGATTTGTTTTTATTGTTTTTGGTAATATTGGAAATTTCCGCGATAATATCTTTTTCTTTATCACGGTATTTAGCGGCCGCCTCGTAATCTTGCTCGCCCACCGCTCTTTCCTTGGCCATAATGACGGTATCGAGTTTTTTTTGCAGGTTCTTAGTGCCTGATTTGTCAGTAATGTTGTATTTAATTGACGCGGCCGAGGCAGCTTCGTCAAGTAAATCGATGGCTGAGTCTGGTAATTTTCGATCAGTAATATATCGTTTAGCTAGTTTGACAGCCGCATCGATAGCATCGTCGCCAATTTTGATATTGTGGTGTTGTTCTTGCTTAGGTTTAAGCCCGTGTAGAATTTGAATACTTTCTTCAAGATTGGGTTCTTCAACTTGGATAGACTGCAGACGGCGTTCTAGAGCCGAATCTTTTTCAATGAATTTACGATATTCTTCAGTAGTGGTGGCACCAATAATCTGGATATCACCTCGAGCTAAGGATGGCTTAAGGATATTGGCGGCGTCGAGAGCCCCTTCTGCGCTGCCGGCACCAACCATCATGTGTAGTTCATCGATAAACAGAATAATGTCATCACGACTCATCACTTCCTTGAGGATTTTTTTCAGACGATCCTCAAATTCACCTCGATATTTGGTCCCGGCAATCATTAGGGGTAAATCGAGGGAGAGAATTTTTTTCTTTAATAATAAATCGGGCACATTTTCTTCGACAATTTTTTGGGCTAAACCCTCAATTATGGCGGTTTTTCCAACTCCAGCCTCACCAATTAAAACGGGATTATTTTTGGTACGACGATTAAGAATTTGGATTATTCGTTCAATTTCATCGCTCCGACCAATGACGGGATCCAATTTACCCTTTTTGGCTTTATCGGTAATGTCGGTCGTGTATTGCTCCAAGGTTTTTTCTTTCGCGCCAGTCATAGGTTGATTGGCACCATAGGCAACGTCGGGTGGAAGATTGTATTGGTCTTGGTTGTCTGAGTAATTAATAGTTTCAGCATTTTTTTGTGACTGTTCAAAGAGAAATTGGATTTGTCGTTTAAGTTTTTTGATATTGACACCTAGATTTTTGAGAACTAGGCAAGCTTGAGAATTTTCGTGACCCAACATGGCATAAAGTAGGTGCTCGGTGCCAACATAGGAATGGTTAAATCTTTTGGCGGTAAAAAAAGCCTCTTCGATGATTGTCTTGGCTTGCTTAGTCAAAGTGGTTTGATGACTAGTGGTTTTTTGAGTACCCATTTCTTCGTTGATCAAATCCAGAACCAGTTGGACTTTTTCGGCCGAAATATTGAGACTGGAAAGCATGTCGTTGGCCAGGCTTTGTTTGACCAATAAAATACCGAGTAAAATTTGTTCACTACCAATATTGGCCATACTATCCTGAGAAATGTCTTGAGCATTATTGAGAGCCAATTTGGCATTGGGAGTAAATTTATCAAAAAATTCGTTTTTTTCCATGATGTGGTGGTTATTTGGATAATAACTCTTTGGCTTGCTTATGAATTTTGCCGGCGGTGGTTTTGCCAATGCCATCAATGGCGGTTAAATCAGTCAAATTGGCGGCGGCGATTTTATCTAGACTATCAAAGCCGGCAGCCTGGATTTTGGCCAACGTTTTGGCTCCCAGTTTTAAATCAGATATGGTGACAGTGGAGACAGGAGACGAAACCGGTGATGCTTGACTGGCTGATGTTTGGGCGGGGGCAGGGGGAGTAGTGTTTTTTTGTTGCAGTTTTTCTAAAACTTCTTTGGAAGCTTCCACAATATCCAGTTTCCAACCGGTAAGTTTGGAGGCGAGTTTAACATTTTGGCCAGCGCGGCCGATAGCCAGTGATTGTTGATCGGGTTCGACATAGATAGTAGCGCTTTTTTGATCGTCATGGCAGGCCACTTTAACAATTTTAGCCGGCGACAAAGAGTTTTTAATAAAAACGACCGGATTACTATCCCAGAGAATAATATCAATTTTCTCATCACCAATTTCATTGATAATGGCTTGCACCCGTGTGCCTTTTTGCCCCACACATGAGCCGATTGGGTCAACACCTTCTTGATTGGTGTGGACGGCAACTTTGCTGCGTACACCGGCTTCACGAGCTACCGATTTAATTTCGACGGTACCAAGATCAATTTCGGGAATTTCCATGGCAAATAATTTGTGGATAAAATTGGCATTGGCGCGAGAAAGAATAATTTGAGCACCTTTGGGAGTGTTTTCAACCTTCTCAAGATAAAATTTCAGTCTTTGTCCCATATGATAATGTTCTCCCGGGACGCGACCGGTTTGAAGAATAATACCGATGGCTGGTCCAATATCAACAAAGACATTTTGGCCTTCGATACGCTGAATAATACCAGAAATAATCTCCCCGACTTTATCTTTAAATTCATTGAAAACATTTTCTCGTTCAGCTTCTCGCAAGCGTTGAATTATAACTTGTTTGGCGGTTTGGGCGGCAATACGGCCAAAGTTTTCCGGAGCGGGTGCCGCCAAATATACCTTACCCTCGACTTTAATCTGGGGATCAAGTTTCTTGGCGGCTTTGAGCTGAATCTGGGTTAGTTCATCTTTAATATCTTCCTCATTGGGAATGACTTCTTTAACGATAAAAAAATCAACGTCGTCAAGTCCGCCTGGCCCCATTTTGGCCTTGATTTCCATCTGGGGACGACCATAATCTTTACGATAAGCCACTGCCAAGGCGGCTTCAATAGTTTCCAGTACTTTTTCTTTAGGCAACTTTTTTTCTTCACTGATCATATCGATGGCGGCAAAAAACTCTTCTTCGTTGAATTGTGACATATATATTATTAATTTTAAAAAAATGGAAGCTAACAATTAGCTACCATTCATCCTTATCTTGATAGTATCATCATTTTAATGTTTTGGCAATAATGGTTAGATAAATAACAAATGACAAATTGCATTAGTCATATATCATTTATTTTAATTAATGGCAGCAAATGTATTGCCAGAAGTGTTATGGTGGATCTGTCTAATAATGGTAAGTTTTATGGCTAGCCATATAATTAAAATAAATGATATATGACTAATGCAATTTGTCATTTGTTATTTATCTAACCTTGGTTATTTATTTTTTGTATCATCACTCGCCAGGGAAAAACGATCACGGCCTGGTAAATGCGGCGGAGACGGGAAGGTTGAAATAATAAGCGATGTAGCCACTCGAGTCGGATTTTTTGGATCCAGCGGGGAGCGCGAATCGCCTTACCACCGCCTAAAATGCTCTTTTGACCGGCAATAAAGTCAAAGGCACCGCCCACGCCGACTGCCAATTTGACACTGGAAATTTGGTGCAAATGGCGACTGATCCATTTTTCTTGCTTAGGAGCACCAAAAGCAACCAGGAGACAGTTGGGTTGGTATTGATTAATGAGAGCAACTAACTTTTTACCATTGGCAGGTTGCCAGGCTCCCACTGATCCACTGTAGCTTTTAACGATGTTTAGATTTGGATAAAGATGTTTTAAACGGCGCGCTGTTTCGGCGGCGACGCCTGGACCGGCGCCGAGTAGAAAGAGAGATTTTTGGGACCGGGCACAGATTTTGGCTATTTCAGGTACAAGATCAACGCCAGTAATCCGCTCTGGAATGACGCGAGTTCCATAGCCGGGCCAAAAAGCAAATATGATAGACGAATAGAACAATTGGAAAAAGGCTGATAGTTGTTTGATAATTGGTATTTTGTTTAATGGTATCTGATTATATACTGCTGCCCACTGCAGACCTGAGCCGTCGGCCACACACAGACTGGCTTGATTTAGTATTTGTTTAAAATCCGGGTCTGACCCGGCCGCTAAGACAATTTCCGGATTAACAGTAACGATGTAGTGTTGCTTTGGGCCATGCAGATATTGTTGAATATATCTTAGTACTTGGGGGTAGGAATATTTATGGATTTTGATCCCCATAATGGGGATGCTATTTATTACCGACATTTTTTACCTAAAATAATTTTATCAAGTATGGCTTGACGATGGTGATGCGAATAATCGACTATTTGTTTGATGGCGGCAGCAAAAACGGTGTGGTCGAAATCTTTTGCCCGTTTTAAACAATTTTGGGGGGTAATTTTTTGCTCATGCGCGGCGAAATAATGCACCGCGTCAATAATGGATTGTTCATTTTGATGATCAAAAAGTACACCAGTTTGCTTGTCGATGACACTCTCTTGGACACCGCCTTGACGATAGGCAATCACCGGCGTGCCGGCAGCCATTGATTCCAGGGGAACAATGCCAAAATCTTCTTCAGTGGGGAAAATAAACGCCCGGGCGCCTTGAAATAATTTAATTTTTTCTTCATCCGAGACAAAGCCGAGAAATTTAATATTGTCCTGGGCAATGGAACGTAAATACTTTTCATGAGTGCCGGTGCCGGCGATGAATAAAGGTAATTGGAGTTTATTAAATGCTTTAACAGCTAAATCAAATTTTTTATAGGGCTCCAGACGGGAAACCATAAAAAAATAATCTTTCTTCTGAATCGTGCGGGGGCGGAAAATTTTGGTATCGACGGAAGGATAAATGATTCGATCGGCCTGTCGACGGTAATATTTTTCAATCCGGGAGGCCACATATTTGGAATTAGCAACAAACATGTCAACGCGGTCAGAGGCCAATAAATCCCACTGGCGTAATTGATTAAAACGCCATTGGATTAGGGGTTTAAATAAACTTAGTTTTTTGGAGTCAATCCATTCGGCGGCTTGATCCCAGAGATAACGGGTAGGAGAATGATTGTAACAAATATGAATCGTATCGGGTTTGGTGATAATCCCTTTGATGAAAGAATTACAGCTGCTGATAACGATGTCATAGTCAGAAAAATCAAATTGTTCAGTAACCACCGGAAATTGCCACAGAAATAACTGATGATGCTTGGTCAAAAAAGATGGATAACGATGGAGAGAACTATTAATAATATGGGCCTCGGGCAGATATTGCCTAACTAACTTTGGACTGGAAAGCAAAAAGTGAATGGGGGCATCGGGAAAGGCACGATGTAGTTCAATTAAAACTTTTTCCGCTCCGCCCAGAACGGTAAAAAATTCATGCGCAATGGCTATTTTGGGTTTTTTCATATTTTTTTGCCTAGTTTTATTAAGGCCTGCAAGATATTATTAGAAAAATTGGACCAGGGGTATTGACCGGCGTTTTTGATACCCTTTTCAACCAGAGTTTGCCGCAGAGCCGGATTATCAATTATCTTTTTAATGGCAAAGGCTATTTCTTCCGGATCGCGAGGGTTAACCAAAAGGGCGGCATCACCAGCAATTTCTGGCATGGCGGCCACATTGGCGGTAATAACTGGAGTGCGACAGGCTTGGGCTTCAAGAACGGGTATGCCAAAACCTTCGTAGAAAGAAGGAAAAAGCAAGAGTTCGGCTTCAGTATAAAAGATCGGTAAATGTTTTTTGGGAATATATTGAGTAAAAACAACCTCATCACGTAATCCCGCCTGCTCCACTTGCTCCACAAATTGATCATAGCCAGCACCCGGTTTGCCACCAAAAACGAGGATGTGGGGATATTTGGTTGTTTTTTTAAAAATTGTAAAAGCGGCAATGATATTGCTGATGTTCTTGCGATAATCAAGTCGTCCGACAAATAATAGGTATGGTTTTTTGGCCAAGCGCTCATCATATTTTTTAAAAGTCGAGTTAACGGTTTTCTGGGAGTGATGCGAATGAAAAAAATTGGTATCTACACCCAGATGACTCACGATCAGTTTATTTGGATCGGCACAATACTTATCAATTAAGGTTTTTTTTACAAAATAAGAAGGGGTAAAGATAAGAGCGGCTTTTTTGATGGCCAGAGCGGTGGTTTTTTTGAGATGGTAGTACTGCTTTCGACTGTAGTTTTGTGGATAATCAAAAAAACCGATGTCGTGAATAATGGTGGCGGTTTTGGCGGGAAAAACCAAGGGGAGAGAGTGGGAAGGGACAAATAGTATATCCGGGGGCGAAAATCTCATCTGCCAGCTCAAACCAACACTACTCCAGAACCATGGCAGGTTAATGGTTTTTATTTTAATATTTTTTCCCAATTGAGCCGGTAAGTATTTATCTATAGGTAGTTTGGTGTAGAGAATAACTTGATCAAATTCGGATAATAATTGAGGTGGCAGATGGTTAAAAAAATTAAAGGTCACTTCGTCAGTGCCTGTTTTTTCGGTCGTGGCCAGTTTGTGAGCATCGATGCCGAGGATCATTTATAAATAATAATTAACAATGATAAATTACATATTACAAGATAGAAATAATATAGTTAATCATATCTCATTTATTCAATTAAAAAATCGCTGTTTTTAGGACACATGATCAAGGTAACGCTTGGGTTTTAATTGAATAAATGAAATATGATTAACTATATTATTTCTATCTTGTAATATGTAATTTATCATTGTTAATTATTATGCTCTGATGGCACTTCTTTTGTAAGAATCTAAATTTTCTAGCGCAATTCCACAGCCTTTGATCACGCAATATTCGGGTTCTTCGGCCATATGAACTGGCACTCCGGTGACGCGGCTCAATAATTCATCCAATCCCCTGAGACGGGCCGCATGACCAGTAAGAATAATACCCCGATCGATAACGTCAGAGGCTAATTCGGGTGGGGTATTTTGTAAAACATATTTTACCGCGTTGATAATTTCTTTAACGGGGTTTTTTAAAGCCTGGATGACTTCTTCGGTGGTGATGGTTAATATTTCTGGTAGTTCGGAAATGGTATTGTTACCGCTGATTTCAATTGATTTATTGTCCAACTGGGGTGAAATAGCGCCGATTTCTATTTTGACTCTTTCGGCGGTTTTTTCGCCAATAGCGAGATTGTATTTTTTGCGGATATGGTCAATAATGGCATGATCCATGGTGTCCCCGGCGACCCGGATAGAGCTGTGGGAAACGATATTGCCTAGTGAAATAATGGCTATTTCACTGGTACCGCCACCGATGTCGATAATCATATTGCCGTGTGGTTCGGCAATGGCAATGCCCGCACCAAGTGCCGCGGCCAACGGCGCTTTAATAATGTAAACACTATTGGTACCAACGGATTTAATAGCATCGATAATAGCGCGTCGTTCGGTACTAGTAATCCCGGCTGGTACGGAAGACATGATTTCGGGACCGAGAATTCTGACACTGGGTAAAATTTTATCAATATAATATTTAATAATGCCTTCGGTAATGCGATAGTTGGCAATCACGCCATTTTTTAATGGTTTAGCCGCAATAATATCGGCCGGCGTTTTGCCTAACATGTTTCGGGCTTCTTCACCGATAGCCATGATTTGATGTGTATTACGATTGATCGCCACCACGGCTGGTTCATCGACCAGAACCCCTTTTTGGGGCATGCTGATACGAATGTTGGAAGTGCCTAAATCAATAGCCAGTTGTTGGCGTAAAAAAAACATATAATATTTACTATTTTACGATTGGTGCGAATTATGAATTACGAATTTAATGAGTTTTATGAATCAATTTTATTTTCATATTAATTATTGGTTTATAAAACTCGCTTTGGGAGAGGTCGGTATTATTTATGCCCGCTCATACAGGTTATAAACCAATAATTAATATGATAATAAAATTGATTCATAAAACTCATTAAATTCGTAATTCATAATTCGCACCAATCGTAATTTACTATTTAATTTCGCGACGTTCGATGGACGCGCCCAGGATAGATAATCTTTGGTCTAAATTGGCATAGCCGCGATCAACTAAATCAATATTGTCAATTTGACTTTGACCTTGCGCTAAGAGAGCGGCGATTATCAGGGCAATGCCGGCTCGGATATCGGGACTAATAATTTTTTTGCCAAAAAGCGGAGTCGGTCCGGAAATAATCGCTCGATGAGGATCACAATTGATAATATTGGCACCCATTTTATTGAGCCATTCGGTATAATTTAGCCGACCTTCGAAGATAGTTTCTCGAATCATACACAGTCCTTGAGCCTGGGTCATAAGTACGGTGTAGGGAGCTTGTAAATCGGTGGGAAAGCCCGGATAGGGGTTGGTGATCATATCTTTGGCAGTAAGTTTAGGTGAATGTCTGACCACAATTGAGTGATCATGACAGTCAAAATCAACGCCCACACTTTTGAGAATGGCCAGTACAACTTCCAGGTGACTGGGTTGACAGTTATTGATTACTAATTCCTCACCGCATAAAGCGCCAAGAATAACATAGGTGCCAGCCTCGATCCGGTCGGGAATAACTTTAATTTCTCCACCATTTAATTTGGACACGCCTTCAATAATGATTCGCGGGCTGCCAGCGCCAGAAATTTTAGCCCCTCTGGCTATCAGAAATTCAGCTAATTGGACAATGCTTGGCTCGCAGGCGGCATATTCAATGGTCGTAGTCCCGGCGGCCAAAACGGCGCCAAGAATGATATTTTCCGTGGCCGTCACACTGAGCAAGGGAGGGGCGATTTTGGCGCCGGTTAATTTTTTGGCGACGAGACGATATGAATCTTTCTTAAAAATCACTGCCGCGCCCATTTTTTGAAAAGCATCCAGATGGACATCGATCGGCCGCTGCCCAATGATACAACCGCCGGGATGAGGCAAAGTTATCTCTCCAAATTTGGCTAACATGGGACCGATTAAAACAGTGGAAGCGCGTAATTTTTTGGCCAGGTCAATGTTGAGTTCAGTTTTTTTGATATTTTTCGCTTCAAACTCATATGTATCAGCATTAATTTGATTGACTGCCACACCCAGATCTTGCATGATTTCGATCATGATTTTGATATCAGTAATATCGGGTATATTGGAAATAACACATTTTTCATCAGAAAGGATAGTGGAGGGAATTAACTTAAGAGCCGTGTTTTTATCACCATAGACAGAAATTGCGCCGCGGAGGGTTTGTTTACCCTTGATAATGTATTGATACATATTTTTCTTTATATCTTAGTCAACTATAATTTGAGCGAACTTTGACTATATTTAATGTAGCAAAAATCCTATAGTAAATAAACTTATGTTACCTTGACATTTATGGTAAATTTTGTTACAATGTTATGAATATCGGGCATTTCATATGATAAAAAAACTATTTTTGTCACCGGGTCTATTGATGGTATTGATAACTATATGGCAGTTAATGTCTGTCACCGGCCGGGTGAGCGCCAATAATGATCTAGTATTCACCTATCCTGAGAAGAACCTGACCGTTTTTGAGGTGGATACCGAGACAGTGTTAAAAGGATACGCAAAATATCCGCGAGATAAAATTAAAAACGTGGCCATAACTTTTGATGGGCAAATATGGCGGGATGTGGTGTCAAATAAGGGTGAAAATAGCGATTACTATTACTGGCACTACCCTTGGACAGTGGCGGGCCAGGGTCGGTCATTTGTACTGGTACGAGCCAACTTGGTTGATGGCACGGAGGTGGAGACGAGAATTTTAATTGAGGTATATGTTCCACCGGAGAAAGAGGAAAAAGAAAATGTCTATGAACTGCTCGATAAAATCAGAGAGGAAAATAGGTTGAATAGTCAAGCACAGAATACTGTGGCGACCAATCTGGGCGTGTTTGGTCTATTTGAATATATCAGTGAAGATTATATTGGAAATTTTATCACAGAAGAGTGGCCGGTTTTTTTGCCAACCATCTACCAGCAACAGTTTATGATTGATACTTTGTGGCAAATAAATATTTTTATCAAAAAATACCCGGCGGGAATTGATATCTTTTCGTTGTTAACCGCTCCCTATTTGTTGACGCTATCGTTGGCAATCATCTTAATTTTCATCTCTTCCCGTTATATGATCAGTGATTTTTTTGCTTACTATTGGTATCGATTGACCCATCAGCGGAAAAAAGGTAGAGCGAGATGTGCCGGATATTTAGTGGATATTGGGGCCAAAGAAAACGTACCCTGGGCAAAAATTATTATTAGTAATGGTCAAAATAAATACATCATCTTTTCTGATGCTAATGGATATTTTGAAATCGAAGCCCAGGTGCCGGATGGTGAATATAGTTATCTAATTCAAAAACCTGGCTATAAAGAATATATTATTGATAAATTTGATCTGACTTCTTGGCGGTCCCACCCGGTTATCCAGGAACAAATATTAATTGGTCAAAATGGCTATGATTTTATTATTTTGGCCGTCGAAAGATTGGTTGATAAAAAAAGAGCCATCAAGGCAATGAAAGCTGAATATACTTATATTATCAAGAAATGGTTTTGGCAAAATATCAATCCGCTCTTTGCTATCGGCTTCTTATTTGGATCGTTGTGGCGACTATTTACCAGTAATAATTTGATAAATTATTATTTGGTGCTACTAATTCTTGCTTATTTGGTTTATCGAAAAATCATTAGAATTAAGCACAAATGGGGCAGAGTAGTTGATAGATACGGTAAAAATGTTGATTACTTGGAATTAGAATTATGGAAAAATGGTGAATTATTGGCGGCGACATGGACTGATTGGAAAGGTCGTTACTCATTTGGTCGAGTAAATGTGGGTGATTACCAGATAAAAGTAGCGGGAGCTACAGATGGGAAAATTGTCCATATTGATCAGTCCGTAGTTGGTGGTGACAAGCCTATCTATCTGGTCCTAGATTAGTCCCCCAAGTAAATTTAAGTGGACCGATCTGGATACTATCACCAGATTTTACTTTTTGTTTTCTTAATGCCGGCTCAATGCCGGTTTTTATTAAAATATTATTAAACCGGGCGGCACTATCAGGACTGTCAAAATCGGTTTTGCGAACAATCTGTTCAATTTTGGCACCAGTAATCAGGAAATGACCAACCCGGGGGCTAGTTATTCGCCAAGAATTATCGATAATATATTTTGACTGGGCTGGTTTAACTTTGATTGGTTTTACCGGCGGTAGAGTTTTGATAGTTTTAAACAAATAAGCCAATAATTTGTCTATTCCTTGGTGAGTGGCGGCTGAAATAGCAAATATTTTTTGTCTTTTTTTGATTTTTTTTTGAAATAGCTTGATGTATTCTTGAAGGTCACGATCATCACTGTCCCAGCCGGTGGTGTCGAGTTTGGTAAAACAAATAATTTCCTTTTTTTTATCGAGAAGGGAACTGAATTTTTTCAATTCTTGTCTGACTGTCCAATAGTCGCCATCGGGATCGAGCGATTGAATATCAATAAAATGCAGAATAATCCTGGTTCTCTCAATATGTTTAAGAAATTTATGCCCCAGTCCCCTACCCTGGCTGGCGCCAGCAATGAGACCGGGAATATCGGCGATAGTTAGCCCGGTCTGGTGATATCTGATTACCCCCAGGTTGGGAGTAATGGTAGTAAATGGATAGTCGGCTATCTTTGGTTTAGCGGCTGTTACCACTGATAGAAAAGTGGATTTACCGCAATTGGGTAAACCAACTAAACCGACATCGGCGATGGTTTTTAATTCTAAGATGAGTTTTTTCTTTTCTCCAGGTAAACCGAGTTCACGAATGCGCGGCGCTTGGCGAGTGGAGGAAGTAAAGTGAGTATTACCTAACCCGCCGCGACCGCCGGCGGCGATGAGGTGCTCAAATTGGGACGAATGAAAATCAAACACCGGCTGTGGTTTGCCACGGTCGTTTATTTCATAAATAATTGTACCCAGCGGAACTTTGATTATGAGATTGGCACCGTCACGTCCGGTCATATTTTTGTGGGCACCATTTTGACCGGATGGGGCCCGATACTCCTTTTGTCTTAAAAAAGGACTAAGAGTGTTGAGATTGGGGTCAACTTGAAAAATAATGTCCCCACCACGACCACCATCGCCACCGTCTGGTCCGGCCTTGGGTTTGTTGATATCATGTAAAAAAGACACCGTCCCGTCGCCACCGGCGCCGGCGATAACTTTAATTTTAGCGTAATCACAAAACATATATTAAGAGTTAAGGAGATAATTTAATCTATGGCTATTTCTCAATCGCTTGCATAATGATTTTTTTGGCTCGGGTATTTTTTTTACTGATAGTGTTGTATTGCCGGGGATGGGCCAGAGCGTCTTCGAGAATAATTTCTTTCAGTTGGCCAATTAACTGGCCACCGTGGTGGCTAGTAGCAATCTGATATATTTGTTGATATCTGTCCTCTGATAGTTGTTTTTTTAATGACTTAACGACAGTGGTGAGTAGTTTTTTGATTTTTTGACCATCAACCGGATAAATTTTCTGGTGATGAGTAATTTGGGCTAATTTTTCCCGGGCGATTTCAATCTTCTTCAAAGTTTTTTTGATACCAGTATAATCTTGTGGGCCGCGTTGTTTAAGGGAAGAAGAGGCATCAATGAAGGCCAGTTGGAGTAATTCTTGACCCAATGGTTCATCTTCGAGAAAGTATTTAACCACAGTTTTGTCACGCATTTGATCGGCATATGATGACGAGGGCAACATGTGATGTTTAATCAAAAAAACGACTTTTTTGACACTGACACTCAATGATTCATTTTTGCCGACCGCCGCTGGCAGGTGTAAATGCCGGATGATTTTGGTGGCCATAGCGGCTGATTCATCGGGGTGATTGTAATAGGTGTATTTACCGGTGGCGTCAATTTTTAGGGTGGTTACTTTACCAATATCATGAAAAAGGGTGGCTAATTTTAGATTAATCGAAGCATGAGGGGATAAACCAAGTTGATTTTCTTTTAGCAGGTCAAGATTTTTTAAGGCTAGCAAACCATGGTTCCAAACCGAACCTTCAGCATGTTTATCTGGTGGCTGGCTGGTAGACTTGAGTTTTTCCCAGATTGGCACGATTTCCGCCGGGAAAATGGTTTTATAAATTTGACATTGATCAATCAATTCAATATATCGAACCGGTTGGCGATCAAAACCTTTGAGAAACTCGAGGGCCAATATTTCCCGTGACACTCGTTCAGTGTTTCTAATTCTTACCTTCTTTTGTTTGTTTTGATAGCGCTGTTTGAATTGTTGATTAATTTCATGATGATGCTCTTTGATAATGGCTAGGGTTGGGGGAGCGATAGAAAAATTGAAAGTGGCGGCAAAACGCAGCGCGCGCATGATCCGCGTAGGATCTTCTAGAACTAAGCGTTCATAGGGGTCACCGACACAGCGAATGACTTTTTTTTGGAGATCAACTAGCCCGTGGAAATAATCAATCAGTTCGTGGGTGGCGATATTGACGGCCATGGCATTGATAGTGAAATCACGACGGGCCAGGTCGTCTTTGATGCTTAATTTAGCTTTGGTGTGAGTTTGGACATCTTTGTGGCCTAAGCCATGTTGGAGATAGATATCTTGGCGGGGTAAGGCGATGTCAATCACAGTTTTGGAATAGGGTAATTTATATTTAAAGACGCCAAAATTTCGACTGGCAATATCAAGCGATTGACCATCGGTTTGGTCCAAATAGTTGGCTAACTGTTTTTTAGTTAATCCTTCAACAACAAAATCATAATCTGCAAGTTGATGCCCGAGTAAAGCGTCGCGAACCGCCCCGCCAACAATATATATCTGGGGTGAAATAGGTCGGCTGCGATAAATAAATTTATGTTTCAAGAATTTTATCAAAAACTTTTGCAACGGTTTAATCTGATTAATATCGGTCATGAGTTGTTTAATACAGTTTGATGTATGATTCGGTTTGGTCATTTTTTTAGTATTTGATATGTTCATAAAAAAGTATAAAAGAACGATAGATATTATCGTTCTTTTTAGCTTGAATATGGCTTAAACATCTTTATAAATAATTTAGGGGGTTCAAGTAGGAACCACCATATCGGATTTCAAAGTGAAGGTGAGGGCCGGTTGACCAACCAGTTGAACCCATGGTACCAATTCTTTGTCCCTGACTAACGTATTGTCCCACACTAACGTCTAAAGCCGATAAGTGACCATAGAGAGTTTGGTAGCCATTGCCGTGATCAATAATGACATGATTTCCATACCCCCCACCCCAGCCATAGACTGCGGTAGTGACGGTGCCGCTGTCGGAGGCAAATATATCCCAGCCGGAGCGACTGTCGATATCAATGCCGGTGTGCCAAGGATTAAAGCTGGTCGCGCCAAAATATTGAGTGATCGTCATACCCGATGTCGGCCAACCGAATTGACCGGTGCCAGCGCCACCCGGCGCGGCTGAATAATCGGGCGCGGCCGTGTAATTATAGGAGGAGTTGTTGGAATTACTGGAATTATTGACGACAGTAACCGGTGCCGGCGGTGGCGGCACTTGGCCACCCGGTAAAATAATCTTTTGGCCCGCCGATATGCCATTGCCCACATCATTCCATTTTTTTATTTCTTCAACATCGCTCTTATATTTTTCGGCGATCGATGATAAATTATCTCCCTCGGCGACAGTATAGTATATGCCATTCATGGGGATAATATATAATTCCTGGCCTTCAATAACTACACCGCTATTGTCCATGCCGTTGGACCATTCAATAGTGTCAGTGGAAAGTTGATATTTGTCGGCAATTGACCAAAGTGTTTCATCGGCTTTGACAATATGGACGATAACATTTTTACGAGATATATCAGAAACAGTAGTAACGGGTGAATTAACTTTGTCTAGGTATGAATCTTGAATAATGGCTATATCGTGATCTTCATCGCCACTTTGTTTGGCTTGAATAGTTCGATTGATTAACTCCTTTTTGGCGTCCGGAGCGGCATAATCGGCGACATAGGCGGCAATATTATCTTTTTCTTGATTGTTAATTACATCACCAGTGTTTTCACCAGTGGCCACGTCAATCTCAATAATGTCTTCCGCCGCGCCCAATTGATTGGCCATGGCGACATTGTTGGTACCGTTATAGTCATTGCAATAAGACCCAAAACAATTATTGGACAAGATAGTAAACCCGGCTACCGCGATGAGTCCGGCATGAGTAAAATACTTTTTGAGGTGATTAAGCGAGAAAGCTTGGCGTTGATTACCTTGACGACTAGGGAGAGAATAGCTTTCATAGCGGCTGGCTTCGTGATTGACGTAAAAACTCTTTTTTTCGTGAGTAGTAAAAAATCCTAAAAATAGATTTTTTAACTTGGAAAAGTATCCGATCGACTTAGCTCCTGAATTATAATGGCGAAGCCGCTGCGACCGTTTATTGACTTTTCTCATAAATAAAATTCCTCAGACAGGAATAAGATATAAATTGATTAACAAATGGATATTGGACCTTAATTACAGCCGCTCAACAGATATAACCTATTGCTAATTCCCTCTTTTGAACAAATTTTTACGTAAATTGATTGTATTATAAAAAGGTCAAAATGTCAATTTAAGGTAGCTATCTTTTTAGACCTTGACAAGTATCTTCAGCCCATAGGCCAATTTTTTGGCTCTCGGCTAATTTCTCGGAGGTTATAAATTCGGTTTGGTAAATATAAGGCTGATCGTAGGTATATTCAAAAGCCAGGCCGGCTTTGATCATTTCTTCGTTAACATTGAGCCCGGAGGGTAAAAATAGATAGCGTAGGAGACGATCATATTGATCACGATCGGCCTGGGTCTGGTCGGCGACTAGGTAGACTAGCTTTCCGGCCAATAACTCAGTTAATTGGTTGGTGGCTTCACCAGCATAACATTGTTGGTCATACCCAAAATTGGCTTCTTCCGGAGTATCAATCCCAATTAACCTGACAGTTTCAGTCTGGCCAAAATAATCGATTTTAACTGTATCGCCATCGACAATACTAATTACCTTAAACAAAATATTATTTTCTGAATTATTAGTTAGAGAACTAGCTTCAGAAATATCATGGTCGGACTCATTAAATAAAATTGGCTGTAATTGCTGATAGATGTCTGGACCCAATTTTTCAATCAGTAATGAGCCGGCAATAAAGATAATAACTAATATGATGTTGGCGGGGGAAATTTTTTTCA